>ENA-ORNR01001151-ORNR01001151.1-human-gut-metagenome-genome-assembly--contig:-NODE-1151-length-24434-cov-25.951680_pt1 | contig 24434 bp, 18 predicted proteins | sample MGYA00242114_ERZ509020 | MGnify/ENA primary metagenome ERZ509020 (study PRJEB26280, sample SAMEA2338758) | human gut metagenome | biome: human gut; feature: human-associated habitat; material: faeces...
TAAATATTTCTTCATTGAATACATGATTTCTATTTTTTAATGATTACTTTTCCCAGCCCGGATTTTGTCCTAACAGAGGGTTCTTCTGACGCTCGGGATTAGGCACGGGCCACAAATAATGTTTCGTTGCGTCGAAGTAACGCGCGCCGCCTTCCGCGGTAGATTTTTCGTAGATAACATCACCAAACTCATCTACTCCGGTATCGGGATATGGGTTGGCGCCCAAATCATTCATACAAACTTTCAGGCTGGGACCGGTGATGGCACGTCCAAAGCGAAGTTCGCCTTCACGCCAGCGCATCACATCGGCGTATCTTGTTCCTTCACCTGCCAACTCAATGCGACGTTCTCTTCTCAATTCGGTTTCGAGATCCATCCCCCATGCGCTAAGTTCGTCGAGGTTCATACGATGCATATTCACACGATCTCTAAGCCTGTTAATGGAGTAGTCAATCTGTGCTTGTGTCAGATTCTTGCCTTGCAGTTCGAAAGTGGCTTCGGCCCAAATCAGCAAGATTTCGGCAAAACGGATGACATTAAGATTCCCATGTCCGTCTACACTCGAACCGGCCAAATCAATATCGTTATACTTTTTCAGATAGAAGCCTGTACGGCTATTTGCCCCCACACGGTTATTATTTTGCAATGAAGCAAAACGAGGCAAATTAAATGTCTCGTTGGCCTTATCCGCATCAGGGTCACCGTCATCTCCTCCCGGCCATTTGTCACCCGGAGCATATAAAGTCATCTTCATTCTAGGATCTCTGTTCCGGAAGTAATCCACATAATGCTCTTCAGGCGACTTGTATAACGATGAGGTCTGCACACCGGTCTTTTTATAATATTCCAGTCCGGTTTTTGCCGGCTTACCGTCTGTACACAGATAAGCATCCACTAACGACTTCGTCGGATTGAGACGTATGTAGTCTGTCGGACAGCAAGTTTCATTGGGCAGACTTTGCGTACGGATTTCGGGTACAAAAAGGCTATATACGATGGCTTCGATATTTTTCGGATCATTCTCGACATCCCCTTCGTGATGGAACAGTTTTTCATATTCATACAGGCCATAGGGACTGTTTTCGATGATATATTCACTCGTTTTTGCAGCCAGTTCCCACCTTTCGTTTTGCAAGGCAATACGTGCCAATATAGCCAAAGCGCCCCAGCGGTCGAGTCTTCCCAGCTTGTCTCCTGTATATCTTTCTTCAGGCATGCGCTCTGCCGCCCATTTCAAATCCTCGACGAGCAGATCAATGACTTTCTCTCTAGGAGTACGTTCGATATATGCATCTTCGGGCTGGATGACTTCTCCTACCCAGGGAACATCCCCCCAAAATGTCGTGAGGTAAAAGTACATAAGCGCCCGGATGGTTTTTACTTCTGCGGCATAAACGTCTTTCTTACTTTGAGCTACCTGCGCTTTATTATAATTGTCCAGGAAATTATTGCAGCGATAAATATAACTATACGCTCCTGTCCAATAAGTAGTGAAAGGAAAGCCATCAGTATAAGAGTGCTTGCCTCCCGAAACCTTACTCAGTCCACTGGTAATATTCCCCCACATAACAGTTTCGGCCGTTGATTCGGTCCAATTCACGAGATAGTCTTTTTGCAAAGCTTCGTAACAGGGAGGCAAGGCATTTTCAAGCTGATCTTCATTTACCCAGAATGTTACATTGTCCGGCTCGTTAGGATTCGTTCTATCCAGAAAATCGCTACATGAGGTAACTATACCCAATAAAGCAATGATTAAAAAGTATTTTGAGTATTTCATCTTTATGGTCATTTAATAGGTTAGAATGTTACTGATAATCCAAAAACATAGGTTTTTACTTGCGGATAGACATCTCCGCTGGTGGTCCTCACTTCAGGGTCATAAGCTCCGAAGTAATCGGTTTTAGTAAACAAGTTATCTGCCGAAGCATATACTCTAAGACTATTAATGCCAAGAGGTGCCACCATTCGGGTAGGAAAACGATAACCTATCTGAATATTCTTCAGGCGCAAGTACGATGCATCCTCTTTCCAGTAATCACTGAAGAGCCTGTTGTGCTCCTGCGACTGATAAAGTCTGGGATAAGAAGCATTTGGATTCATAGGCGTCCATCTGTCAAGATGCTCTTTTTTAGGGATCGAGTAGTCATTGATAAACGCATGCCGAGCCTCATCCTCAAGGTAACCGGCAACTTTGCCTACTCCTTGCAAATAGAAACTGAAGTCGATGCCTTTCCATTCCAAACCACCTTTGATTGCATAAGTATAATGAGGATCTCTATCACCGAACACCACTTTATCGTAGTCATCAACTACCCCGTCGGGAGCACCGTCAGGACCACTGATGTCCCGGTACTTAATGTCTCCGGGCTGTACAATGCCGTTTTGTGATGCAACAAGAGGAAACTTCGGTTTCTGGTACTTACCTGTAGTTGTATTCACTGATTCGAAGTCATACACTTGTGCCAGCCCATCGGTCAGATAACCATAGAAAGCACCTATCGGATCACCTACCCGACGATACGAACCGGAAGCCGTACTGGTCAGAGACTCCGGAGTCCCACCCAAATCGGTAATTTTATTACGGGCGTCCGACAGATTGAACCCGAGATTGTAATTTACATTTCCGATCTTATCACGCCATGACAGATTAAGTTCCCATCCTTTGACATCAATCTTACCAAGGTTGACATAACCTACATTACTACTAGGAACCCCGACAATAGCCGGGACATCGGGACGAACCAATGCATCGATATTTTCTTTCTTATACCAATCGAAGTCCACATTCAGTCTATTGTTCAAAAAACTAAGATCCATTCCGAAATTAAGCATGCGGATGGTTTCCCACTTAATGTCGGGATTACCGATCTTGTTTTGCCAAAGCCCCATAACAGGTGTATTAGAAGCTCCGATAGGATAGGACTCTTCGGTTATGATAGGCGACAAATAAGGATAGTAATTACCGGGAATGTTTTGATTTCCCAACTCACCCCAGGAAGCACGCAGCTTACCCGAGCTCAATACCGGAGTAGCGAACTCCATGAATTTTTCACGTGAAAAGTTCCATCCTGCCGAGAATGACGGAAAATATCCCCAACGATTGCCTTTGGCAAACCTTGAAGTTCCATCGGCACGCAGATTGGCTTCAAACAGGTATTTGCCGTCAAAAGCATAGTTGACACGACCAAAGTAAGAACGCAAAGCCCACTCGTCTTTTGTTCCGCTATTCATAAAATTAATCATACCGGCACTAATAACGTGAATATCCTCAACCATCACATTATCACGCGTAGCACCCAGCGTGCTTCTGCTTTCCCATTCTTGCGAAAATCCCAACAATGTTCCCAACTCATGGCGCCCTATTGTTTTATTAAAGTTCAAGGTGAACTGCAACGTCTGGGTCATAACATCGAGATGGCTTTGTGAGATATAGTCCTTGGCATCTTCATTTGCTTTCAACGGACTACCGTCCGAATAATAAGACAACATCTTCGGATTAAACTCATCCACCTGACGGGTATATATATTAGCAGAATACTGCATACCTGCGTTCAGTCCGTCTATAATTTTAAGATCTGCATTGAATATTCCATTGAGCACCCGGGTTTTCCGTTCTTCCGTTCCCGACTCATAGGCTACCTGCAAGGGGTTACGTACCGAACCGTACGACCAGTTCTCACTATCCACCATCCGGCCATTCTCATCAGGAACCTGCCACTTGACGGGTAGTAACGGAGACATACGCTGTGACAGGCGGAACACTCCTGATGTGCCGCTATAGCCTAAGTCCTTCTTATAGAAATCGACATAACTCATCTGCCCGGTCAGTTTCAGACGATCATACACCTCCGTGTTTACACTGATACGCGCATTATGTCTTTTGGAACTGTATCCGTCACCTACAACCAGTCCATCCTGATCTAAGTAACCATACGACATGAAAAATCCGGTTTTCTCGCTTCCACCCCGTGCACTCACATTATGTCCTGTCTGAAAAGCCCGGCTTTTGTATATTTCATCAACCCAATCAGTATTGGAATATTCGTTAGGATACAGTCCCGAATCATATTTATCGAAAGCCTCCTGTGTATAGGGCTTGGAAAATCCGGCAGCACTCATAGCTTCATTGGAAAGTTCCATATACTCCCTTCCGTTGACAAGTTCGGGCAATGCTGTGGGAGTCTGGAAGCCGGCATATCCGTTATATTGGAATTCTACCCGTTCTTTCTTTTCTCCTTTTTTAGTCGTTACAAGAATAACACCGTTGGCGGCACGCGCTCCATAAATAGCAGATGACGCGGCATCTTTCAACACTGATACGCTTTCGATATCCGAAGGATTCAATAAGTTGATGTCTCCCCCGGCTACCCCATCAATCAAAATTAAAGGCGCTGTACTACTATTGATGGTTCCTGTACCACGAATGTTGATATTGGGCACAGCACCCGGCTGTCCCGAAGAGGCAACGATACTAACTCCGGGAAGCAATCCTTGCAAGCCCGTAGTTACGTTAGTAATAGGTCTGTTCTCGATAGCCTCCGCTTTGACCATAGATACGGCACCTGTTACATTTACCTTCTTTTGCACACCATAACCTACAACGACTACATCTTCCAGGCTGACAGCATCCTCTTTCATCACCACATTTACTGTCGTTTCTTTCGCCATGACGCTTTCTTCACGGTAGCCCACGTATGAATAGCGAAGAGTGCTTCCATAAGGCACTTTGATGGAATACTGACCATTGATATCGGTGATTGTACCAGTAGTTGCTCCTTTTACCGATACGGTAGCCCCGATAATCGCTTCCGCATTCTCGTCAGTTACCTTACCTTTCACGTATAGTTCCTTCCTACTCTCCTGCGGCTCGAGAGGTTCTGTTTTATTTTGATATTCTTTATTATAAAACAAAATACTGTCATCCAGGAAACGGAATCCGATGTTAGTCCCTTTCAGCAAAAGAGTCAGTGCTCTGTTCACCTCTGTGTCTTTTACCTCCAATGACACTTTCCTATTCGTATCCACAAATTCTTTACTATAGGCTACATTCATCGAAGCCTTCTCCGCTATCTGATTGATAGCTTCTTTAAGAGGAAGCTCTTTGATACTAACCGATATTTTTTGCTGCTGTGCATAAACAAGAGTTGTGACAAATATGCACATTAGAGCTACAATACACCTTCTACCGGTGAATGAAAAAGGAGAATCTTTTTCCATAATATTAGTCTTTAATGTTTATAGTTCAATATCTATTAGGGAATACACAATAGATATTAAAAAGTATTACAGCGAATAAGTTAACAAATATTAATTCAAGAATATAGGGGAAATTTGCCGGAAATTAATCCATAAGTATTGATAAGCATTGAATGGAAGAACAAGTGGGATTTAAGTATTTTCCCCGATCAAGAATAATCAATCCGCCATCGCCAGCGTCAGCACACTAATCGCACTCCTTCAACCTCCGCCAGCCGTGAAGCACACGCAACAGTGGTAACCCCTGTTCTCAATACATCATCCACAATCAGAATATGCTTTCCGACCAGAGAATCCGCATGATTCAATTCAAAAATTCCATCCACATTCTCTCAGCGCTCGAATACGGATTTGCGTGTCTGTGTCTCCGTATTCTTCCGGCGGACTACCGATTCCACACATACGGCAATACCCATCACAGCCGCAATACCCCGTGCTATACATTCACTTTGGTTATAGTCACGGAACTGCTGTTTCTTTTTATGCAATGGTATGGGAATTATCACATCAACTCCCTCGAAGAAATCCGAATCCAATAACTCGGCAGCCATATATCTTCCCATGACTGTTCCGATCTTTTTCTTTCCCCCATACTTCAGCTGATGAAGAATCTGCCGGAAATCACTCCCTTTCCGGTAGAAGAAAAAAGAGGTGCCCTCTCCAAAGGTATCTGCTCCCAGAAAAGCCGTTCTACCGGATTATCCTTCCGGAGATGACAGTTCGTACGCGGAAGGGTGATATTACATATAGTACAAAGACATTCTTCACCCTTTGACAGCGGCCTGCCACAAACTATGCAACAACGGGGAAACAATAAAGATAAGAATGAATGGAGCCAGTCTTTTATAAAAAGAAGTGTATGTTTCATAATAGTAGCAAGGATTAATAAGCAGACCGTTTCTCCTACATCTCCAACGGGGGGGACCTCCGCCGACAGCTCCTGAAACAACGGATGCAGGTACCCGTTCCCTGCAATGATATGATGTCCCTCTATAAAGTGGTCCTCACCATAGAAATAAGAGTAGTAAACTTTAAACATTCATAGTAAGAAGCCCAAAATCCCGGCTTGAATTCAGGCATACCAGTTTTTTTTCATCTCTCACGTCTCTCACAAATTACAGTTAACATACTAATTATCATCAAGATAATAAATAAGAAATGATTCTATTGACCTGTATCTCTCATATTTTACCCTGTCGTCTCTCATACTTTTCTCAATATATCTCTCATAGCAATTTGCTTTTTAAAAAACAATCAACCGTATTTTACAGACCAAACTACTACGTTTTATGCACAGAGTATCTATTAACTATTCTGCTTATTGGATAAAAAGTCCCAAAACGGTAACAACTATTTAAAACCAGCTAATTCCACCGCCTTGAATTATTATTGTGCCACTTTATTGGCACAACAATGCCTATTTATTGGCACAACTGTGCCACTTATATGGCACGGTTATGCCAACAAACTGGCAATGATAGTCTGAAAAGCCATTCATACCCATCTGAATAAAAAGAGAACATACCAGTTTCTTTATAGCCCACCACACTTTTAACACATCTATTTTTGAACCTTTTATTTTTTATCTTGTTCTTTCTCCAAAAGCCTAAGGTACCAATAGGGCAGGAATTTATATTTAACCTAAACATTATAGAAGTATGAAGAAATTTATTCCCTTATTATTAGCGGTCTTCGCAATAGCATTCGTATCTTGCGAAAAAGACCCCGACATGGATAAGCTGGACAGCAAGTATCTGGTTTATACCAATTATGACACGAAAGCAGACTTCAAAGCTTTCGAAACCTATTACTTACCGGATAGCATCCTTGTTATCGGCAACAGTAAAGACGCCGAATATTGGAAAGACGAAAGTGCACAGGAAATCCTCAGCGCATACGTTGCCAATATGAACAACCGCGGTTATGTCCGTACAGACAATCGCGAAGACGCCGACCTCGGTTTGCAAGTGAGTTACGTAAAGAGCACTTACTACTTTACGGACTACGGACGCCCCGAATGGTGGTGGAACTACCCGGGCTATTGGGATGCTCCTTACTGGGGTAACTGGGGCGGATGGTACTATCCGTATGCTGTAAACTATGCTTATAGTACCGGTTCCTTCATCACCGAATTGCTGAACCTCGACGCTCCCCAAGGCGAAAAGGAAAAACTTCCCGTGCTGTGGACCAGCTACATGAGCGGGTTATTGAGCGGCTCGACCTCTTTCAACACCAAAATGGCAGTGGAAGGCGTGAATCAGGCTTTTACACAATCTGCCTATCTTAACAGAATGAGTGCCCAGCCGAGATAAACTACCGACTTCTTCTATCCCGATAGAAAGCTATTGTTGAATTTATAAAACAAGAACAAGTATGAAAACATTGAAATATATATCCTTGAGGGCATTCGCAATCGCCGCCCTCGCCCTTGTCTTCGCCATGCCGGCAAAGGCACAGATGACCGATAACGGTTATGCCAACATCGACTGGCAGTTCAATTTCCCCTTAAACAACCACTTTGCCGACAAAGGCAGCGGATGGGGTATGAACTTTGAAGGCGGTTACTTCCTGACGTCCAACTTTGCTTTGGGAGGCTTCCTGGCTTATCATAGCAACCATGAATATTTCAGCCGTCAGACCTTGCCGGTCGGTACGAGCGGCAGTTTGAATACCGACCAGCAGCATACCGTATTCCAGTTGCCTTTCGGTCTTGCCACACGTTATGCGTGGAACCGTGGCGGTGCATTCCAACCGTATGTGGGTGTAAAACTCGGTACACAGTATGCACAGTTGAAGTCCACTTTCAATGTATTTGAAACCAATAAAGATACATGGGGATTCTACGTATCTCCGGAAATCGGTTTCAACGTTTACCCGTGGGCTTACGGTCCGGGCCTGCACTTCGCAGCCTATTACAGCTACGGGACCAACAAAGGCGACCTCTTCACTTACAGTGTGGACGGTATGAACAACTTAGGTCTGCGTATCGGTATTGCATTCTGACATACACACCTAAAACTTAACAGAATAAATTAATTGTTTCAAAAAAAGAGATGCTGCCTAACGATTTCAAGTTAGCCGGCATCTCCTTTTTTTATTCTGATGCGATTGCCTTACTTCAACACAGCCCGATACATCGCTTCCTGTATTCTTTCCCGAATATCCGATTTCAGCAATTTCGCATTCCACACCTCCGGATAAATACGGTTGCTGAGGAATACATACACCAAGCCGTTATCCGGGTCTACCCATGCACAAGTTCCGGTAAAGCCCGTATGTCCGTACACCGATGCCGGAGCGGAAAGGGCGCAGGGACTTTTCGCAGGATTCTGCATATCCGGCTTATCGAATCCCAAACCACGGCGGCATCCCTTGGCAACCGTAGTGGTAAAGAGCCTGCACGTCTCCTTGCTTAAATAACGTTTTCCGTTCAACTCACCGCCATTCAGCAGCATCTGATAAATCTGCGCCACTTCCTCAGCCGTGGAGAACAATCCCGCATTGCCGGAAACACCGCCTTGAAAAGCAGCCGATTCATCGTGTGCAAATCCTTGCAAAACTGTTTTCCGCAGGAAAGGGTCAACGGACGAAGGCACAATCTCCTCTTTAGACAAGAACCGTAACGGAAGATACCCGGTACGCTTCAGCCCCATTGGAGTATAAAACTCTTGAGCAAGAAACTCATCCATAGGCATTCCTGCACGTGCCTCAACCACCTGCTGCAGCAGAATGAAGCCCACACAGCTATAACGATACCGTTTATCCCTCAAAGGCGCATCCGCTATCTTTTGGAGATACTCCTTTTTAAAGGACTTATTCAACCAAAGACTGTCACAGACCTGTAAAGTACATTCGGCTGTACGTACTTTCGACGTCAGCCCCGGACGGAAACGGAAATTCGGGTTAGCCCATGTCTGCCGCCCGATACGGGCAGGATGCAGTTTATCCGGTCGTGCCTTAAATAATGTACCCTCGTAACTATCCTCATCAATGGCATCCTGATAGAACAGCAAGGTGGAAGGCAATCCCGACTGGTGGAACAGCAGTTCCCTGACCGTTATATTGCATTTATCCGTATCCTGCAGGTAGGGAAGATAATCAGACACACGGTCTGTCAGGCTTAAACGGCCTTTATCATAAAGCTTCATTACGGCCAATAAGGTAGCTGTCGTCTTCGTCAAAGATGCAACGTCATATACGGATGCCGGTGTCACCGGAACTGCTTCCTTATTTCCGGTTGTATATGTATAAGTACCGAAAGCCTTATTATACATCTCTTTCCCGTCCTTCAAAACCACTACCTGACATCCCGGATAGGCTCCTTCCCGTATGCCTTCCCGGGCAATCGTATCAATCCGTGCCAAAAAGCGGGAATCCAGGCCATGCTCTTCGGGAATGAAATGAGACTTTGTCTGCGGACTTAAGGTCATCCCTTCTCCGGCGGCAAACAAACTGCCGATACTTGCCGAAAGCCGGCCGTCAGCCACGGCATCCGCATAAAGTATCCCGGCCACCTGCCGCTGTACGTCATCATTCGAAGAATGCGCCAATACCACCGCTTCGGCTGCCGATATGCCCTGACGTATCTGTGGCAGTTGCTTGCCGGGAATAAAGCACACATACACCACCGGAACGTCCGGAGCAAACTCCGCAAAGAAAGACTGATAAGCCGCCAGACGATGCTCGGTAACACATACCAGAATACGTTTATATCCGGACAGTTTATCTCTCAAAGCCTTACGTCCTGCCGCCGGTAAATCTTTTCCCAATTGGAACTCTACCGGATGCGCATATTCGGAAAGCTGCTTGATAAAAGGCCGTATCTCTGCTGCTTCCCCGACATTCAACACCGCAACATCTTTAATCGCCGGATCCAATGGCAGCACTTTCGTCGCATTGCCCAGCACGGTAACAGCCGCCAGATTCAAACGACGAATCAAATCCCGCGTATAGGGCGTATTAATTCGGGTTCCCAATCCGGAAAGACGAATAAGAGGCTTCTTATTCAGCCCAAGTGCATATTTATAAGTCAATACCTTTCTGCATTTCTCCTCCACCGCCTGCTCCGTCAACTCACCGCGCTTTACGGCAGCCAGTATGGCATCCACTTCTTCTTTTATACGCCGGGGAACGAGCAGTAAGTCATGCCCCGCCTGCAATGCTTTCAAGCAGAGCGACTCATGTTTGGAAACTCCCTTCATAGCCAAAGCATCTGTGAAGACAAGTCCCCGGAACTGCAATTCGCGTGTCAGCAAGTCATAAACCACATTGCGGGAAAGGGAAGAAGGCAATCCGCGCTGCGCCTCAAAAGCAGGCACTTCCAAATGCCCCACCATAATGCCGCCTACCCCTGCCTGAACGGCTTTTCTAAAAGGATACAACTCCACACTGTCCAAACGCTCGCGCGTGAACGGTAAAACCGGAAGCGATTTATGCGAATCCACGTCCGTATCTCCATGCCCCGGAAAATGTTTGGATACCGAGAGTACTCCGCCGTCTTCCAGCCCCCTGGCATAGGCGATAACCTTATTGGCAACGTTCACCGGATTTTCACCGAAAGAGCGGGTGTTGATAACCGGATTTTTCGGATTGATGTTAACATCCGCCACCGGAGCAAAATTCACCTGTACGCCGAGTTCCCGGCACTGCCTTGCCATTTCCCTGCCATACTCATAGAGCAGGGTATCGTTCTGTATACATCCCAGTACCATATTCTTCGGAAAGACGGGTGTACCCCGCAGACGCATGGAAAGCCCCCACTCACCGTCGAACGTAATCAGCAGAGGAATATCCGCCATGCGTTGCGCTTCATTCGTCAGCATAGCCTGGTTTTGCATCAGTCCGCCGGAAAACAGCAAACCGCCGACTTTATAATCCTCGACAACCTTGCGCAGCAACTCCTTGTTGCCCTTGTCCTGATAGGGGGCGATTGTATAGATAAAAAGCTGTCCTATCCGCTCTTTCAGGCTGAGTGTGCCCAAAACCGAATCCACCCACTGCCTGCATCGCACATCATCCACTGCCGACCTCACCAGCAATGGCTCCACGGGGGAAACAACGGCAGGTGTCGCCGGACAACGTTTCGCATCCGAAGCAAAACGCCCGCAACATCCCATTATAACCAGTATAAACAGTAACAGCCTTTTCATCCGCTATTCCTTCGTCAGTGTCAAATCCAATTCTCCTACAAAAATGCCGCTTCTCCCGGTGTGCAATACCGGAATACTCTTCCCCTCCGCATTCAGGCAGAAAGCCGGTTTCTCCATAAAAGTATGGGAATGGCCGCCCAATATTACATCAATTCCCCTGGTTGCCGCCGCCAGCTTCTCATCGCAGACTTCATTTTTAAGACGGAAGCCGAGATGGGAAAGACAGATAACGACATCACACCCTTCCTTGGTCCGCAAAAGGTCGGTTACTTCCTGCGCCGCAACAATAGGATCGTTGTATACAATGCCTTCACACTTATCGGCCTGTACCAGCCCTTCCATCTTGGGACTCACCCCGAACACTCCGATTTTCATATCTCCGCGTTCCAGGACTACATAAGGTTTCACCAGTCCCTCAAGAACTGTTCCGGTGACATCGTAATTGGCACATACCACCGGGAAGTGGGCCATACGGAACAAACGCGCCATATTATCCAGCCCGAAGTCAAACTCATGATTACCGATAGTCATGGCATCATAGCCCATAAGGTTCATCATCCGGACTTCCACCTCGCCCCGGAAAAGATTGTAATAGGGAGTACCTTGCGAAATGTCGCCGCAGTCAAAGAGCAGGACATCCGGATTCTTGGTACGGAAATCTTTCAGAAAAGTAGCGCGGCGTACCACACCGCCCGCCCCTGCATACGGGTCGGCAGCGTGCAGGTCAATCGGTTCGATACGGCTGTGAGTGTCACTTGTGTGCAGAATGACCAATTGCTTGGTCTGCTGTGCCGATGCTGTCAGCAATGCACAGAACATCAGCAGGCAATATATAGATATACGTTTCATCGAATTCTCTTTTTTAGTTTTCTGTTCTTAATCTTCCACGGTGATTCGTCCTTCCATGCGCGAAGTAATCTTCTTGCCTGCTGCCGTCTGTTGCTCTACATAGTCCATAAACAGACCGCGCAAGGTCGCACCCGGCGGACAATCTCTCTTTTCGGCCTGAATCAGGGCGGTCATATCGCTATTGCCGTCGGCCAGATAATCGATAGTGGCAACCGTGTACAGTTTGTCGTCGACAACCGGCTTGCCGGCTACAGTAGCCCCCAGCAACTTTCCGCTTTTGGTAATCCGCAACTTCACGCCGCTGACTCCTTCGCCGCCACGTGCCGCAATGCTCTCAAACAGTTGCTTCAGATAAACACCTTTCAAAGTCACGACACAAAGTGAGTTCTCGAACGGCAGTATTTCGTAGATGTTGCCGCAAGTAATGGGGCCTTCCGTCAGCACGTTCCGCAATCCACCCATATTCACAAGCCCCATATCGGCAGGTTTTCCAAGCACCTGCGCAGCCGCTCCGCGCAGCACATCGGCCACCAGATTGGAAAGGAGGCTTTCGGGAGCTCCTTTATCCATAGACATCTCGGCAGTGCCCACTACCCGGTACATCATACTGTCTATCTTCGCCTTGTAGGGGGCAAGCAACGCCATGGCTTCCGCATCGGGAGCAACATCATAGGTAGAGTCTATCGGCTGCATGCGCCCTTCGGCTTTTGTCACTTCGTAGGCCGAATGGCAAGATGCAAACAAAAACATCACTGCCAACGCTGTTCCTGAGACGATTTTCAAATAACATTTCTTCATATTCATCCATTTTTAAATTGCTACAAATATACTTTTCTTTTGCTGTAATCCCAAAGAGGAACGGCATTTCTTTCCATCCGGCAAAAAAGAAAAAGAGTACATCTCTTTGTCAATCAAAAGAAAAACTCTACCTTTGCACCGCTTTCGCGCAATCGCTGTCAGGACACCGAGTGAGAAGCCTGGTATGTTGCGTTGTAACGATCAAACAATTTAATAATAAGAACAATGGATTTAATTAAAATTGCAGAAGAAGCATTTGCTACCGGCAAACAACACCCGAGCTTCAAGGCAGGTGACACTGTTACAGTAGCATATCGTATCGTCGAAGGTAACAAAGAACGTGTACAGTTGTACCGTGGCGTTGTTATCAAGATTGCCGGACATGGAGAGAAGAAGCGTTTTACTGTACGTAAGATGTCTGGTACTGTAGGTGTAGAACGTATTTTCCCGATTGAATCACCGGCTATCGACAGCATCGAAGTGAACAAAGTGGGTAAAGTTCGTCGCGCTAAATTGTACTACCTGCGTGCTCTTACCGGTAAGAAAGCAAGAATTAAAGAAAAAAGAGTTAACGGTTAATCCCAAACTCCTATTTCTAAATAAAAAAGGGAAGCCGATTGATTCGGTTTCCCTTTTTTAATGTCTCAAATACCTCATCCCACGGAATGGAATTATTCGTCTTACGGAACGGACAAATGTCCCTTCGCCCGCTATCCCATATGAATAAAAAATGCGAAAAGCAAAAGGAGTACAAACAAACCTGCATTTTCTACAAGCATTTTCTTTTTTCGTGGGATTAACAAAGATTTTTCATTATAGTGAAAAAAAGTTTGATACGGTTGAAAACTTTATTTAGTGTATATCCCAAAAAAATACCGCCCAGCCGTGAAATCATATTCCGGCAGGGTGGCTATATTTTCAATCAAAGACTGAGCTTATTTAATATCTCTCAACTCCCAGCCCAACGCACTGGCTCCCAGCACAGCAGCATCAGAGTCTTTCAGTTCGGACATCATCAATTTGGCCTTGCCCTTGTAAATCATCAGGATATTGTCATCAATAGCTTTCTGGATAGGCTTGAAGATGTAATCTCCGGACTTAGCCAACCCACCGAACAGAATAATTGCTTCGGGACTGGAGAAAGCAATGAAGTCTGCAATAGCCTCTCCCAGAATAGTACCGGTAAAGTCAAAAATATCCTGTGCCAGCTTGTCACCTTGAACGGCTGCATCGTACACATCCTTAGAGGTGATGTTTTCGGCCGGAATGGAACGCAACAAACTCGGTTCGGTACGTGCAGTAAGGAACTCACGTGCAGTACGCGCCACACCGGTAGCCGAACAGTAAGTTTCCAGACAGCCGTGGCGACCGCATCCGCAGAGACGACCGTTTTCGCGACGTATGATAGTGTGTCCCAACTCTCCGGCAAAACCGTCGTGTCCGTATACCATTTGTCCGTTGATAACGATACCGCTGCCTACACCCGTACCCAGCGTTATCATGATGAAATCTTTCATACCGCGTGCAGCACCGTAGGTCATTTCACCGATAGCGGCGGCATTGGCGTCATTGGTCAGTGCCGTAGGGATGCCCAAACGTTCTTCAAACATGGCTGCCAAAGGAATTACTCCTTTCCACGGAAGATTCGGGGCAAACTCGATTGTACCGCTATAATAGTTGCCGTTAGGAGCACCGATACCGATACCTTTTATTTTATCAACACCGCCATTTGCGATAATCAGCGGAAGAAGATTCTTGCATACTTCGTCTACGTAATTGTCTGCCTCATCATAAGCTCCCGTCTTGATGGAACCACTTGCAAGAATAGTGCCACGTGCATCTACGATACCAAAGACGGTGTTCGTTCCGCCTATGTCAATCCCCACTACATAGGGTTTTTCCATGTTTGAATTCATGATATTTACTTTTTTGTTTAAAGGGTTAGTTATAACATTAATGGTTACAAATTACACAAAGAAAAACGACACTGCAAAATCTTTTTTTAAAAAACTTCACGTCAATTGCAACTTTTCGTCACATTGCTGCGTCTAATAGTTAAAATCAATAAGAACAAAGCTATAAACAGGAAAAACGTGATACAACTGAAAGACATCAACAAGACCTATAATAACGGAGCACCGCTACACGTACTCAAAGGCATCGACCTTGATATCCGAAAAGGAGAGTTCGTCTCTATTATGGGAGCGTCAGGCTCCGGAAAATCCACGCTCCTCAACATCTTAGGCATTCTGGACAACTACGATACAGGAGAATATTACCTGAACGGTACGCTTATCAAGAACCTGAGCGAAAACAAAGCCGCCGAATACCGCAACCGTATGATTGGCTTTATCTTCCAATCATTCAATCTGATTTCCTTCAAGGATGCGGTAGAGAATGTGGCTCTTCCTCTCTTCTATCAAGGAGTAAGCCGCCGGAAGCGTAACGCTATGGCGTTGGAATATCTGGAACGCCTGGGGCTGAAAGAGTGGGCTCACCACATGCCCAACGAAATGTCCGGCGGACAGAAGCAGCGTGTAGCCATTGCCCGTGCATTGATTACCCGCCCCCAGATTATCCTTGCCGACGAACCGACCGGTGCTCTCGACAGCAAGACTTCCGTAGAGGTCATGCAAATTCTGAAAGACTTGCATGAAACGGGCATGACCATCGTGGTCGTAACCCACGAGAGCGGCGTTGCCAATCAGACAGACAAGATTATCCACATTAAAGACGGTGTGATAGGAAGCATTGAAGAGAACCTGAATCACGACGCATCGCCATTCGGCAAGGACGGTTTCATGAAATAACGGACACTGCCGCGTCATTACATTAATCTCCTATCGCTTTATAACATCACTTACAGTAATCATGATAGACCTTTGGCAAGAAATATACGGTACAATCAAGCGTAACAAGTTGCGCACGTTCCTCACCGGTTTTGCAGTGGCGTGGGGCATCTTTATGCTTATCGTACTGCTGGGAGCAGGCAACGGCATCATCCATGCTTTCGAACAAAACGCATCCGAACGCGCATTGAACTCCATCCGCCTGGGCGGTGGCTGGACCACCCAATCGTACGAAGGCTTGAAAGAAGGACGGCGTATCCAACTGGAAAACAAAGACCTCGCCGCAACCGAAAAATACTTTCCCGACAATATCATCACTGCCGGCGCCACCCTGCGGCAGGGAGATGTAAACATCAGCTTCGGACAAGAATACATCAATATCTCGCTGATGGGCGTACACCCGAACTACGTAGAGTCCGAAGCCATCAAGACCGCAAGCGGACGCTTTATCAACCGGAACGATGTGAAAGAACGGCGGAAAGTTATCATTCTTCATAAAAAGTCGGCAGAAATTCTTTTCGGAAAGTCACGTACGGAACCAGTCGGCCAATTTGTCAATGCAGGCGGTGTAGCCTACCGGGTAGTCGGATTGTACGAAGACCTGGGAGACCAAAGCAGCCTGGCCTTTATCCCCTTCTCCACCATGCAAACCATCTATAACAAAGGCGATAAACTCAACAACATCATCTTCACCACCAAAAATCTGACGAGCGAAGCGGCCAACGAAACCTTTGAGAAAGAGTACCGTAAAGTCATTGCCGCCAACCACCGTTTCAACCCGGAAGATGAAGGCGCAATATGGATATGGAACCGCTTTACACAATACATACAAACACAGAACGTAGCCGGCTTGCTGCGTACCGCCATTTGGGTGATAGGTATTTTTACCCTGCTGAGCGGCATCGTAGGCGTATCGAATATCATGCTGATTACCGTCAAGGAACGCACACGCGAGTTCGGCATACGCAAAGCGCTGGGTGCAAAGCCTTTTTCCATCCTTCGGCTGATTATTGTGGAAAGCGTTACGATTACCACTTTTTTCGGCTACATCGGCATGGTGGCAGGCATCGGAGTAACGGAATGGATGAATTCCGCCTTCGGCACACAAACAGCGGATGCGGGTATGTTTCAAGCCAGGATGTTCTCGGACCCCACAGTGGATATCGGCATTGCCATACAGGCTACATTGACCCTGATTGTCGCAGGTACGCTTGCCGGATTCTTCCCAGCTAAAAAGGCGGTAAGCATCAGTCCTATCGAAGCACTTAGAGCAGATTAAACGATTATGAGAATAGACATGGATACATGCGAGGAAATCCTCGTTACGATAACAAGAAACAAGACACGCAGTCTGCTGACGGCGTTCGGTGTATTCTGGGGCATCTTCATGCTTGTGGCACTTATTGGCGGCGGACAAGGCATGCAGGAACAAATGAAAGCGCAATTTGAAGGGTTCGCTACAAACTCCGGATTTATTGCAGCGCAAAAGACAAGCGAGGCCTACAAAGGATTTCGTAAAGGACGCTGGTGGGACCTGGAAATGGAAGATGTGGAACGGGTACGCAGCATCGACGGAATAAAAACGGCCACTCCTTCATTTGCCTTATGGGGACAGACAGCCGTTTACGGAGAAAACAAATACGAATGCAGCGTCAAAGGTCTATACCCCGAATACGAACAGATAGAACATCAGGAAATGACGTACGGCCGCTTTATCAATGACGTGGATATACGTGAGGCGCGCAAGGTATGCGTCATTGGCAAACGCGTGTACGAAAGCCTCTTCAAGCCGGGTGAGGACCCTTGCGGAAAATATATCAGGGTAAACGGCATTTATTACCGTGTTATCGGCATGTGCTCTTCCGAGGGTAATGTGAACATACAGGGACAGGCTTCGGAAGCGGTTACCCTACCCTTCACAACGATGCAGCAGACATATAATCTGGGACAAAGGATAGATGTAGTCTGTTTTATCATGAAGCCGGGAGTGAAGGTTAAGGACGTAGAACCGGAAATAGAACATCGCATCAAAGCCGCCCATTACATCTCGCCGGACGACAAACAGGCAATCATGTTCCTCAATGCAGAAGCCATGTTTTCCATGATGGACACACTGATGACAGGTACCCGCATCCTTATCTGGATGGTGGGCTTGGGAACCTTGTTTGCCGGAGCTATCGGCGTATCCAATATCATGATGGTAACGGTAAAGGAACGCACTACGGAAATAGGCATACGGCGTGCCATCGGTGCCCGTCCCAAAGATATTCTGCAACAAATCCTTTCGGAAAGTATGGTACTGACTACCGTAGCCGGCATGGCAGGTATCTCTTTTGCCGTACTTATACTGCAAATACTGGAAAGCGCAGCGAATGATCCCGGAGTCATCAAGACCCATTATCAAGTCTCCTTCGGACTGGCTATCGGCACTTGCGCCCTTCTCATTGCATTAGGGATGCTGGCAGGACTGGCACCTGCTTACCGCGCAATGGCCATCAAACCTATCGAAGCGATAAGGGATGAGTAAAAAACGGCAAGGTGACAGACTGATAAAACGATAGAAAAATAAAACAATAATACAATAAAGATGAAAACAAAGAAGTATCTGAAAATCGCATCACTGGCGGTAGTAGCTGCCATATTTATCTGGACATTCGTGTTTTTGTACCGGAAATCCCAGCCCACTGTAAAGGTATATGAGACCATCGTTCCGGAAACAGCCGATTTGGAAAAGACAACCGTAGCCACCGGAAAAGTGGAGCCCAGAGATGAAGTGCTTATCAAGCCGCAAATATCCGGTATCATTTCCGAAGTATATAAAGAAGCCGGACAAAGCGTCAAGCAAGGCGAAGTGATTGCCAAAGTAAAGGTTATCCCCGAACTGGGCACGCTGAACTCTGCCGAAAGCCGCGTCCGTCTGGCAGAAATCAATGCCAAACAAGCCGAAACGGACTTTGCCCGTGTCGAGAAGTTGTTTAATGACAAACTCATCAGTAACGAAGAATACGAAAAAGGGGAAGTGAACGTAAAACAGGCACGGGAGGAATTGCAAACAGCCAAAGACAATCTGGAAATCGTAAAGGAAGGTATCACCAAGAACAGCGCTTCATTCAGCAGCACATTGATTCGTTCCACCATTACCGGACTGATTCTGGACGTACCTATCAAAGTCGGCAACTCCGTTATCATGAGCAATACGTTCAACGACGGAACAACAATCGCCACGGTTGCCAATATGAATGACCTCATCTTCCGGGGCAACCTGGATGAGACCGAGGTAGGCCGCGTACACGAAGGCATGCCGGTAAAGCTGACTATCGGTGCATTGCAAAACCTCTCGTTCAATGCCGTACTGGAATACATATCTCCGAAAGGCGTAGAAGAAAACGGAGCCAACCAATTCGAAATCAAAGCGGCCATCCAGGCGCCGGACAGCGTACAAATCCGTTCCGGCTATTCCGCCAATGCGGAAATTGTGCTGGAACGTGCCCTCAAGACGCTCGCTCTGCCGGAAAGTACGGTTGAGTTCAGTGGAGACAGCACCTTTGTATATGTACTGACCGACAGTGTACCTCAACAGAAGTTCAAACGCCAACAGATAGAAGTAGGCATGAGCGACGGTATCAAAATTGCCGTCAAAAGCGGCCTGACTGCCAAAGACAAAGTGCGTGGCGCCGAGAAAAAAGATAAATAACCGTTATACTTAAAAGAAGCAAAAACGCCATGAAGAAAAAGATATTTATATATATGGCCGTTCTGGCTTGCATACAAGTTCAGGCGCAAGACCGCTGGTCGCTACGGCAATGTATAGACTACGCCATCGAGCATAATATCGACATCCGCCGGACAGCCAATGCAGCCGAACAAAGCAATGTTGAAGTGAATACCGCCAAATGGGCACGACTGCCGAACCTTAATGCCAGTGCCGGACAAAACTGGAACTGGGGACGCACGCAGACCGCTATCAAGGACGAGAGTACCGGTGATTACTCCACCGTATATGTCAACACAGGCAGTCACGGTACAAATATGTCCGTTTCCACCAGTATTCCACTGTTTACCGGACTCGAGATACCCAACCAGTATGCTTTGGCCAAATTAAACCTAAAAGCCGCTCTTGCCGACTTGGAGAAAGCCAAAGAAGATATCTCCATCAATATAGCCTCAGCCTACTTACAGGTACTGTTCAACGAAGAACTGCACCGGGTTTCTTTAGGACAAGTAGAGCTGAGCAAAGAACAATGCAACCGCATAGAGCGGCTGGCAGAAGTAGGGAAAGCCTCTCCGGCAGAAGTTGCCGAAGCCAAAGCACGTGTAGCGCAGGATGAGATGAATGCGGTACAGACGGGCAATAACTATCAACTGGCATTGCTCGACCTCAGCCAGCTTATCGAACTGGAAACACCGGAAGGTTTCCTCTTGGAAAATCCTGCCGCAACAATAGAACTTATCCCATTGGCTTCTCCGGACGAAATATATCAGTTAGCATTAGGTTGCAAGGCCTCAATACAAGCTGCACAGTATCGTCTGGAAGGAAGTAAACACAGTATCCGAATCGCCCAAAGCGGTTACTATCCGCAACTGACTCTCAGCGGGAGTCTCGGTACGAATTATTATTCGACAATCAATCGCACTTTCAGCCAGCAAATGAGTGATAATTTCAACAAATACATCGGTTTTAATCTGAGTGTTCCCATCTTTAACAGACTGGCTACACGCAACCGGGTACGTACAGCCCGCCTGCAACGTGAAAACTACTCCTTGCAACTGGATAATGCCAAGAAGGACCTCTACAAAGAAATTCAGCAGGCATGGTACAATGCGGCAGCATCCGAAAGCAAGTACACAAGCAGCAGCGCGGCAGCCTCGGCAAGCGAAGCATCGTTTAAGCTGATGAGCGAGAAATACGAAAACGGGAAAGCGAACGCCGTAGAATACAATGAGGCCAAGCAGAACCTGATGAAAGCACAATCCGATGAACTACAAGCCAAATACGAGTACCTGTTCCGTACCAAGATACTGGACTTTTATAAAGGAGAGCCTATCGAATAAATATAATTTTAGTTGTTGTGTGTTTGTAAGGAGATGAACACTTTTTATTTATTTTCTTTTCAGGCACGGACTACACGGAAAACACAGATTTTCTTTACTTCTTTTTCCGTGAATTCCGTGCCTGAAAGAAATCATCAGGTATATTGAAGTATCCCCCGTTTATCAGTTATAAATACACATGGATAAGCGTTTAATTTCGTCTTGACGTTTCTTTACCTCTTTCTGACGAACGGGAAGAAGAACGTGTTGTACGCGTAGAGGATGAAGAAGAGTTGCTGCGCCGTCTTATGCTTTCGTTTTCCTTCTGAATACTCTGCCCGCGTTTAGGAGCATTTACTTCCTTCTTAGTATCGGAACGGCGTACCGGACTGTTGGTAGCAGGACGGCGATTGGACTGTTCCACGTTAGGGCGCGTACCGGAATTGGGACGGATATGAACCGAACCGAAATCCGAACGCCGGCTTGTATGGTACGATTTATTATCACGGATACGGAAAGAGCCGTTATAGGTAGGATAGTTATGTCTGCCCCGGTAATAGCTCACATTATGATAATGAACACGGTTATGTCCGCCACAGTAAGTACGATAATGATAAGGACGCGGATAGTAGAAATGATTCGGATTGGTATAAGTAACATAAATCCGGAAAGACCAATGCCCGCCACTCACATAAATCGGACGGAAGAAGTAGGCAGCCTGCATGAAACGGGAATACTGTCTGCGGCTCAATACCCAGCGTAAATCGTCATTGCGTATATCCAGATAATCGTAATACCGATTCAACGCCCATTCTTCACCCCTCAGCACATCATCCATCAGATAACGTACACCTGAAATAAAGTCATAATTAATTTCATATACATCATTATACTGAGCCGTATTCAGATTCAGTTCATAAGCCATCTTATCCGTAAGAAAGCGTGTTTCTTTACGCACTTTACTGTTGCTCATGGCCGCATGGCAGACAGCAGTACTCATTATCACGGCAAACAACATAAATAATATTCGTTTCATGGCAGCGTTCTTTACAAGTTTATATTCCATCATTTTAGTAAAAACAAAAATAGGGGAATATTTTCCCCCATCCTTCTGTTTCTCTCTAATATGTTATAGGGAAAACCCTATTGCAGGTAGGGATTAGAGTTTTTTTGCCAGTTCAATCCCATTTTCCTGCAGCGACACCAGATGTTTTTTGTATAAATCGCCAACTGCTTTTTTAAAGGTTTTCTTGCTGACACCGAATGTATCGTAAATCTCTTCGGCAGGGCTCTTGTCATGCAAAGTGATGTGTCCGCCCTGCTCACGGATATAATCCAATAAGGTAGCAGCAAAGTCTTCCACCTTGCCCTGCCCCGGTTTCTGAAGTATCAGGTCAATCTTGCCATCCTCGCGAACCTGTTTTACATAAGCCTTCAATGTCATGCCTGTATGCAGGGGTTGAAATATCTCGCTTTCATACAGCAAACCGCTATATCGGTTCTCAATAATAGCCTTAAAACCTAAATCAGTCTTCTGCCAGATAAGTATGCTGACTTCCTGACCGGGTTCATAAGGCGCTTTTTCTTTCGAAAGATAACGGTCCACTTTGGCAGAGGCTACAATCCGGTAACTCTCATCATCCAGATGAGCATGGATTACATATTGCTTCCCAACCTGCATCTTCATTTTCTGTTCACGGAAAGGAACAAACAAATCTTTCATCAATCCCCAGTTAAGGAAAGCGCCGTATTGATTTATCCATGCCACTTCCAAACAGGCAAACTCACCGACCTGTACTAATGGTGTCAGTGTAGTAGCTACCAACCGTTCCTCGTTATCCAGATAGATAAACACAGTCAGTTCATCTCCCGGCTTGCAGTTTTCGGGCACATAACGCGACGGAAGCAGAATTTCTCCTTCTTCACCACCATCCAGATACATGCCGAAATCAACCTCTTTCACTACCCTCAAAGTATTGAACTTTCCTAACTCTATACTCATACAAATTATATTTCGTAATATTTATAACAAGAACGATACGCAATAGAACACAGCCTATTCCGGCATCCTGCGCAAAGATAGCGAAAGGTGAGCGCAATACCAAGCCAAAAGCCCGCTTTTGAGCGCAGGTACTGCCGAGCCGCATCCTACCTTATACAAAGATAAAGATAAGGAATAACTTTTCGCTCTAAAAGATAACTTTTTTATATAAACAACTCTTCCGGAAAACGGTTATCTTTGTAACGTAACAATCGACAAAAGCGTTTATTATTCACCTTTAAATAATATAATTATGGAATTTATTACAAACGAAAAGCTGACCATTGTAGGTGCAGCCGGTATGATCGGCTCCAACATGGCACAGACTGCAATCATGATGCACCTTACCCCGAACATCTGTTTATACGACCCTTATGCTCCCGGTCTGGAAGGTGTGGCGGAAGAAATGTTCCACTGCGGATTCGAAGGCCTGAACCTGACATTCACATCCGACATTAAAGAGGCTCTGACCAATGCCAAATATGTAGTGTCTTCCGGTGGTGCAGCCCGTAAAGCAGGTATGACCCGTGAGGATTTGCTAAAAGGAAATGCCGCCATTGCCGAAGAATTCGGTAAGAACGTGAAAGCTTACTGCCCGGATGTGAAGCATGTGGTTGTCATCTTTAACCCGGCCGATATTACCGGCCTGATTACATTATTGTACTCAGGATTGAAGCCATCTCAGGTTACAACACTGGCAGCCCTTGACAGTACCCGCCTGCGTAGCGAACTTTCCAAACATTTCGGCATTGCTCCCGATAAGATAGAGAACTGCCGTACATATGGCGGACATGGCGAACAAATGGCTGTATATGCTTCTACCGCCAAAGTAGATGGGAAACCGTTGCTGGATATCATCGGCACTCCTGCCCTGACAAAGGAAGAATGGGCAGAAATACAGACCAAAGTTACCAAAGGCGGCGCTAACATTATCGCTTTGCGCGGTCGTTCTTCTTTCCAAAGCCCTGCGTACATTTCCATAGAAATGATTGCTGCCGCCATGGGTGGAAAGCCTTTCCGCTGGCCGGCAGGCACATATGTACACAGTCACGGTTTCGACCATATCATGATGGCTATGGAAACCGAAATCAATAAGGACGGTGTGCACTACAAAGAGCTGAAAGGTACTCCCGAAGAAGAGGCTAAACTGAAAGAAAGTTACGCCCACCTCTGTAAACTACGCGACGAAGTTATAGGAATGGGCGTATTGCCGCCCATTAAAGACTGGCACAGTATCAATCCGAATATAGATTAAGCTATTACGTAGAAATCTATACTCATAAATAATACAAATATCCCCTTTGTTCTTGTTTTAAAAGCTACAAAGGGGATTTTTCTAATATTTTTCCTCAAAAAGCCTTGTAGTATAAAAAAATATCTTTATCTTTGCACCCGCAAACGGAAAAGGTGCCATAGCTCAGTTGGTAGAGCAAAGGACTGAAAATCCTTGTGTCCCCGGTT
>ENA-ORNR01001161-ORNR01001161.1-human-gut-metagenome-genome-assembly--contig:-NODE-1161-length-24337-cov-4.260522_pt1 | contig 24337 bp, 10 predicted proteins | sample MGYA00242114_ERZ509020 | MGnify/ENA primary metagenome ERZ509020 (study PRJEB26280, sample SAMEA2338758) | human gut metagenome | biome: human gut; feature: human-associated habitat; material: faeces...
GATATGACCTTTATATCTAATATACAATCGGTAGCAAAGTATGAAAGCAAGTTATTAATAAGAAGTTGGTTCTTCCGGGTGTTTACAGTGCTCGCCATAGGTATCACTACTCTTTTTAATTTTCTCCTATTTGTATCGGAGGATACTTACGGATTTTGGATTGCTATGTCCATTCCGTCGAATATCCCTTATCTAATTCTGCTATTGCTGAATACAGGACAGGCTGTCATTGCTATTTTTCTTGCCTCTGATTTTCTGAAAAGGGACAAGAAACTGGATACGTCGGAAGTCTTTTATGTCCGTCCGTTAAGTAATGCCGAGTACGTGATTGGTAAGATCTGGGGGAATCTGCGTGTTTTTCTGCTGCTCAATCTTATTATTATGGGCATTACAATGGCATTCAATCTGACAGTGGGAGAAGTGGACTGGATAGCTTATTTATTATATTTTCTGCTGATTAGTGTACCTACGCTCGTTTTTATTATTGGCCTGTCTATCTTTCTGATGTTGGTGCTGAAGAATCAGGCACTCACTTTTGTTATTCTGTTGGGGTATATCGGATTGACTGTTTTTTATATTGAGGATAAGTTTTATTACCTTTTCGATTATATGGCGTATAGTCTCCCATTAGTAAAATCTACTATTGTTGGATTTTCCAATTGGGAAGTAATTTTGAATCACCGGGCTATCTATTTTCTCGCCGGCCTGGCATTTGTCTTTTTCACTATCTCTCTATTCCGGCGTCTGCCTCACTCGTCGCGTAGCAATTATCCATGGGTCTTTCTTTCTGTGTGTACACTCTTGCTGAGTTTAGCTTGCGGATATTGGCATGTGCATTCCATTTTGTATCAGGGCGATATACGGGCTGCATATACACGTGTTAACAACCAATATGTCGTTACTCCGAAGCTGTTTATTCATCAATATGATTTTTCGGTAGAACAACGTCTTGATGACTTTCTATCCGAAGTAACCATGAGGGGGGTAGCTTTGGACTCGTCTGCCGTATTTACGTTTTGCCTGAATCCGGGGCTGACCGTACGTTCCGTTGATTCGGATGGACAACCACTTAAATTCAAGCGTGACAAGCAAATCGTATTAGTGGATTTCGGTACGAATCTGGCAAAGGGAGACACTGCCTCAGTGACATTTAAGTATGATGGACAAATAGATAATTCGTTTTGTTATCTGGATATTCCTCCGGAAGTGTTACAGGCTTCTAAAAAGAAATTTCTGTTCAATATTGATAAACAATACTGTTTCCAGACAAAGGATTATTTATTGCTTACTCCCGAAACATATTGGTATCCTCGTGCCGGAACTGGTTATAGTGATGAAAATCCGGACTGGCAACAAACTTATTTCAGCAATTACCATTTGAAAGTGAAGCCTCTAGCAGGGTTGGTTCCGCTTTCCCAAGGCGAAGGTAAGAGCGATGAACATGGGGTTTATACGTTTAAGGGAGATTTTCCGTCTCAAACAATATCACTGGCCATAGGAGATTATCAGCAGAAAAGTATATCTGCAGACAGCATCCTATATAGTATCTGGCATCTGAAAGGACATGACTTCTTTTCGGCAGCTTTGGATTCTATCCACGATACGATCCCTTCATTAATACGTAATGTTAAAGACCAACTGGCTCGAAACTATAAATTGGATTATCCTTTCAAACGGTTTTCGTTGATAGAAGTACCAATACAATTTGTGGGTTATGAACGTGCTTGGTCGCAAGCACAGGAAACCGTGCAACCGGAAATGGTCTTATTTCCGGAAAAAGGGGCATTGTTTGATGATATGGATATGAAGAAACAGGTTCAAAACCATATACGTTGGTCGAGATATGGAGACAGGAATGAAATCAGTTTGCAGGAAGCACAGATGCGTACGTTCAATAATTTTATCTGGAGATTTGCGCAAACGGAAGGAAATTATAATTTTTCATCCGGTAGCAGGGGAAAAGGTAATCTTTCGTCAGAGGCAAATCCTTATTTTCTTTTTCCACAAATCTATAATTTCCGGTATAATATTTTTTCTTCGGAATGGCCTGTTGCCAACCGGGTGATTGAGTTGTATTTGCAAAAAAAATCAGAGAATGGAGGTTGGGAGCGTCAGATTAATGGTATTAGTAATAATGAAAAGGCTGTTCTGTTGCTGGAGAAGCGTACATTTAAAGAATTGCTGGTCGATATGGAACTGCGCAACTTGCAGAATAATATCGTCGGACAGGAAGCAAGCCGTCTTTTTGCCAGGGCAGAAATAAATATGGGCGTAGAAGCCTTTAGGGACTCATTATATTCATTGCTGAAACGTAATACTTTTTTGAATATAAAGTTTGAAAATATGCTCGATACATTGGGAGAGATAAGTCGGACAGATATTCGTTCATTGTTGGGAGAATGGGAAAAAACAACACCTCTTCCTTTTTACTCGTTAGGGGAACCAACATTGACTAAAATTACCAATAAGGGTGGAGAAGAATTTTTTGTATTGAAAATGCTGATAAGTAATAATTCGGATTATGATGGGATTATTCACATGGATATTCGTAAAGACGGTTGGTGGTATCAGCCTTTGGAAGACCCCAGAGCCAAAACAAAAATAGAGATGCCTGCTCATACCAGTAAGGAATTTGTTTCGGTTTGGGAAGATCAGATCCGTAATGTTGAGATTAATACTATGGTTTCGGGGAATCTTCCGAATATAATTAGTCAAGACATAAATAATGTCAAACAGGAACGAAACAAAATAGTCAAAGACAGTATTTATATATTGCCGGAATCTTCGTTCGATTTGCCGGGGGAAATTATTGTGGATAATGAAGATTCTACTCTTTTTATTCTTTCCGCTCCTCCCATTGTGGGGCTCTTGCCTAAGTGGTTGGACGAAGTGGAGGAAACACCTTTTAAATATTCGGGTATATCCTGGTGGCGTCCGCCTTTACAATGGACGGCTACTACCAATGACAGATATTATGGAAAATATATTCGTTCGGCTTTTGTGATTAAAAGTGGGGACGGCAGCCAGACTGCTACATGGAAAGTACCTGTACCGGAAGTCGGTCAGTATGACTTGTATTATCATGTATTCAAGGATGATGAACTTCGTTGGAACAATAATCTTCAGGGGGAATATCATTTTAAAGTAAAGTATGGCAGTGAGGTAGAAGATGCCTATGTTAACCTGAGAAAAGCAAATGAGGGGTGGGAACAACTGGGTAGTTACTACTTTGACTCAGATACGGTCCGGGTGGTACTGACAGATGAATGTAAACTGCGGTCTGTAACAGCCGACGCAGTGAAAATAGTGAAACGATATTAATTAAAACAGCAAACTATATGCAAATTGACTTACTACTATTAAAAAGAATGCTACTGGCAATTGTTGTTTTCATGGGAATTACATTACCCTCGCAAGGGCAAATTCCCTTAACGATTGACAAGGCTATGGAAATTGCGCAGGAAAACAGTCCTTCTCTCCGCCGTTCCTATATGAATTTGGAAAGGTATAAACAGAACCTGATTGCTCAGAAGGCTTCGTTGAAATCGCGGTTCTCGTTAAACCTGAATCCGTTAGATTATAACAAAAACAGGCGTTTCGATAACCGGCTGTCGCAATGGTATACTAATGAAACGCTCAACAGTAGTGGGACTTTTCAAATTGAGCAACCCATCTTATGGACGGACGGTACGATTTCGTTAATCAACAAGTTCGGTTGGCAAGACAATAATTCCATTTTGGAAGGGAATAAAACCAGCGACCGGGCATTCAGCAATGACCTCTATTTGCAATTGACTCAACCTATCTTCACTTACAACAAGCGGAAAATGGAATTGAAACAGATTGAATATGATTATGAAAATGCTGATATTAGTTATGCTCTGCAGCGGTTGAATACGGAAAAAAGTATAACAGACCAATTTTATGCTGTTTATATGGCGCAAAGTAATTTGGAAATCAGCCGTGAGGAACTAATCAATGCCCAGCAAAGCTATGATATTATAAAAAATAAGGTAGAAGCGGATTTAGCAGCCAAAGACGAACTTTTTCAGGCTGAGTTGAATCTAGCGACAGCTCGTTCGTCGGTAGACGAGAGTAAGGTGAGTTTGGAAAATGCGAAAGATAAGTTGAAACAAACACTTGGAATGAGATTGGATGAGGATATTTTAGTATTTGCCGAAGTTGATATTAAACCTATTCAAGTAGATTTGGAACAAGCTATCACACATGGATTAGGCTCACGGTTGGAACTTCGTCAGCGTGAAATAGAAAGTAAAGAACTTGAGTTTGAAATGATTAAGACGAAAGCATTGAATGAGTTCAAAGGGGATATCTCTTTGTCATTCGGATTAATGGGAGATAACCGTCATTTGAATAAAATGTTTAATAATCCGACACAAAATCCACGTGTTTCTATCAGTTTTACTGTTCCTATATTCGATTGGGGAGAAAAGAGAGCACGAATCAAAGCACAAAAGGTTGCACAACAAATTAATGAACTTGAATTTCATGAAGAAAAGGTAGATATTGAACTGAATATCCGTCAGGTATGGCGTAGTCTTGAGAATCTCCGTACTCAGATCAAAATTGCCGAGCAGAATGTGCAAAATGCTCAATTAACTTATGATCTGAACCAGACACGTTATCGGGAAGGCGATATTACCGGTATGGAAATGAGTCAGTTCCAGACACAACTTTCAAATAAGAAAATCACTTATACGCAAGCATTAATCAACTACAGAATAGAATTACTTAATCTTAAAATTCTTTCATTGTATGACTTCGACAAGAATATTCCTATTGTTCCGATGAAAGATATAATCGATAAAAAATAAGCAGACCATGAAACAGTATCACATTTTAATAGCATTTTCTTTATTAGCAACTATAGGCTTGACAAGCTGTGGTGACAGACCACAAAACGCACCCAATAACATTGCTACTCCGGTATCTGTTGTCGAACTGAAAAAAGGTTCGATCAGTAAACTGATAAATACAACAGGAACAGTACAGCCTACTTATGGGGTGTCTCTGAACTCTGAAATGAGCGGCTTTTATAAACTTCAAATTAATCCGAAGACAGGAAAAACTTTCAAAATGGGAGATAGGGTGAGTAAAGGTACGATAATTGTCCGGTTGGAAGACAAAGAATATGAAAACGGCATTGCTATCGACGCTAAAAAGCTCAGTCTCGAAATAGCCGAACAGGAGCAATCGAAACAAAAAGCGCTTTATGAAAAGGGAGGGGTGACGATGAGTGAGATGCGGAATACGGAAGTTAAGGTGACGAATGCCCGTTATGATTATGAAAACGCACAACTCAATTTGGAGAAAATGAAGGTAAAAGCTCCGTTTGATGGTGTGATTGTTGACCTACCCCATTATACAACTGATATCAGGGTAGAGCAGGGTAAGCCGGTAGTAAGTCTAATGGCTTATGATAAAATGTATATGGATATCAATCTGCCGGAGAGCAGCATCCGCTATGTCAAGGAAGCACAACCGGTATATATTACTCATTACACCATACCGGGTGATACTTTGAGAGGGAAAATCAGCGAATTATCTCCCGCAATCAGTTCGGAAACGCGTACCTATAAAGGAAAGGTTTTAGTTGATAACAATCAACTAAAATTGCGTCCGGGTATGTTTGCTAAAGCAGATATTGTGGTAGACAGAGCAGACAGCTCCATTATTATCCCCAAGGACGTGATTCTGTCGAACCGTCGTCGCAAATATGTATATGTCGTTGAGAAGAATACCGCAAAGATACGTAATTTAGAAACAGGCTTAGAGGATGAATATAACATTGAAATCATATCCGGACTCAAAGTAAATGACAATCTGGTAGTGAAGGGGTTTGAAACATTGAAGGAAGATGCTAAAGTAAAAATTCAAAAGTAAATTATTCGTATGACGAATAAACGTGCCTTTTGAAAATAGGAAATACTTATGAAGAATATAGTCAAATTTGCAGTAGGCAATCCGGTTACAATTTGTATGATTGTATTTGCCCTCTTATTGTTGGGAAAGGTGTCATACGATCAGTTGAGTGTCGACTTATTGCCTGATCTGAATAATCCCCGCTTGTTTATCGAACTAAAGGTAGGAGAACGTCCTCCTGAAGAGATCGAAAAACAATTTGTGAAAAACATGGAATCCATGGCTATTCGGCAGAGTGACGTTACACAGGTGTCTTCGGTGATTAAAGCGGGAACGGCACGGATTACCGTAGAATATACTTGGACAAAGGATATGGATGAAGCTTTTCTCGATTTGCAGAAAGCTATGAATCCGTTTGCCCAGAATAAGGAGATTACGGAACTAAAAATAACGCAACACGACGCGAATCTGTCGCCAGTTGTCCTGGTGGGGATGTCTCATCAGAATATTACGGATATGGCGGAATTGCGAAGGATTGCGGAAAGTTATATCCGTAACGAGCTGATTCGCTTGGAAGGTGTTGCCGAAGTGACTCTTTCGGGAGAGGAAGTGACTACCCTTACCGTTCAGACTGATCCTTATAAATTAAATGCTTTCCAATTAAAGATAGAGGATATCGCTTCGCGTATTGAGTCTAATAATCAGAGCATATCCGGAGGACGGGTAAGTGAATTGGGATTGCAGTATTTAGTGAAAAGTTCGAGTCTGTTTTCCACAGAAGCCGATTTTGAAAATTTGATCGTCGGATATAAACCGGTACAGCAGGAGACTTCAGGGAATAGTTCTTCTGAAACTGTGACAGATCTCAACAAGGCTCCCGTCTTTTTGAAAGAAGTAGCTACTGTGCAGTTTGTGAATGCACGTCCCGAAAACATTGTACGTATTAATGGAAAACGTAGTATCGGTTTGTCTATTTATAAGGAAATGCGTTTCAATACGGTGAAGGTGGTAGACGAAGTAACTAGTCGGTTGGCAGTGATAGAAGATGCTTTGCCCGGCTATCATTTTCAGGTAATCTCCAATCAGGGGACTTTTATAAAAAGTGCTATCGGTGAAGTGAAAAGCAGTGCTATATTGGGTATTGTCCTTGCTGTCATTGTATTGTTTGTATTCCTTCGTCGAATGGGAACAACGTTGATTGTCAGTCTTTCTATTCCAATCTCTATTGTAGCAACTTTCAATTTGATGTTTTTCAATGGGCTTACGCTGAATATTATGACTTTGGGAGGGTTGGCTCTCGGAGCGGGTATGCTGGTAGATAATGCCATTGTAGTTATAGAAAGTATTTTCCGGAATCAGGAAAAAGGAGTGAGTGTTAAGGAGGCAGTGGTCACCGGAACTGCGGAGGTGGCAAATGCGGTTATTGCTTCTACTTTGACGACTATTGTGGTATTTCTTCCGATTGTTTATCTTCATGGAGCTTCGGGTGAACTGTTTAAAGATCAGGCTTGGACAGTTACTTTCTCACTTGTATCTTCCTTGTTTGTTGCTATCCTAGTGATTCCGATGTTATATACTCAACTTTCCGGTAAGAAAGTAAAAATGGAAGAAGTGAAATCAATCCGTATTACTAGATATAGCAAGATACTTCGCAAGTTGGTTCGACATCGTTGGTGGGTAATTGGTATGGCAGTGTTATTACTTGTAGTTACAGGTTTGCTGACTCCGTTCATTGGTACGGAGTTTATGCCGAGGGCGGAAAGTAAGGCTTTTACTGCTGTTGTGAAAATGCCTGAAGGTACGCAAATGGAACGTACTGCTGCGGCTGTGGGTAATCTCGAAGATTTATTATATACTATTGTCGGAGGCGATTCTCTGTATACGATATATAGTCATGTCGGAGAGGGAAGCGGTTCGGAAAATGCCATATTTGAAGGAGAAAATACGGCGATGATGAAAATTATTCTTTTTCCGGAGTGTATTCTTTCTCCAGAAAATGTAATTGCCCGGTTCCTTGAAGAAGCGAAGAATCCCGATGGTCTGGAATTATCTATCCGTCAGGATGAAAATTCTTTGAGTTCTCTGTTGGGTAGTGAAGGAGCTCCTATTGTAGTGGAAGTGAAAGGAGAGGAGTTGGATGAAATAGCGAAGATTACCGGAGAAGTAAAGGAAAGAATGCAGGAAGTGGATGGGGTGTATGACGTTGTAACTTCTATTGAAGACGGTGCTCCGGAAGTAGTGATTTCAATAGACCGTACCATAGCCGGGATCAATAATCTGAGTGTTGCTACAGTGATTGAACAGTTGAAACAACAGTTGAGTGGTAAGGAAGCCGGTAAAATGGAGTATCGCGGTGAGATGCGTGATATCGTGATTAAAGTACCGGATATATCTTTAGGAGCTCTCGGATCACTTGTTATCAGAAGTGGTACACAAGAGTTTTTGTTGGACGAGATCGCTAGTATTACTCATGGGCAGGCACCTAAAGAGATTCTACGTCGCAATCAGAGCCGTATAGGTAAAATAATGGCTAATATGGACACTGGCAAATCACTTGATAAAGTGGCGGCAGAAGTGCGTTTGGCTGTTAAAGATATTGATTTGCCTGCTAATTATAGTATCACAGTGACCGGAGAAGAAGAAAAACGGCAGGAGTCTATGCATAGCTTATTGTTTGCTTTATTGCTTTCTGTTGTACTTGTTTATATGGTCATGGCTTCACAGTTTGAATCGTTGTTACATCCTTTTACGATTCTGCTGACTATTCCGCTGGCTGTGGTGGGTGCTATCTTGCTTTTCTTCATTACTGGAACCACGATTAATATGATGGGAGTTATCGGTATCGTGATGTTGGGAGGTATTGCCGTTAATAACTCTATTATTCTGGTAGACCGTATCAACCAACTTAGCCAGGCAGGAATGGAGTTGACTGACGCCATTGTAGAAGCAGGACAGCAACGTATCCGTCCTATCATAATGACTACGTTGACTACGATTCTGGCTATGCTTCCAATGACATTCGGATTTGGTGAAGGTGCTTCCCTTCGTTCGCCAATGGCTATTGCTGTGATTGGAGGACTGATAACTTCTACTTTGATGAGTTTGATGGTTATCCCATGTGTATATTATGTCCTTGAAAAGATAAAAAGGCGTATAAATCACCGAACTAAAAAAAGCTGAAGATGAACTTTTTACTAAATAGGAGAATTACGATCTGTATGCTGTTTATTGCACTTAGTCTTTTGGGCTATGTGTCCTACAAACAGCTTCCGGTAGAGTTGCTGCCTAATGCAGAGCTTCCGGTATTGTTTATCCAAGTGTCGTCGCAGCAGGATATGGACCCTTCGTATGTGGAGTCGGAAGTGATAATTCCGCTTGAAGGAGCTGTCAGTACGATAGGAGGAGTAGACAAACTGCAATCTTATATAGACAGGAGGCAATCGAACATACAAATTGATTTTAAGAAGAATGTCAATTTCAAGATGACTGCTCTTAAGTTGCAGGAAAAGGTGAATGAAGTGGCAGCATCTTTTCCCAGTGGTTTTACTGTGCAGGTACAGAAAGTTGATATTGCACAGATGAACAATAACTTTATGGTACTTCAGGTACGGGGTTCGGGAGGGACAGACCGTGTCAGGAACTTAGTGGAGGATAATATTCTTTCCGATTTGGAGAACATAGATGGTGTGGCATCTGTCAATATATATGGCGGACGGCAAAAAGCGATTGAGATACGTCTCCATTCGGAGGTGTGCAAAGCGTTGAACCTTACGGCGTCAAAGATAAGTAATCTGCTTTCACAGAATACGCAGGAGAAAACGTTTGTCGGTTTTGCCAATGAGCCGGATAGTAAGATTTTTGTTCACGTAAATGCGATGTATACGAAAGTATCTGACCTGGAAAATATTGTGGTGGCTCCCGGACCTGTCTTGTTGAAAGATGTGGCAACCGTATTCTTTGATCTGAAAGATGAAACCACTTATAGTCGTGTAAATGGGAAAGAGGCTGTTTCTGTGGTATTGATAAATGATTCGCAGGCAAATCTTATAGAGCTTTCCCACCGTGTTTCTGATGCGATTGACAAACTGAATGAAAAAATAGTTCCGCTTGATCTGGAAATAGTCGTTCAGGAGAATAAGGCTGAAACGATGGAGAATAACATCAATCAAATCATTAACCTGGCATTGGTCGGTGGATTGTTGGCTGTTTTCATTCTCTGGCTTTTTTTGAAAAATATGCGGCTGGTGTTCTTTATCGCACTTTCAATTCCGATCTCAGTTTATACGGCCTTCAATTTCTTCTATGCTTCCGGCATTACTATCAATAGCCTTACATTAGTGGGAATGGCACTTGCCATTGGGATGCTACTGGATAATAGTGTCGTAGTGCTGGAGAATATTTATCGTTTATCCGGAAGCGGCTACACACCCGAGCGCTCAGTTACTCAGGGCACTAAAGAGGTGTGGCGCTCTATTGTAGCAGCTACGTTGACTACTGTCACTGTTTTCCTGCCGTTTGTCTTTTCAGATAATTTCCTGATTAAACTGATAGGGCATCATATCGGGGTGTCTATTATATCTACGCTGATTATTTCCTTGTTTGTGGCTTTGCTTTTCATTCCTATGGTCACTTATGTTATTCTGAAAAAGAAGAAAGGAAGAAGTGTCGTTTATGAGAAGGTGTCGATTATTCAACGTCCGATACAAGTGTATCTGGTTTTACTGAAGACGTGTATGCGTAATCCGGGAGTCACTATATTCGGAGCGGTGATTTTACTTTTTGCTACTCTGATATTATCACTGACCTTGAATGTGCAGCAGATGAAAGAAGTGGATTCGGATCGGTTTAATATAAGTGTTGTAATGCCTACCGGAAGTACCCTTGAGAATACGGACAAGATAGTCAAAGCGCTGGAAGAACGTCTGAAGGATTTCCCAGAAAAGAAAGATTTGATCTGCCGTGTCCGGGAGAAAGAAGCAACTATTACGCTCGTTTTGCAAAAAGATTATCAAAAGATAGGTAAACGGAAAATTACGGATATCAAATCGGATGTGCAATCCAAAGTCTCGAACATTAATGGGGCGGAAGTCTATGTCTCTGATGCTATGGGAGGCGGACAGGAAAATTCGGTATTGAGTAGTCTTGGAGGCTTTATGCGTTTACTGGGTATTGGTGATAATAATGAACGAGTGGTTGTCAGAGGTTCTGATTTCGAAATGATGCAAATGGTAGCTGAGGAAATCCGCTACCTACTGGATGAACAGGAATTTGTGCAACATACTCATGTATCGTATACTCCTCGTCAGCCAGAGATAAATCTGAACTTTGACCCGATTCTGCTGACTACTTATGATATCAATCGTGCTAATATAACTTCGGGATTAACGGCACTCAATAACGAGTTTTCTTCTGAAGTGACTTTTAAAGTGGGAGAAGATAATTATGACATTATCATTCGCGATGAAATTCTGAAAAAAAGTACAGAGACGGAAGAAGAAGCGGAGGAGAAGGTTCAAAAAGAAAAGACAGTTGATGATTTGCGTGCTGTTCGGATAGAAAATGTAAAGGGTGGAATGCACAATCTGGAAGATATAGCCTCTATTAATTATGGTCGCGGACGTTCGCGGATCATACGTGTCAATCAGGATAAACAACTTGAAGTTTATTATAATTTCTCAAGAGATGTGCAGTCCTCAAAGGAATTATTGGGAAGTTATCGTTCTGATATAGACCAATTGATTGCCGGTTATAATCTACCTTCAGGCGTTGCCTTGCAAGTATTCCATGAGGAGGATCAGTTTGGAGATTTCAAATTTCTTATTCTGGCAGCCTTCATTTTGATTTTTATGATACTTGCTTCTGTTTTTGAGTCTGTAGTAACTCCTTTTGTATTACTTTTTACTATTCCGCTTGCTGCTATCGGCTCTTTGCTGGCGTTATTGCTTTCGAGCAATAGCCTGATGAATGCAAATACGCTGACGGGGTTCTTGATTCTGCTGGGAGTAGTCGTAAATAACGGAATTATCCTTATAGACTATGCTAATATTTTACGTAAAAGAGGATATCGCCGGAATCGGGCATTAATGACTGCCGGAATGTCACGTATCCGTCCGATTTTGATAACTTCTATCACAACGATCGCCGCTATGTTGCCGTTGGCCATGGGAGATACGGAATATGCCGGAGCCATTGGGGCGCCTTTTGCTATTACAGTGATTGGTGGGCTTCTTTTCTCTGCCTTATTGACGTTGATTTTGATTCCTACTGTCTGCATGGGATTGGAAAATGTGCTTTGGTGGTATCGTTCTTTGTCTCGTAAAATGTGGATTTTCCATTTTGTTCTTTTTGTAGTTGGCGTTGTCAGTATCTGGCTATATGCTGAAGGAATACTTTGGCAGTCTATCTATTTAGTAGCACTGATTGCGGGTATACCAGGACTGACTTATTTTACACAGACTAGTCTTAGAAGAGCTAAATCGAAAGTCATAGATCCGAATGAAGAAATACACATATCTGTCCGGAATCTGGTTAAGATATATGATTGGCCGGGACGTATCAGTCGTCAATGGCATAGTGGTCTGCAAATACGGAAAAGGCTGGGAATGAGTCGTGAATATCATTCTCTAAAAGACTTCGTCAATGTGTTGTGGCAATTCGGTATGTTAGCGTTCGGTGTTTATTTTACTTATTTTTTTATTCAAAATAGACTTTGGATATTTCTGTTTTCGTTTGCTATTTATGCATCGGCTTTGTACTTGTGGAGAAAAATACGTTCTTATTTATATTATCGTTACGAAAATAGTAAGGGAGTAAAGGCAGTAAACCGTGTGATATTCTGGGGACTTCCTCCTGTTATCTTGTTCGAACTGTTCAAGCGACTGGATAATAACGGTTTGGTGGTAATGATTGGGCTGTTGTGGTTTGCGGGTATTGCTATCTACGTTACCTCACAGTATCTATATGAACATAATGTAAATATAGAACGTGTTACCGGACGATTTGCCGGACTTCGCCGCTCTTACTTCCGTATGGTAAAGAGTGTTCCTTTGATTGGAAAACAACGTAAACCTTTTAAAGCATTGCGTGGAGTTTCGTTTGAGATTCAGACAGGTATGTTCGGACTCCTGGGACCGAACGGAGCCGGAAAGTCAACTTTGATGCGCGTGATTTGTGGCATATTCGAGCAGAGTTATGGCAGTATCTGGATTAATGGTATGGATACCCGTATCTATAGGGAAGAATTGCAAAGCTTGATAGGATTCCTTCCGCAGGAATTTGGCACTTACGAAAATATGACATCTTGGGAGTTTCTTGATTATCAGGCTATACTGAAAGGAATAATAGATGAGGATTTGCGTAAGGAACGGTTAGAGTATGTTTTGAATGCGGTACATATGTATGAGCGGAAAGATGAAAATATCGGTTCTTTCTCGGGAGGTATGAAACAGCGGATCGGCATTGCATTGATTTTGCTCCATTTGCCACGTATTCTGGTAGTAGATGAGCCGACAGCAGGACTCGACCCTCGTGAGCGTATCCGTTTTCGTAATCTGTTGGTGGAATTGAGTAAAGATCGTGTGGTCATTTTTTCTACTCATATCATTGAAGATATATCCAGTTCCTGTAATCAGGTTGTGGTAATAAACAAGGGTGAACTGAAATATTTCGGTGATCCGGCGGACATGGTGGAAATGGCTAATGGAAAGGTATGGCAGTTTAATATAGATAAAACGGAGTTTGAAAAGGCATTGGATAAATCTTTGGTCATACATCATATCCAGCAAGGGGATACTATCCGTGTTCGTTATCTTTCTGTTGAGCAACCATACGAAGGAGCCGAAGAAGTTGAGGCCAATCTGGAAGATGCTTATCTCTGCCTATTGAAGAATATGAATTAAAAGAAAAGAATGATATGACATTTAATCAATTAATAAAGCTGCTGCCTAAGGTGGTAAAATATAATTTGAAGATTATTTTTGCCGGAAAGTTCTTTTGGTTTCTGTTAGCGGCATTTGGATTCTTTGCCTTTTTTATGTTTCAGAGTGCGTGGAACCGGGCAGAAATTAATGAAGGGCTTATCTATAATATACTCATGTTCCCATGTTTATTGCTGATATTCTACCCGGCTGTCTTCGGCATTCAAAATGACGAAGACAGCCGGATATTGGAAATACTTTTTGGTATTCCTGACTATCGGTATAAAGTATGGGGAGTACGGTTACTCATGATTTACGTGGTTATTTTTGCTATTCTAATCGTCTTTTCGTACATCGCTATCTTATTGCTGTATCCAATCAATCCTTTTGAGATGTCTTTGCAGTTGATGTTTCCGGTTCTTTTTTTTGGTAATTTGACTTTTATGTTTTCTACGATTACCCGGAGTGGAAACGGAACGGCTGTACTTATGATTATCATTGGCATTGTACTGATGTTTTTCAGTAATATGAATAGCATAGAACGTTCATTTTGGAATATTTTGCTGAATCCCTTCCGTGTGCCTGATAATTTTCATCCGATGATATGGGAAGGGATTCTTATCAAAAATCGTATATTTCTTTTCTCCTCCAGTCTGATCTGGATGATGATCGGTCTGCTGAATTTACAGAAGCGGGAAAAAGTTGTATAGTATAAAGTTTAAATTATAAAAGATTGGAATCAGAAATAATATCCCAGATTCACAAAGCAGCTTCCTTTATCAGTCTGATTGGAATATCCCAATGATATTTCCAGAGGACCGAAAACGCTATCCATTCCATAACCTGCGCTGATGCCGAACAATTGTTTGCCTTTCAGTATTTCGAAGAAGTGACTGTCCGTCAAACCGTAGTTGCCTGTCAGGGTGAGGTAATGAATACTTCCCATACGTTGCCTGAACTTCAGAGAAGTAATGATAATAGAATTTTCCATTAATTCCATGTTTGTTACGCCGGCAAAAGGCAACTGTTGTGGAATATAAAAACCGTATACTTCACCACCGATAGCATTTTTCAGGGGATAAGGAATTCCTTTCCCTATCAGGACACGCCCATAGATCGACGGAATGATAGAAAAACGGCGGGTGGCAGGAATCACACTTGCCCACGAAGCACTCAGTGCGGAAAATGGGGCCTGTTCATTGTATTGCGCCATATTATCGGTATAGAGTGAGTAGGCGGCTTTGAAATCACTTCCTTTGGAGGGGAAATATCCTTTATCGTATGTGTTATAGTGCACTTGTGCAAAATAGCTAAGGAAGTGTTCTGATTCTACATCCAAGCCGATAAATTCCGGCTTCTTAAATAAGAAGTCTTTGTATTTATAATATTCGAAACGGAATCCGAGACCAAAACGGAAATTCTTATACCATACATCCGAGAAGCCAAATTCAGCTAAATGATATTTGTAAGTAGTGTTATAGGCGCGTTCTCCTTCTTCATATATGTTGATGTCATTATACTGAAACATATACGAAAAATTGAAGTTGCGCTGTTGCATAGGCTCTAATGTATAGTCAATGCGCGCCGCATACCGTTTCCCTAATCGCCCGGTAAGAGATAGTCGGGAAGGAATATGAGTTTTGAGGTCTGCCGTTCCATTGATTAATAAAGAGGCTATTTCTTCCGAATCGAAACGGATCCCCAGATTAATTCTTTTTTCATACTTTGCTTGCAGTAGGAAATTGAGGTGATAACCTTCGGGAGTGTCCGTCAACGTATAGCTGGCACTGGAATAAGATTGGCTTCCTCTTAATTGATATAATGCCTGTTCTATCTGTTGGGTGGTAATATTACTATTTTCTTTCAGGTTGCATTTTTTCATTAGCCATTTCTTGTCGTCAGCTTCTACACCGGAGAATGATATGTCTGTCACATAAATTGTACGTACATTGGAGAGGGAAGAATACGGACCATGTCGTTTGGGAACATAATTATCGGATATTCCTATCTTCTTTTTCAAAGCGAGTAAGGAATTCCATTGTGCTTTAGCTGCTTCTTCTCCTCTTCGCATTAAAGTGTCAATAGCGGCCGGAGTAAAACTAGCCGAAGAATAACCGTCTACGTTTACACGAATGTAAGTATCGGTAAGGTCTACATTCTTTTCATGATTGGATTGGCAGGTAATATCTACGATTTGCCCTAAGATATCAGGAGCACTGTTCAGCTTATCCGCTTTTTTCAAGGCGTTTTGTACATCCACTCCGATGATAACATCAGCTCCCATAGCTTTTACAACATCTGCCGGATAGTTATTTACAATTCCACCGTCCACCAATACCATACTGTCTTGTCGTACCGGTGTAAATACACCTGGGATAGCCATACTGGCCCGCATGGCAGTTGACAGGATCCCGTTGTGGAATATAATTTGTTCTCCATTGACAACATTTGCTGCTACACAAGCGAAAGGGATGGGGAGTTTATCAAAGTTGATAGAATCATGATAGCCCATAGTCAAGTCTGAAAATAGATTGGCAAGATTTTGCCCTTTGATAATTCCGCCCGAAGAAGCCGCATCTTTGGGACTTTTGGTGAAAGGTATGGAGACAATGAACTTTTCCGACCGTTCACGGTCGGTCAATGACATGGCACTTCGTTTGATACGGTCGCTTAACAGAAACGTCCAGTTTTGTTTTCGAACCATACTGTCCAATTGCTCGGGAGTATAACCAATAGCGTAGAGTCCTCCTACAATGGCTCCCATACTAGTTCCGGCTATGTAATCGATAGGAATACCCGCTTCTTCGATCACTTTTAATGCTTTGATATGCGCCATTCCTTTGGCACCGCCGCCACTCAAAACTACACCTACCTTTTTGCGTTGCTCCTGAGAATATAAGGAAAAAGGCAATAGTAGGCACATTGATAAAACTAATGTTGAGAAGATTTGTTTTTTCATTAGGACATGGTCTAGTGTTGATGATGTATATATAAATACAAATGTAGGGCATAATTTGTTTAGTTGTTGAAATCGGAATTAAAAAAAATGTTCCAAAAGTCGGAAATGTGGATTAATTCTACACTTTGCAGCTAAACTCCCCATTCTCACGAAAGAATGTGAATGACATAAATGGTTGATTATTAGATAACAAAAGATCAAAGTGATTTTGGCATGCAAATTGTATAAATGTGGATATAACAAACATAAGTTAAATTAAATAATAAGATTCGATATGAGATTATTCTTTTCGAAACATGAATTGAAACTGAGGAGAAAGAGAACCATTGCTGCTATAATCTGTGCGGTAGTTGTGTTGGGCGTGTATTGGATGTTGACCCGACCTCAGAAGGCTACGCCGGAAATGCCGACAGTCATTGTTGAACCGGTAGTAAAAGATGATGTAGAGATATACGGGGAATATGTGGGACGAATTCGTGCCCAACAGTTCGTCGAAGTACGTGCCCGGGTGGAAGGTTATCTGGAAAATATGCTTTTTGCAGAGGGTACGTATGTGAATAAGAATCAGGTTTTGTTTGTAATCAACCAGGATCAATATCGGGCAAAAGCCGACAAGGCCAGAGCACAGTTGAAAAAAGACGAAGCACAGGCTTTGAAGGCTGAACGAGATTTGAAGCGTATACGTCCATTGTTTGAACAAAATGCTGCAAGTCAGTTGGACTTGGACAATGCTGAAGCTGCTTATGAAAGTGCCGAAGCTACGGTCGCCATGAGTGAGGCGGACTTGGCGCAGGCTGAATTGGAACTGGGATATACCATTGTCCGGTCGCCATTGTCTGGTCATATCAGTGAAAGAAATGTGGATTTGGGTACCTTGGTGGGACCCGGAGGAAAATCTCTACTCGCTACTATTGTGAAAAGTGATACCGTACTGGTCGATTTCAGTATGACAGCACTTGATTATCTGAAAAGTAAAGAAAGAAATATTAATTTAGGCCAGCAAGACTCGACCCGTTCCTGGCAACCGAATATTACGATTACTTTAGCAGATAATACCGTTTATCCTCATAAAGGTTATGTTGATTTTGCTGAACCTCAGGTAGATCCTCAGACGGGTACTTTCTCCGTACGTGCGGAAATGCCTAATCCCAAACAAGTACTATTGCCGGGACAGTTTACGAAAGTAAAGCTGTTGCTGGATGTTCGCGAAGGAGCCCTTGTTGTTCCAATGAAAGCTGTTACTATCGAAAAGGGCGGAGCTTATATTTATACTCTGCGTAAAGATGACGCGGTAGAAAAACGTTTCGTGGAATTAGGACCGGAAGTCGGAAATAATGTAGTAGTGGAAAGAGGTTTGGCGGAAGGAGAGAAGGTTGTAGTGGAAGGTTTCCATAAATTGACACCGGGAATGAAAGTACGAATCAGTACACCGGAAACAAAAGTAAAAGACACTACAACTGAAACTGGAAATACTTCGATAGAAATGAAGGATAACACAAAAGGAGAATAAGAGATGAAAGTTACTTTTTTTATAGATAGGCCGGTTTTCTCGGCTGTAATTTCTATTGTGATAGTGATTGTCGGAATTATCGGTCTGACAATGCTTCCGGTGGACCAATATCCGCAGATCACGCCTCCGGTAGTGAAAATCAGTGCCTCATATCCGGGTGCCAGCGCACTTACCGTGTCACAAGCGGTAGCTACTCCGATTGAGCAGGAAATCAACGGTACACCGGGAATGCTTTATATGGAATCAAATAGCTCTAACTCTGGAGGTTTCTCGGCAACGGTTACTTTTGATGTATCTGCTGATCCGGATTTGGCGGCAGTTGAGATTCAGAATCGTGTGAAGCTAGCTGAATCCCGTCTTCCGGCAGAAGTGATTCAAAATGGTATTTCAGTAGAAAAACAGGCTCCTAGTCAATTAATGACGCTCTGTCTGACTTCTACTGATCCGAAGTTTGATGAAATCTATTTGAGTAACTTCGCTACAATCAATGTGCTTGATGTGATTCGCCGTATCCCGGGAGTAGGACGCGTTTCTAATATTGGTAGCCGTTATTACGCCATGCAGATATGGGCACAACCCGATAAGTTGGCAAATTTTGGGTTGACCGTACAGGATTTACAAAATGCTTTGAAAGATCAGAACCGTGAATCTGCGGCAGGTGTATTAGGACAGCAACCGGTGGAAGGATTGGATATTACTATTCCTATCACTACTCAGGGACGTCTTTCCACTGTCGGACAGTTCGAGGATATTGTAGTACGTGCCAATGCTAACGGTTCTATTATCCGATTAAAAGATGTGGCACGCGTGTCGTTGGAAGCTTCTTCTTATAATACAGAGAGTGGGATCAATGGAGAGAATGCTGCTGTACTTGGTATCTATATGTTACCGGGTGCTAACGCAATGGAAGTGGCCGAGAGAGTAAAAGAGGCTATGGATGAAATTAGCGAGAACTTTCCGGAAGGATTGAGTTATGAGATTCCATTTGATATGACGACTTATATCTCCGAATCTATTCACGAAGTATATAAGACTTTGTTTGAAGCATTGGTGCTGGTAGTATTGGTGGTATATCTGTCTTTGCAAAGCTGGCGTGCAACGTTGATTCCGATTGTGGCAGTTCCTATCTCGTTGATTGGTACTTTCGGATTCATGTTAATATTCGGTTTCTCGTTAAATATATTGACATTACTCGGATTGATTCTTGCTATTGGTATTGTCGTGGATGATGCGATTGTGGTGGTGGAAGGTGTGGAACATATAATGGAAACGGAACATCTAAGTCCTTATGAAGCTACCAAGAAAGCAATGAACGGACTTGCCAGCGCTTTGATTGCTACCTCATTGGTGTTGGCTGCAGTATTCGTTCCGGTTAGTTTCCTGAGTGGAATTACGGGACAGTTGTATCGTCAGTTTACGGTGACTATCGTGGTGTCCGTACTTATTTCTACAGTGGTTGCTTTGACACTGAGTCCCGTGATGTGTTCGTTAATATTGAAGCCGGATAGTGGAAAGAAAAAAAATATTATTTTTCGGAAGATCAATGAATGGCTAGGTGTTGGTAGTAATAAGTATGTAGCTGCCGTAACCCGTACAATAAAGCATCCTCGTCGGGTATTAAGTGCTTTTGGAATGGTTCTGATCGCTATCCTATTAATTCACCGTATTATTCCGACCAGTTTCTTGCCGGTGGAAGATCAGGGATATTTTAAAATTGAACTTGAGTTGCCGGAAGGCGCTACATTGGAGCGTACCCGTATTGTGACGGAACGTGCCATAGCTTATTTGGAAAAGAATCCTTATATAGAATATATTCAGAATGTGACGGGTAGTAGTCCGCGTGTCGGTAGTAATCAGGCTCGTTCTGAACTGACTGTGATTCTGAAACCATGGGAAGAACGGAAGAATACCAGCATCGAAAAAATTATGGATACAGTAGAGAAACATCTCAAAGAATATCCGGAATGTAAGGTCTACTTGTCTACTCCACCGGTAATACCGGGATTGGGTAGTTCCGGAGGTTTTGAGATGCAGTTGGAAGCTCGTGGAGAAGCGACTTTTGATAATTTGGTAGATGCCACCGATACCTTGATGTACTATGCTTCCAAACATAAAGAACTGACAGGATTGTCTTCTTCTTTACAGTCAGAAATTCCGCAACTCTATTTTGATGTGGACCGGGATAAGGTGAAAATGTTGGGTGTACCTTTGGCAGATGTGTTCTCTACCATGAAAGCTTATACGGGTTCTGTGTATGTGAATGACTTTAATATGTTCAACCGTATATATAAGGTATATATCCAGGCGGAAGCTCCTTACCGTGAACATAAAGATAATATTAATCTATTCTTTGTAAAAGCGTCTAATGGTGCAATGGTACCGCTGACTTCTTTAGGCAATGCATCATATACCACAGGTCCGGGAAGTATCAAGCGTTTTAATATGTTTACTACTGCGGTGATTCGTGGAGCTGCTGCACCAGGATATAGTTCCGGACAAGCAATGGAGATCATGGAACAGATTGCCCGCGATCACCTACCTGATAATATCGGATTGGAATGGAGCGGACTTTCTTATCAGGAAAAGCAAGCTGGAGGTCAGACAGGTATGGTTATGGCACTGGTATTCTTGTTTGTATTCCTCTTTCTTGCTGCGCAATATGAAAGTTGGACAGTACCTATTGCTGTATTGCTTTCTTTGCCGGTAGCTGCATTGGGTGCCTATTTGGGTGTCTGGGTATGTGGATTGGAAAATGATGTTTATTTCCAAATAGGCTTAGTAATGCTGGTGGGATTGGCGGCTAAGAACGCTATTTTGATTGTAGAATTTGCCAAAGTGCAGGTGGATAAGGGAGAAGATTTGATTCAATCTGCTATTTATGCGGCAAGATTACGTTTTCGTCCGATTCTGATGACTTCGCTTGCATTTGTGCTTGGTATGCTTCCAATGGTATTGGCAAGCGGTCCTGGTTCGGCAAGCCGCCAGGCGATTGGTACGGGAGTATTCTTCGGAATGATATTTGCTATTGTATTTGGCATCATTCTCGTGCCTTTCTTCTTTGTAATGGTGTATAAAACAAAGTCGAAAATTTTAAAACATAAGAAATAATGAAACGAAAGAAACTATATATGGCTATCTTATTATTTGCAGGAATATTAACTTCCTGCAAGGTAGGGAAAAGCTACGTTCGTCCTGACCTTCATTTACCTGATAGTTTGGCTCAACATCAGGATTCTGTCAGTTTCGGAGATCAGGACTGGAAAGATATTTATGCTGATTCCACTCTCCGCAGCCTTATTGACCGTGCCTTGGAGCATAATAAGGATATGTTGATAGCGGCTGCCCGTGTGAAGGAAATGGCTGCACAAAAACGAATCTCTACTGCAGCTTTGCTTCCGGATATAAAAGGAAAAGTAACAACTGAACGTGAATTGGAAAATCATGGAGGGGATGCGTTTAAGAAAGCAGACACTTTTGAAGCCCAATTTCTTGTTTCATGGGAACTCGACCTTTGGGGAAATCTGCGTTGGGCACGTTCGGCCAGTATTGCTGAATATCTGCAATCTATAGAGGCGCAACGTGCACTCCGGATGACGATTGTTGCCGAAGTAGCACAAGCTTACTATGAATTGGTAGCATTGGATACAGAGTTAGACATAGTTAAGCAAACATTGAAAGCTCGTGAAGAAGGTGTTCGTTTGGCACGTATCCGTTTTGCCGGAGGATTGACTTCCGAAACTTCCTATCGTCAGGCACAAGTGGAGTTGGCACGTACGGCTACTTTAGTTCCGGATTTAGAACGTAAGATTTCTCTTAAGGAAAACGATATTGCTTTTCTTGCAGGTGAATATCCTAACCGTATTGCCCGTTCCCGTTTGCTTCAGGAATTCAATTTTCCGGAAACACTTCCGGTTGGCTTGCCTTCCACTTTGTTGGAACGTCGTCCTGATATCCGTCAGGCAGAACAGAAATTGATCGCTGCTAATGCGAAAGTAGGAGTAGCCTATACGAATATGTTTCCGCGTCTTGCTCTGACCGGTGGTTTTGGTACGGAGAGTACTTCATTGTCAGAATTGTTGAAATCTCCGTATGCAGTAATGGAAGGGGCTTTGTTGACTCCTATCTTTGGTTGGGGAAAGAACCGTGCGGCATTGAAAGCGAAAAAAGCGGCTTTTGAAGGTGAGGTGCATAACTATGAGAAATCCGTGCTGACAGCTTTTAAAGAGACACGTAACGCAATTGTGAATTTTAACAAGATAAAAGAGGTGTACGAACTTCGTGCTAATTTGGAACGTTCGGCTAAGAGCTATATGGATCTGGCACAGCTCCAATATATTAATGGGGTTATTAACTATCTGGACGTATTGGATGCCCAACGTGGATACTTTGATGCACAAATTGGCTTAAGTAATGCTATTCGTGATGAGTTGATAGCCGTCGTACAGCTTTATAAAGCGCTTGGTGGAGGTTGGAAACAATAAGGAATCGTAAATAAAATTGTGCTTCCTCTTTTATAATTCACGGAAAAATGCGAAATTTGCAACGCTTTTCAAGTTTAAGAAGAAACTTACTAACACCTTTAAATAAAAAATTAAAGAAAATGACTAAAAGTGCATTGCAAATCGCAAGGGCTGCTTACCAGCCCAAACTTCCGAAAGCATTGGCATCAGGAGCCGTTAAAGCTGTAGCAGGTGCTGCTACTCAGTCTGTAGCCGATCAGGAAGCTATCAAAGCATTGTTCCCTAACACGTACGGAATGCCGTTGATTACATTCGAAGCTGGTGAAGCTGTAACTCTTCCTGCTATGAACGTGGGTGTCATCCTTTCTGGTGGACAAGCTCCCGGTGGGCACAATGTAATCTCCGGTTTATTTGACGGTATCAAGAAATTGAACCCGGATAATAAATTGTATGGTTTCATTTTAGGTCCTGGTGGTCTGGTAGACCACAACTATATGGAATTGACTGCTGACATTATCGATGAATACCGCAATACAGGTGGTTTTGATATCATCGGTTCAGGTCGTACGAAATTGGAAGCTGAAAGCCAATTTGAAAAAGGATTTGAAATTTTCTATAAATATGGAGTAAGGGAGGCAGTAAACAATGGCAGGAGAAAGAAAGCTTCCCGCTGTCGGAAAAGTAATCAGCGGTACGCACGGCTATTTTTGGTGGAACAACAGTATTTGTTATGAAATAACTTCATTTGAAGCAAAAATCAAAACAAACCGTGAAACGATAAACTTTTCGGGGCAAATGTGGGACGACAGTAAACTGATGGGTGTGTCCGGTACTTGGACAGCGAAAATAAAAAAGATTTATTCAAGAGGCAAAACGTATGCGGAGAAACTTTCGGCGGGTATTGATGAGCGATTGTCGCTTATATCAAAATTAGAGGACCCCGATAACGGCGGTACAGAAAGAGTACAGCTTATGTCATGCTGGCTTGACGAACTTACACTTCAGGCATTTGAAAACGGAAAAATTACCGAAGATGAATTTTCGGGCGGATTTGTCGGATTCAAGTATCTTGATACACTCGCTGACCCGTGTGTATAAAAAGATTATATTTTTAATGGTAGGGACACTAAAAAATTAACGGCTATACAGCTGTTTTTTTATTAAGGAAAAAGAAAGGGACACTAAAATGAATAAGGCTACAAAATTAACATTAGCAGAACTTTTACGACGTAAGGAGCAGATGATTGCGTCAAAGAAAATTAAAAAGACAATGGATTTATATATTAAGTCCATTGATTCGGTTATAACGATTGAAGAACCGGACGGAGCACTTTGCCGTGATGCAAATGATATGGAGGCAGGTGAGGGTGATAAATATATGTGCTATGAATGCATTAAAGAACCTGACCTTAAGTCGAAGGAAGTACAGGACGCATTCGGCTGTGCAGTGCCTATGGATATTGTTGAAATTATATTTGCACCGGGCGAAATACCGCAGATTGCGATTGAGTGTATGAAACTTGCCGGATATATGGGCGGTGTATGGGGAGCTAAGGCTTCTACAGGTTTTGCAAGAAACTTAAGAAAGGCAATGTATGAAAATATTCAG
>ENA-ORNR01001180-ORNR01001180.1-human-gut-metagenome-genome-assembly--contig:-NODE-1180-length-24188-cov-6.884639_pt1 | contig 24188 bp, 16 predicted proteins | sample MGYA00242114_ERZ509020 | MGnify/ENA primary metagenome ERZ509020 (study PRJEB26280, sample SAMEA2338758) | human gut metagenome | biome: human gut; feature: human-associated habitat; material: faeces...
TTCCCACCATACCAAGCCGTACCTAGTTTCTTTGAACCACGATAATCCAAAACTTTACCTAATAAGAACGTGGAAGTAATGGTTACCATTGGTTACAGCATGCAATCTGCTAACCAGGCTGCTGTTCAGGCTATCCGTAAAGAACTGGCTGCCAAGTCAGAAGAACTGGCTAAACAGTTGGATAAACTGGGCTATTAATTAATTCCATTTTCTTAAAAAAAACAGATGGTGAATGAATAGGAACAACCTGATTGGGTGGATATTCCTTGTGATATGTACAATAGCTGCTCCGCTGCACGCCCAGAATTCCGTAAAGGTGAAGGGTGCGCAGGGGCGCTGGCAAGTGAGTGAGGAGATCACGCTGAAAGAAGCGGAAGAACGCGCCTTTATGGAAGCGAAGAAAGAAGCCTTGCGCAAAGCCGGTGTCATGGAGAATGTGTGGTCCGTATTCGGACAGATTTCCCAGGAGAGCGGCACAGAGTTTCACGAGGCATATTCACAGATGAACGTACTTGCGATTGGGGGAATGGTGAATGTTACCAACAAGAAAGTAGAGGAAGTGTGGGATACGAATACCCGTAGCCTGTATAAAGTGGTAACTATCGATGCCGTTGTGCAGAAAGAAGAAAAAGTGGATAAGTCGTATGCGCTGGAAGTGAAGGGCGTAGCGAATTTATATAAAGAAGGAGATGTGTTTACCTGTACGTTGAAAGTGCACGGCACGGACTCCTATCTGAAGTTTTTCTGGTTTGACAGTACCGGCGGTGCATTGCTCTACCCTAATACTTACGAGCCCAACACCTTGTTGCAGGCCGAAAAGGAGTACAGTATTCCTTTCAGCAATGCGGTGGACTACCGCATGGAAAAGCAAGGAAAAGAGAGTGAGAAAATCAACATGATGATGGTGGCTACCAAGGAAAACATTCCTTTTACGGACGAAGTGACTTATCAGAATGTGTTGAAATGGGTATACTCCATTCCTAATGACAAGCGTTGTGCCTTCTACGACATGATACTTATCAAGTAATACATGTTTTTATTTTAACTTCTCTAAATCTATTATACAGATGAATAAGATGAAGTGTTTTTCTGCTGCTTTAGTTGCCTTCTTTTTGTCGGCGGCACACTTGTGTGCGCAAGACATTGAGAAAGAATTCGACGATTTCGCGAAGCAGCAACAACAAGAGTTTGAAGATTTCAAGAATAAGGCGGACGCGGAGTTTGAAACCTTCTTGCGGGAAACGTGGCAGAAGTATGAAGCATTTGCTGCGATTCCGGCTCCTGAACGTCCCGAACCACCCAAACCGGTAGAGTTTGACAAGACAAAGCCGACGATGCCACCGGTGAATATTAAACCTGCCGCTCCGAAGGTGCCGGATGCTCCTGTGCCCAGTATGGGAGAGAAGGTTCCGGTGGATGTGAAACGTCCTGACCTGCCTGCCATTGAGGATAAACCGGCTCCGGGCGTATATGTGCCGGGTAAGCCTTATACTCCTGTGTTGGTTGAAGTACCTCCTGTAAAACCGGGGAGTACGGTGTATCGCACTCCTGTAGAATTTTATGGTACTTCTTTTGATGTTGCTCTGGAAGCTGCGGACGATCTTTCTCTGAAAGGTAATCGTGAGTCCGATGTGGCGGATGCCTGGAAAGCTATTTGTAAGAGGGATTACGAGCAGATGGTGAAGGATTGTATGACCATCAAGAAGGAGAAGAACCTGAGCGACTGGGCTTATCTGTTGTTTACGAAACAGATTGGAACACAACTATACGGTGCCGGAAATACGAATAATATTGTATTCTTGCAGATGTTTCTTCTGAATAAATCCGGGTATAAGGTACGCCTTGCCAAGATTGACGACCAGTTTAAGTTGATGGTTGCACCTGCCGGCACTATTTACGGTACACCTTATCTTACTATAAGCGGTAATAAGTATTATGTGTTTGAACCGACACCGGGAGGTTCGATGGGGATTTATACCTATCGTCAGGACTTTGCCAATGCTAAGAATCTGGTATGCCTGAATATAGAGGGTGTTCCCGCTTTCTCCATGAATGAACATGAAAAGAGTCTGACTTCTTCTACAGGTGCTGTGAAAGTACAGACACAAGTGAATAAGAATCTGATAGACTTTTACTACGATTACCCCCAGTGTGATGTCGTGATTCACTACAAAACACCGATGAGTGAGGAATTGCGTGCTTCCCTTTATCCGCAACTGAAAACCGCTATTGCGGGTAAATCGCAGAAAGAGGCTGCCAATATTCTGCTCAACTTTGTGCAGACTGCTTTTGAGTACATGACGGACGGGGAACAATTCGGCTTTGAAAAGCCAAACTTCCCGGACGAAACTTTCTATTATCCTTATTGTGACTGCGAAGACCGCGCAATGCTTTACTCTACTTTAGTGAGAGATTTGCTTGGTCTGGACACTATCTTGCTGGATTATCCTAACCATATTGCTTCGGCTGTCCGCTTTACCGAGGACATTCCGGGAGACTATGTGGTACTGGATGACGGCAGTAAATATCTGATTTGCGATCCCACCTATATCGGTGCACCCATCGGTGCCTGCATGGACCAGTACAAACAAGTGGCTCCAGAAATCATCCGTTAGTGTTAAATATTATAATAATTGTAGTTCGGGGCATAAAAATGCCCCGAATTGCAATGTTGATATTGCAAAATTGTGTACTTTTGCGGCGTGAATAACACGTCTACTGGATTTTTATACACAATTTATATATATGCAGAGATTAATTAATGAAATCGTTGAGCGTGCGAAAGCCGACCGCCAACGTATTGTTCTTCCTGAAGGAACGGAAGAACGCACCTTGAAAGCTGCCAATCAAATTTTGACAGACGGAGTTGCTGACTTGATTCTTCTGGGTAATCCGGATGAAATTAATGCTTGTGCAACAGAATGGGGACTTGGAAACATCAGCAAGGCTACAATCATCGATCCGGAGAATCATCCGAAGAAAGAGGAGTATGCGCAATTGCTTTGTGAACTTCGCAAGAAAAAAGGCATGACTATCGAAGAAGCTCGTAAGTTGGTAGTTAATCCGCTCTATCTGGGCTGTCTGATTATTAAGAATGGCGATGCTGACGGTCAGTTGGCAGGTGCACGCAACACAACAGGCAATGTACTGCGTCCGGCTTTACAGATTATCAAGACTGCTCCGGGCATCACTTGTGTATCCGGTGCTATGTTACTCTTGACTCATGCTCCCGAGTATGGTAAGAACGGTATTCTGGTGATGGGTGACGTTGCCGTAACTCCGGTTCCGGACCCTAACCAACTGGCACAGATTGCTGTTTGTACGGCACAGACTGCCAAAGCCGTTGCCGGCATCGAAAATCCGAAAGTGGCTATGCTGAGCTTCTCTACCAAAGGTTCCGCTAAACATGAAGTAGTGGATAAGGTGGTGGAAGCTACCAAGATCGCTAAGGAAATGGCTCCTACACTTGATCTGGACGGAGAAATGCAGGCTGATGCTGCTCTTGTTCCTGAAGTAGGTGCAAGCAAAGCTCCGGGTTCACCCGTAGCGGGAGAGGCTAACGTGCTGATCGTTCCGAGTCTGGAAGTAGGAAATATTTCTTATAAACTGGTACAACGTCTGGGACATGCCGACGCTATCGGCCCGATCCTTCAGGGTATCGCCCGTCCGGTGAATGACTTGTCTCGTGGTTGCTCCATCGAAGACGTATATCGCATGATTGCTATTACGGCTAATCAGGCTATTGCAGCAAAAAACAATAAATAAGTATCAAGTATTAAGTATTAAAGACAATATGAAAATTCTAGTATTGAACTGTGGCAGTTCATCCATCAAATATAAATTGTTCGACATGACCACCAAAGAAGTGATTGCACAAGGTGGTATCGAAAAAATCGGTCTGAAAGGCTCTTTCCTTAAATTGACTTTGCCGAATGGCGAAAAGAAAGTGCTCGAAAAAGACATCCCGGAACATACGATCGGTGTGGAATTTATTCTGAATACATTGATTAGTCCGGAATACGGAGCTATCAAATCACTGGACGAAATCAATGCGGTAGGTCACCGTATGGTACACGGAGGTGAGCGTTTTAGCGAATCTGTATTGCTGAACAAAGAAGTGCTCGAAGCTTTTGCTGCCTGCAACGACCTGGCTCCGCTTCACAATCCTGCCAACTTGAAAGGGGTGAATGCAGTTTCCGCTATTCTTCCCAACATTCCGCAGGTAGGCGTATTTGATACGGCTTTCCATCAGACGATGCCGGATTATGCTTATATGTATGCTATTCCTTACGAAATGTATGAGAAATATGGCGTACGTCGTTATGGCTTCCACGGAACTTCTCACCGTTATGTTTCAAAACGTGTATGCGAGTTCCTTGGCGTTAATCCGGTAGGACAGAAAATCATCACTTGCCATATTGGTAACGGTGGTTCTATCGCTGCTATCAAGGATGGCAAATGTATAGATACTACTATGGGACTGACTCCGTTGGAAGGTTTGATGATGGGTACCCGTAGCGGTGACATCGATGCCGGTGCAGTGACATTTATCATGGAAAAAGAAGGCTTGAATACGACAGGCGTTTCTAACCTGCTGAACAAGAAGAGCGGTGTACTGGGTATTTCCGGCGTATCAAGCGATATGCGCGAACTGCTGGCCGCTTGTGCTAACGGAAACGAAAGAGCCATCCTTGCAGAAAAGATGTACTACTACCGTATTAAGAAATATATCGGTGCTTATGCTGCGGCATTGGGCGGCGTAGATATCATCCTGTTTACAGGTGGTGTAGGCGAAAATCAGTTTGAATGCCGTGAATCTGTTTGTAAAGACATGGAATTCATGGGTATTAAATTGGACAGCGCTGTAAATGCAAAAGTTCGTGGTGAGGAAGCTATTATTTCTACTGCAGATTCTAAAGTGAAAGTAGTAGTGATTCCGACAGACGAGGAGTTGCTGATTGCATCGGATACAATGGATATTCTGAAAAAGTAAGAAGAACTGAGATAATAAAAAAAGGCGGCTTATCATAAAGTCGCCTTTTTTTGTTAACTCTTTTATAAGTCTCGTTTTTTTTACCTTACTTTGTGCTTCAAATCAATATTCGTTTTATTGGATTTACGCAAAATCGTTATTTTATAAATTCATTGATATGCGCTATTCCGTCATAATTCCCGTTTACAATCGTCCCGATGAGGTGGATGAATTGCTGCAAAGTCTCACTGTACAGTGTTTTAAAGATTTTGAAGTAGTTATTGTTGAAGATGGTTCATCCATCCCTTGTAAGGAAGTGGCAGATCGGTATACAGATCGGTTGGACATCAAGTATTTTTCTAAACCCAATTCCGGACCGGGGCAGACCCGTAACTACGGAGCGGAGCGAAGCGAAGGAGAATATTTTATCATACTGGACTCTGATGTCATTTTGCCCGAAGGATATTTTGACGCGATAGAGAAAGAGCTTCAGGCTTCTCCTGCCGACGCGTTCGGCGGTCCCGACCGCGCACACGATTCTTTTACGGATATTCAGAAAGCCATCAATTACTCGATGACTTCCTTCTTTACAACAGGCGGCATCCGTGGCGGAAAAAAGAAGATGGACAAGTTTTATCCTCGTAGCTTCAATATGGGGATTCGTCGCGAAGTGTACGAAGCTTTGGGGGGATTCTCTAAAATGCGCTTCGGGGAAGATATTGACTTCAGTATCCGTATTTTTAAAGGTGGCTATACTTGTCGTCTTTTCCCCGACGCGTGGGTATATCACAAACGTCGGACGGACTTGAAGAAGTTCTTTAAGCAAGTCCATAACTCCGGCATTGCCCGCATTAACCTTTATAAGAAATATCCCGATTCGTTGAAATTGGTGCATTGGCTACCGGCAGTGTTCACACTGGGAGTCTCTTTGCTTTTATTACTGACTCTTTTGGGATTGGGGCTCGTTCTGTTAGCTTTTTATCTGCTATATTCCAAAACGGTTCCCGGGTGTGCGACAGGCGAGATGGCACTTCTGTTTTTAGGATTTGCCGCCATGTTGGCAGCACCTCTTCCCTTACTGCTCTATTCCTTGGTGGTTTGCGTGGATTCGACAATCAGAAATCGCAGTTTATGGATTGGAATGCTGTCGATTACTGCTTCCTTTATACAACTAATTGGTTATGGAACGGGATTCTGGCGTGCATGGTGGCAGCGCTGTATAAGAGGAAAGGACGAATTCGAGGCTTTTCAAAAGAATTTTTATAAGTAAGTGACTTGATCATGGAAAGCAAACACAAACTATCCATCAACCAGTGGGCGCTGGAAGACCGTCCTCGGGAGAAGATGATGGAGAAAGGAGCAGCCGCATTGAGTGATGCCGAACTACTCGCCATATTAATAGGCTCCGGAAATACGGAAGAAAGTGCTGTCGAACTGATGAGGCGTTTGCTTCTCTCTTGTGATAACAATCTGAACTCCTTGGCAAAGTGGGAAGTCTGCGACTATTCCCGTTTTAAAGGAATGGGACCGGCAAAGAGCATCACTGTAATGGCTGCTCTGGAACTCGGTAAGCGGCGGAAACTGCAAAATATCCAAGAACGCCCCCGCATCTCTTGTTCAAGAGATATCTACGACATCTTCCAGCCTGTTATGTGCGACCTTGAACAGGAAGAGTTCTGGGTATTATTATTGAATCAGGCGACGAGACTGATCGACAAGGTACGTATCAGTACCGGCGGAATAGACGGAACGTATACGGATGTACGTACCATTCTTCGGGAAGCACTGCTGCAAAGAGCCACGCAAATAGCCGTAGTGCATAACCATCCTTCGGGAAATATCCAACCCAGCCAACCGGACCGGACGCTGACGGAACACATCCGCCGGGCAGCCGACACAATGAACATTCGCCTGATAGACCACGTTATTGTTTGTGAGGATAAGTTTTACAGTTTTGCCGACGAAGGGCTGCTCTGAATAAATTTATTCTTATCTTTGCAATACATATTAATAAGGAAAGCCCTATGGAAAAATTTAAAATAGAAGAAAAGATCGTAGCCATGCTAAAGACGGTGTACGATCCTGAGATTCCGGTGAATGTATACGATCTTGGACTGATTTATAAGATAGACGTCTCCGACAATGGGGAAGCAGTGCTTGATATGACTCTGACTGCTCCCAACTGTCCGGCAGCCGATTTCATCATGGAAGATATCCGCCAGAAAGTAGAATCGGTGGAAGGAGTGACATCTGCCACTATCAACCTTGTGTTCGAACCGGAATGGGATAAAGATATGATGAGTGAGGAAGCAAAACTGGAACTCGGATTCCTGTAAATTCATAGCTCAAAATATAAAACTGATAACTCTAAACTCAAAACTCATGAAGAACGTTTATTTCCTTTCCGATGCGCATCTTGGTTCCCGTGCCATAGAACATGGACGTACACAGGAACGGCGCTTGGTGAACTTCCTCGACAGTATCAAGCATAAAGCTTCTGCCGTTTACCTGTTGGGAGATATGTTCGATTTCTGGTATGAATTCCGGTTAGTGGTTCCCAAAGGATACACCCGCTTTTTGGGAAAGCTCTCCGAACTCACGGATATGGGAGTGGAGGTACATTTTTTTACCGGCAACCATGATATCTGGTGTGGGGATTATCTTTCTAAAGAATGCGGAGTGATTATTCATCGTGAAGCATTGACTACCGAAATATACGGAAAAGAGTTTTATCTGGCTCACGGTGACGGATTGGGTGACCCGGACAAGAAGTTCAAGTTGCTGCGCTGGATGTTTCACAGTGCAACACTTCAGACACTGTTTTCTGCTATTCATCCTCGTTGGAGTGTGGAACTGGGCTTGACGTGGGCAAAACATAGCCGTGAAAAGCGGGTGGACGGCAAAGAACCGGATTACATGGGGGAGAATAAGGAACACTTGGTACTTTATACAAAAGAATATCTGAAGAGTCATCCTAATATCAACTTCTTCATCTATGGACATCGTCACATTGAACTGGATTTAATGCTGAGCGCTACTTCCCGTGTGCTGATTCTTGGAGACTGGATCAACTTCTTTTCGTACGCTGTATTCGATGGGGAGAATCTTTTCTTGGAAGAGTATATAGAAGGAGAAACACAAGTTTGATTCTTATTCATTAAAAAGCTGATATTTCGACTGATATAAGGTTTCTTAAAGATGGATAGAAACCGTAAAAAGTCAAGACCACGTCTTCAGATTCATTCTATTTTTTAGATGATGAATGTATGAAGACGTGGTCTTGATGTATTTAGTTGCTCAACTTGAACACTACAGAGGCATATCCTCCCAGTTTCAAGGTGTAACTGTCGCTGTCTGTATTTTGTTGCGCCTCGCCATTCACAAACAATACTTTTTCAATCTTGTCTGTCAGCGGAAGTTGCATGGCCGTTCCACAGAAATTGTGGATGACAAGTAGTTTCTCGTTGTCTTTGGTCATATACCAGGCGGCAATCGGCTTATAGTCTTTCTCCTGCGATTCGTTGTAGACGGAATGTTTGGTCATACTTCCTTCTGCCAGTGCCGGATAGGTGTTACGCAATCGGGTGAGGGAGAGGTATATGTTCAGAAGTGAATGGGTATCGGCTTGTTGGTCTGCTACCGTTTTCACGTTTTTCGAAACGGTGGCATCTGTCTTGTCTGTGTAGTTGGTAGTGTAGCTATCTCCCCATAGCATCGGGCTGCGCACATATTTGTCTCCGTTATCCTTTGTTCCGTAAAGTCCCAGTTCTTCACCGTAATAGATGTAGGGATGCCCGGCAGAGGTGAGTAAGACGGCGGCCGCCAGTTTGCATTTGTCGGCGGATTTACCCAACTTGGACGATGTACGGTCTTCGTCGTGGTTACTCAGTTTCGTAGCTTCGATGTAGTCGCTTCGATAGTCGGCGTATTTCTGTTGGTAAGAAAGGATGTCTTTGGCAAAATAACATCCGGTATTGTTGTTGATTCCCCATTCCAGTCGGTACCAGAAAGAAAATTCAAAAAGAGCGGGCAGACCTTTATAATAGGGAGCCACTTTATCGTATTCCGACAACACTTCGCCTACCATATAGAAGTCGTCCGTATGTCCTTTTTGTTTGTAATAGGCGTTCATATCCTCATAGAACATTTTCAGGAAGCGAGGATTTTCTTCGCTGGTCTCACTGTGGTAGATGTGCTTCACGGCGTCGAGGCGGAGGCCATCCACACCACGGGCGATCCATCCTTTGGCGGCGTCTGCTATTGCCTGATATGCCGGTGATTCTCCTGCCTGGTCTACAGGGCCGTAGTTAAGGTCGGCAAACCAATCGGTGCAGAAATGAGAATGGAAATAGGTGATCTGCTGGTTGTCGAACATGATGTTGGCAGGGCTGCCGGCGTTGGTCAGTTTGAAGTCCTTGTTCAGCGCGAGTTTCTCGGACGAAGATGAGGCGCCGTATTTTGTTCCTGATGGCCAGGAAGAGTCATTGCTGGTACGGATCAGTAGTCCCCAAGTGGACTCAAAGTCAACGGTGAGTTCATAGATGTTGTTTCCTTTGTCATAAAACTTTTTGCAGATACCGTCTCCGTAGTATAAGTATTTGGCGTTGTCGGTGCCTGTGTCCGGATTATCCTCGTCTGCTTTGGTTCCTGTGGAAACGACAAGGATGGGAGAAGATGCGTTGCTCCAGTCCAATGTAAATTTCAGCAGTCCTTTCACGGCAGCGGTCTCGTCAGAAACCTGAAACCATTCTGCGGCATTGTATCCGGCTGCCCCTTCTTGTGTGATCATGGCGATTTTGCCTGCTGCGATATCTGTCTTCGGGTCTTCAGAGAAAGAATAATAATTGCGATACGGGCTTTCGGATGATGAACTGGCTTCGGTGAACCACGGGTGGGCGGTGCCGGTGTGGTTCATTACGTAGTCCAGATAAATCTTGATGCCCCGGTTGTGGGCTTCCGTAACCAGACGGTCGAAGTCGCTTTCTGTGCCGAGCTGCGGATTGACTTTGGTGTAGTCTGTGACGTCATATCCATGATAAGACATACAGGGGTGGATGGGAGAGAGCCAGAGGGCTTTCACGCCCAGCTGGTTGAGATAGTCCAGCTTTTGGGTGACGCCATTCAGGTCTCCATATCCGTCTCCGTCGCTGTCGGCGAAGGAATAGACCAGTAATTGGTAGGAGATGTCTGCCCGTTTGGTCTCGTCCCATGTGTCGGGAGAGGCGGTAAGTGCGGTCCATTGCCCTTCGACGGGCGGTTCGGGTTCCGGAGCAGGGTCGGTGATATTTTTGTCATCGCTGCAAGCGGTCATGAATGCCATGAGCATTGACAACCACAAAAGAGATAAAAAGTGGAGATGTTTATTCATAATGATGATGTATTAAAGACAATAAGTGTAGTTTCTTAAAAAACAGTGGCCGCCCCGATTTCATTGTATTCGCGACGGCCATTCCCTGTTTCCTTGATTTCTTGTAGTATTATTCGATACGGCCTGTTCCGTTGCCGAAGTTCAGATAAACCTTTTGTCCGGTTTTACCTTGTACCGCAGCTTGGTCACCGCCGTTGCCCCGATAAGCTATTTGTCCGTCGAAGATGATAAACTCTGTTTTCCACCAGTCGCCGGCAGAGACAGCTTTCGGATTTACGCAGATTCGTACTGCGCCATCTTTCAGGAATGCCAGAGAAACAAATTCACCATCAGCCGTTCCGGGCACGGTAAATAAATCCTGTTCTACCAGTTGCGCATCCCAACCGTTGTATGAGGTATCGCCCATCAGATATACATTCGGCTTTTCAAATTCTATCACTTTATCATCACCGATAACGGAGACGTATACTAAGTACCAGCCGGCTATACCGACTTTCAAATTGCCGCCCTCGTCCGATAATCCGGCAAGGTCTTTGGATTCCTGTGAGATAGCATCTACAAAACCGAAGTCATTGCCCCAGTTGGCTTGCGGTGCAAACTTCACCTGATCGTTAGCTGCGAAATAGAAGATTCTCCAGAAAGTTCCTTTCGTTCCGTTGACCGGAACAAGTGCTTTCCAAGCATTCGGATCACCGGCAGGAGTTCCCCAGTTGTATGCGCTGCCGGTCATGTAAAGTTCGGTGGGCGCACTGTTGTCTTTCACTGTAAAACGGTAGTTGAAGGCATCGAACGAGATTTTAATCTTACCGTCCAGTGCTGTATTAATGGCTCCCGCATTCGTCCAGGTAACAAAATTATCACCGGAGTCATCACCATCTACACTACTTCCCAAGGCTTTGGTCCAGTCTATGTCGTTTCCGTTAATAGCTGAAGCCGGGAAAATCTTGAAGTTCGAAGTACTTTCTATTTCTGCTTCCAGTATATACAGGTTTTCATCGAGAGCATCCCTCTTCATCTGTTGGGCACTGTTGCCGTCCCAGCCTGTGAAATCACCGACTATATAATAGCCGTCGGGATCAACAGCCGGAGTTGTGGTAGGCTGCAAGGTGATGCTTACTTCATTTCCCACCAGTTGAATACCTTCACCGGAAGGAGTTACGGCAGAAGCATTGATAGAGATTTTCAATTCACGTACCACGCTTGCACGGCTTTTGTAGGCTTCCTGCGTCACACTGTCCAGTTGTGCCAAGGCTACTTTAAAGACATGATCTTCCGTCATGGAAAATGGAATGGTGTGATTCTCATTCAGTGTCAAAGAGTTGACAGCGATCTTGCTGCCTTCTTCGGCTGTGGTCGAGCTTAACTTTGCAATTTCTACGGAATCGGCTGTAGCCGCGTCCATGACGATGCTGGCGTCCTTGCCTGCTGTGAAAGTTGCAGTCAACTGTCCCGCCGACTCTTCCTGGGGATTGGACTGGGGATCAGCCCAGTCCTTGAAATCTTCGTTACAGGCAGAAAATCCGATTGCTGCCAGAAACATCCCTGTGTATATTAAATGTTTTTTCATGATGAATCGTTCTTTTTAAAGTTAATTACTTCTTTTCTCCTGTACCTGCCGTGAAGTTCAGATGGATCACATTGCCGGCTGAACCCTGTACGGAATAACCGTCTCCCTTTTCTGTCCAACTGTCAATAAGGTTGAAATCACGATAGAAGATTTCACCGTCGTGGAGTGTAAACTCAGTTCTCCACCAGTCGAGGTCTGTCTTGAAGCACATACGGACTTCTCCGCTTGCAGTCATGGCAGGAGATACGAAGTTGCCGTCTTTGGTAGCGGGAACCGCAAACTTCCATTCGTCGGTGAATGCCCACGAACCGCCGGTTGTGTTACCGAACAAATATACTTCAGCCGGATAGAAAGTAATGGTAAACTGATAATCATCCCCTTTGACAGCCCCTTTGACGTAGAGGAGATACCATCCGGCGTTTTCTACGACGAAGTTGTCACTGCCGCTGACTCCTGCTCCGGCTTTGTCGGTAACCGTCACGCGGTTGTCGTTAATGCCGATATACTCGTTTTCCTTTGTTCCGAACTTGAACTCGGAGTTGGCATCGAAGTAAATCATTGAATAGAACTGACCGTCCATACCGTAGACACCTGCCATCGGTTTCCATACTTTCCAGTCGGCATCCAGCATAGAACCTACAACGAACATCGTCTTGGGAGGTGTCAATGAACTGGTGCTCTTGGAAATCAGAACGTTGGGTAACTCAATCACATTGGAAAAACATACTCCTTTTCCACTGCTTGTGATGTTGGCTTTCAGGCGGACATATACAGCTACCGGTTCGGTAGGGAGTTCTGCCTGCTCTCCGTTCACGGCCGTCCACAAGTCGAGAAGCGCATTGTTGAGTTCGGAAGCATCCACATTGATCTTTGCTGTCGGGGAGGTGCTTTCCAACACTGTATAGTTGGCTTTGCTCTCATCTGTCGCTTCTATGAAATCCTGTTCAAATGAAGCTTGTACCGTGTAGGTGGTAGCTGCCGGAAAACCGTAGTCCGGTTGCGAACAAGTGAGTTCTACAGTTTGGGCATTCTTCAGGTCATATACATTGTTGGCTGCATACGCGGGCGTATTGAGCGTGAATGTATCGGGTTCGTTCAGGATCGGATTGCTGTCATTGTCTGTTTCGCAGGCTGTAAATAGAGGCAGTGCGAAGGTGACAGCGAGTAATATGTTGGATATTTTTTTCATAATGGCATTCTTTTATATAAGGATGAACTCTTGGTTATTTATAGCCTTCATTTTGTGACATATTCCTGTTATTGTTTATATCCGATACAGGGATAGGATATTTGTTGTAGTATGAAGCGACAGATGTTCCGTTCATTGCTCCACCTTTCCAGTCCCAAAGATATTTATTGGTTGTGAACATACCGAAACGAACCAAGTCTGAACGACGGCGACCTTCCAGATAGAACTCACGTGCCCATTCGTCGATAAGTTCCTGTTCGGTTACAGTCTGTACCTTTCTTGTGCAGTTGGCGCGTTTGCGAAGTTCATTGATGTCTCCTGTGGCGTCTCCTCCCTGGCGGAAAATGGCTTCCGCACGTGTCAGGTATGCTTCTGCCAGACGGAACAAAGGAATGTCTGTGTCAGGATAGGTAGCATGGCTGACAGGTTTTCCGTCAGAGCGGTAATTCTGCCATTTTACAATCGACAAGCCATCGGTGAATCCGCTGATCGCATCTGTATGAATCTTGCGTCTGCCACCTCCTACACCAGAGTATAGCAAGGCACGGTCGTCACCGGCAGCTTTGATCATGTCTTCTGTTCTGATGCCGTGTTCTGCATCAAAATCATCGATCTGCTCATCTGTATCTAAGCCTTTGGGAATCTCAACATCTGCGCGCAGCATCGGCACATCATCGAGATTGGAGAAGAACTTTTGTACCATTGCTGCACGGGCAAAGATACAGGACCAGCCATTGGTTGTTCCCATACGGGGCATACCGGCTACACGAGTACCACAAACCAGATAAGTTGAACCGCCATAGTTACGCGTCTTCACTCCATCCTGACGGATAGGCAGAATGATTTCCTGCATGGCATTTTCATTCTCGTCGTTATCGGCCATAAAAAGTTCGCTGTAATTTGTACATAGCTTATATGCTGAACCAATCACTTTGCTGGCATATTCTTCCGCTTTTGCATAGTCGGTTTGTCCGGTGTATACGCCTGCGTTCAGGTACAAACGTGCGCGGAGCAACCAGTTGGCGGCTTTGTCTGCACGTCCGAAGGGAGCCTGGCGAGGTTCATACATATCACCTTCAATTTCGTTCAGTTCATTCTGAATGTAGGTATAGAGTTCCGTACCTTTCTTCTCGACAGGCAAGTCATTGTTAAAGTGTTCCTTGAACGGAGCTTTACCGAACAAGTCGAGGAAGTACCAATAATGGAGGGCACGCAGGAAACGTATTTCCGCACGTTGGCGTAGTGTTTCTGCATCTGTCATGCTTTCGGTCTGGTCGAGGAAGAAGTTGTATTGTGTGATGTCATATCCCAAACGGACGTAAACCCACTCTGTGCGCTGGCTGGAAGGACTCCAGCTAATGCTTGTAAGCTGGGGGATGTCCTGATTCTCCTGCCATGCCCAAAGACATTCGTCGGTAGGCAGTTCGTTGCAGTTGAAAGTGGTACGATAGAAACCGGATTCGCCTTCGTCCTGTCCGTCGAGGTCAGGAGAGCCGTCGATACCTTTTTGTCCGGTTACACCCAACATGGCATATCCTTTCACAAATACTCCCTGCTGGTCGAAACTACCTCCTGTCTGAGGGTCGATGGGACTAATATCCAGATCGTTGATACATGAAGTTACTCCCGAAGAGAGAACTGCGATCAGTGCGGCTGAAAATAGCTGTTTGATATATTTTGTTTTCATGATAAATTGATTTAATGAATGTTAGAATTGCAGACTTAAACCTAATAAGAAAGTCATAGCTCTGGGATATGGATTGGCGTCGATACCGCTTTTTACTTCCGGATCAAGGCCTTTGTATTTACTGATAATGAACGGATTCTGTACTGTAGCATATACACGCCCGCCAACACCTTTGTAGGTTTGAGTCTTCCACAGATTCTGGAAAGAATAACCTAACGTGATGTTATCACAACGTAAGAATGATGCGTTATGTATAAAATAGTCGCTCATGTAGTAATCACCTTGTCCGCTGAAACCGAGTGCGACGGCTTCGGCACTGGTGTTGCTATATGCATTATTGGAGAACAGTCCCGAAGTGCTGACGTTGGCTTTGTTGCTCAGGAAGTCATAGTACACGTAGTTGTTCAGACTGGCACGTAAGGAGAAGCTGAAGTCAAAGTTCTTATACTGCATTTTGGAGGTCAGTCCCATCAAAACATCGCCTGCCGGTTTTTTGTAGATATATTTGTCTCCGCTGTCTATTGTTCCGTTTCCGTTACGGTCAACAAACATATTTTCAATAGGTTTGCCATTTTCGTCGTATACCTGCTGGTAAACGTAGAAAGAGTTGGCTGCGTAACCTACTTTATGCGCCTGTACCTTGGTATTGTTACCTCTGGAAATCTTATCGCCTGCTTCTACGTAATAATCGCTGTCGTCGCCACCTGTCAACTTGGTGATTTCATTGTGGTTCCATGTTATGTTATAGCTGAGGTCCCAGGTGAAGTCCTTAGTCACAATCGGTTTGGCGTTGATGGAAAATTCCATACCGTAGTTTTCCAGTGAACCGATATTCTGTGTCATCTGGGCATTGAAGTTAGTTCCTACGGGGATCTTAACGCTGTTCAGCAGGTCATCCGTTTTACGGAAGTATCCGTCGATACCGCCTGTGATTCTTCCATTCAGGAATCCGAAGTCCAGTCCGGCATTCCATGTGGTCGTTTTTTCCCATTTCAGATTTTCATTGAAAGCCTTCGGGCGGGAAGTAGAGTAATACGTATCGCCAAAAGGATACTGGGCATACTCGTTATTGACTACATACAGAGGAAGATAAGCAAAATCATCACCTATGTTTTGCTGACCGGTAATACCCCAGCCTAAACGCAATTTCAGATCAGACAGGACATTTACATCTTTCAGGAAGTTTTCTTCTTTAATCTTCCATCCCAGTGCCAATGACGGGAATGTACCCCAACGGTTATCTTTGGAGAAACGTGACGAGCCATCCCAACGCATGGTAAAGGTTAACAAGTAACGGTTCAGCAGGGAGTAGTTCAGACGGCCGAAGTAAGAGACCAGTGTATTTCTGGTTGCATAAGCTGTCTGTTCGCGCAATTTGGCGTCATGGGGTTCTTGCGTATAGGAATCCCAGCCCTGACCTTCTTCAAATCCGTTGCGATGGAAGTGCTGTTCTTCACCACCGACCATGATGTCAAAGTCGTTTGCACCCAAAGACTTGATATACTGTACGTATATGTTGTACGAAAGGTTGTATTTATATTGGGTAACGTCGCCATTCCAACCATAATAATTATTGCCGAATGAGTATGGAGAAACAATCGTAGTCTGTGTACCTTCCGCATATTCGCCACCTATGCTTGCGTGCAGACGGAGGTCAGGCAGGAAATGGAATTTATAGTCAACGTCTACATTTCCAACAAAGTCGTTGCTGTTTGCCTTGTCATTTTTGAGTTCCAGTGCAGCCAGCGGATTTTGGGGAGAGTTCGGATTGGACGTATATTTCCAGTCCGGGTTGCTGAAGCCTGTAGTAGAATTAATATTCTGCCAGTAGCCGCCTGTAAACTGGTAAGGGTCTTCGTTAGAATAAACCGGACGGGTAGGGTCGATGGCCAATGCCCCGCCAATGGCGGCACCTGTATCGGCATAGCGGTTTTTACCGTTCATGAATTTGGCATTGATGTTGAACTTCAGATGATCTTCAAAGAAGGAAGGAGCCAGGTTCACGGAAGCGGTAAAGCGTCGGAAGTTGGATGTTTTCACAATACCATTGTCGTCTGTATAACCTAGAGACACACGGTAAGGCAGGTTTTTGAATCCTCCGTTGATAGAAACATGATGGTCGGTGCTGACAGCAGTACGGAATATCTGGTCCTGCCAGTCTGTATTGGCGGTTCCTAAATCTGCCGGTAATTTGTCACCCCATAACTGGTTGGCATAAGCGCGGTATTCGTCTCCGCTCAGTACATCATAACGCTTTTGAGTTTTGGAGAAGGATACGGAGCCGTTATAGCTTACGCTGGGAGCTTGTCCGTTCTTTCCTTTCTTGGTGGTGATAATAATGACACCATTGGATGCACGCGAACCGTAAATGGCAGTTGCAGAGGCATCTTTCAGTACAGTAAGGGTTTCGATGTCCGCAGGGTTAACCATTGACAAACCGTTTGCCATCCCTTTGATACCTTCGTTGTCAATAGCCAGACCGTCAATAACGATCAGCGGGTCATTGCTTGCATTCAATGAAGAACCGCCACGAATACGGATTTGTGCGCCACCGCCCGGTGTACCGTCATTGGAGATCACGCTGACACCGGCAATTTTACCGGATAACATATCCTGAGCATTCGTCGTAATACCTTTACTTAGTTCATCGGGCTTGATAGCCATTACCGAACCGGTCATATCGTTCTTTTTCACCTGACCGTAACCGATGACTACTACTTCGTCCAGTATTTCCGTATCGTCTTTCAGTATTACATTCATTTGTGCGGCGACGGGAAGTTCCTGCGGCTGGTACCCGATAAATGAAACTACTATTATATCGCCTTGCTTGGCAGACAACTGGAAGTTGCCATCGAAATCGGTAATCGTTCCGGTGGTAGTGCCTTTCACCACAACATTGGCACCGATAACCGGTTCGCCTGTTGCGTCTTTTACCATTCCTTTGACGGCTATTTGTTGAGCAAATGCGTCAACGGACAAGAATATTCCGGCTATAAGCGTAAGCAGGACCTTGAACATAAAGTTTCCTTTTTTCATGTTTTTGTCTTTAAAGTTAATTGTAAAATCTCTATTCATTCTCTCTTAAGAAATACCTATTGAAAACCTTCTCTTCGTCATCATTTTTAGTGCTCGAAAACACTCTCTTTTACCGAATAATAATTTCTCTGTCTTTATAATCTCTTGATACCTTTTATCTCTGATTTGTCTTTTACCTCTTTGATGCTGATAGCATATCCGCCTCCGTTAGCTGCGTGCAGGTTCAGCTTGCTCTTATTCGTCAGAATACCTTTCTTGATGGTATAAGCCTGCGGGTTCTCTTTCCAGTCGGCATCTTTGGCATCCGCGTAGACGGTAGCGATGTATTGTTTGCCCGGAGTCAGGAAGTCGAATACGAGTTTGGAGGTATGACCGTTTTCACCGGCTGTGCAGCCTACGTACCAGTCGTCCGTACCTTTTGCCTTACGGGCAATTGTGATGTATTCTCCCGGTTCTGCTTCCAGATAGTTCGTTTCGTCCCAGTCGAGAGCTACGTCTTTGATGAACTGGAAAGCGTCCATAAAACGTTCGTAGTTTTCCGGAATGTCGGCAGCCATCTGCAAAGGACTGTACATGGTAACGTATAGTGCCAACTGGCGTGCAATGGTAGAACGTACCTGAGAATTATTTGCCGGATTCATCTTGTTGCAATGCGTTTCGAAGATGCCGGGAGTGTAATCCATCGGACCGCCAACCAGGCGTGTGAAAGGCAGAATCGTTGTATGATATACTTTGTTGCCTCCGAATGATTCATATTCTGTACCGCGGGCGGATTCATTACCGATCAGATTCGGATATGTACGGCAGATACCGGTAGGGCGGGTTGCTTCGTGTGCATTCACCATGATTTTGTAATCGGCGGCTTTCTTCACTGCATACAGGTAGTGATTGTTCATCCATTGTCCGTAGTGATGTTCGCCGCGGGGGATGATGTTGCCTACATAACCGCTCTTTACGGAGTTGTATCCATTGTCTGCCATAAACTGGTAGGCTTTGTCCATGTGGCGTTCGTAGTTGCGTACAGAAGCGGAAGTCTCGTGATGCATCATCATTTTGATTCCTTTGCTGGCTGCATAGCGGTGGATTTCCTTCACATCGAAGTCGGGATAAGGAGTCACGAAATCAAATACATAGTCTTTGCTGTTGCCGAACCAGTCTTCCCAGCCTTCGTTCCAGCCTTCAACCAGTACTGCATCGAATCCGTGAGCAGCAGCAAAGTCAATGTAACGTTTCACGTTGGCCGTGTTGGCAGAATGTTTGCCGTTCGGTTTTGTTTTGGAGTAATCCGTTTCACCGAGTTTTACGCTGGTCAGTTCGTCGGTGTAAGCCCATGAACCTTTTCCGGTGATCATGTCCCACCATACGCCGATATATTTCACGGGTTTTATCCAAGAAGCGGCATCCGCTATCTTGCAAGGTTCGTTCAGGTTGAGAGTGATACGTGAAGCGAGGATATTGCGGGCGTCATCGCTCACGATAACCGTACGCCAAGGCGTGTTGCAGGGAGTCTGCATATATCCTTTGTCTCCTTTGGCATCCGGTGTCAGCCAGGATTCGAATACCATATTCTTGTCGTCCAGATTGAGGTGCATACATGAGTAATCAACCAAAGCGGCTTCGTGAAGATTGATGTATAAGCCATCATCCGTTTTCATCATCAGTGCAGTTTGTACGCCTGTCTGTGAGAAAGGAGTCTGAGAAGAGTTCGGAGTGATCGCTTCTTTCATCAGCCCTCTGATTTCTGATAAGCGGGAAATGGTGTAGTCATATTCCTGCGTATCATAGTCACCCGGTATCCAGAAAGCGATATGATCGCCGTTCATGCCAAACTGAGAATGTTCTTCCTTGATCACGAAGTAATTGAGTGACTTCTGCTGAGGAAATTCATAACGGAATCCCAGACCGTCATTGAACAGACGGAAACGGATAACGATAGAGCGGTCGTTCATGGGTTGATACAGGGTGACTGCCAGTTCGTTATAGTGATTGCGGATTTCTTTTTCTTCTCCCCAAACCGGTTGCCAGGTTTCATCAAAGGTAGTCGTTTGGGTATCCTTTACTTCGAAGCCGTCGTACAGGTTGGTCTTTGAATCAAGTTTGGTCAGGTCTCTGCGGTCCACCCAGTCGAAGTCGGTTCTGGTATTATCTTCTTTCTTCAGTTCCAGTCCGAGAGTGCTGGGTTTGATTACCACTTTGTTCTTATACGTCAGTTCATACGTTGGGGCACCTTTGGAGTCTACTTGAAAGGTCATTACCAGATTGTTGTCCGGTGAGGTTAATTTTTGTTGGGCATTCGCAATGAATGAGATGCAAAGGAATGCGATGAGCGATAAAATCTTTCTCTTTTTCATTCTATTTATGGTATTAAATTATAAGCTAACTAATATTTTTACTCCGCTCTGTTCCGGATATTGCAAATATAGCAACCATCTTGAGACTTTGGGCTGTTTAGAATAAAAATACAAGTTTATATAAATCTCAATGTTTTGTTTTACAGTAATTTATTGCCTTTCTGCATCCTGATAAATATAAGTCGAAGTGAACTTATTAAAAGGATAGGATGTATATTCCACGACTTGGAAGTGTTAATTCATTTCTTAATTCAACCTTTTTCTCTGTCAATAAATCGAAAGCAGATGAAGCGGGGAGTATTTCCCGGTAAGGAACCAGGTCAATGGTCTGTTCCCGGTCGTTTCCGTTCAGGAAAACAACGACTGACTTATCACCGTATTTGCGTTCGTATACGTAGATACCCTTATTCGGTGCGAAATGTTTGAGCTGCCCTTTGGCAATGACTTCGTTTCCTTTTCTCCATTGGAGCAATTTTTGCATAAAGGAGAATGCTTCGTTTTGCTGCGGAGTGCGGTTGGCTGCGTCAAAGCAGTTTTTTGTATCGTTCGGCCAACCTCCGGGGAAGTCGCAGCGGAGCAGTCCGTCTCCATTCGCCTTGTCGGCTGCCATCAGGATTTCAGTTCCATAATATATCTGCGGTATTCCGCGGGTTGTCAGTAAGAATGTCAGGGCTTGCTTGTATCGGTCCAGATTCTTTGTATCAGCTTCCGAACGGTAGAAGCGAGAAGTATCGTGATTGTCGAGGAAGGTCAGCAGGTTCATTGGATGGCTGTAGACGATGTCCTGCGACAGATATTCGTAGAGTCTGAAAAGTCCTCCGTTCCATTCGGTAGTCTCTTCGTCGAAAGCCTTGTTCATCTCTTCCATTAGCGGGAAGTCCATGACAGTAGGGAGGTTGCTGTTTTTCGGATAAGCGAGTCTGCTGTCTTTCTGCCAGTAGGAGATGAGTACATTGCTGCCCAGCCATGTTTCACCTACAATGTTGAACTTGGGATATTCTTCATTGACCGCTTTGCACCAGCGTGCCATCATATCAAAGTCGGCATAAGGGTGTGTATCCTGACGGATGCCGTTGATACCGGCATACTCTATCCACCAGATGCTGCTCTGTATCAGATATGTAGCTACATGACGGTTTCTTTGGTTGAAGTCCGGCATGGTCAGTGTGAACCAGCCGTCGATAGCGATTTTCTTTTCGTAATCGGAAGCATACGGGTCCATTTGAGTGGCAGTCTTGAAACTGGTCTGCACGTAGTTGCCTTCAAAGTTAAACCAGTCTTTGGAGGGCATATCTTTAAACAGATAGTTGTCCGAACCGCAATGGTTGAAGATCATGTCCATTACGACTTTCAGCCCTTTGGCATTAGCTTCCTGAGTAAGTTTGCGGAACTCTTCGTTACTGCCGAAGCGGCGGTCTACCTGATAATAATCGGTAATGGCATAACCGTGATACGATCCTTCTTTCATGTCATTTTCCTGAATCGGGTTGAGCCATATACTGGTGACTCCGAGGTCTGCTATGTAATCCAGATGATTCTCTATTCCTTTCAAGTCGCCGCCATGACGTGCGAAAGGCTCATTACGGTCTACATTTCCTTCCAGCATTCCGGGAATGATGTCGTTGGAGGGGTCGCCATTGGCGAAACGGTCCGGCATAATGAGATAAAGCACGTCGCTCGAATCAAAACCTTCTACTGCCGAAGCATTCGGCCGGCGCTGTTTAAGCTCGTAAGGGATTTTGGTTTGCTTTTTGCCTTGTTTCAGGATGATGTCAAAGTTCTGTGGAGCAGCCTTCGAAAGGTCTAAATACAGAACCAGATAATTAGGATTCTCCTGCTTCACCACTTCTTGCAGCGTAATATCATCGGCAGAAAGACTGACGTCTGCGGACGATATGCGGTCACCGTATAATAGTATCTGCAATTCGGGATTCTTCATTCCTGCCCACCAAAAGGTCGGGGCTACTTTCTTTATAGTGCTTGCTGCGAATACCTGGTGAAGACCAGGTAATAATAATAGTAAGATAATGAATAATAAATTCCTTTTCATGGTAACTAGATTTTTAAAATTTGTTCGGGGGAACCGATGATGCAAATGTAGGCGAATCGGGTATGCCGTATGGCAGTTAGAAAGAAAATATAAATGCTTGTTTTGAATAGGCTGTTGATAATAAGCTTTTTATCGTTATTGCCTCTGTCGAAAAATACAAGTGAAAATGAAAATTGTTATGACGATATTTTTCGTTTTTATTACTATAATCATTATATTTGTCACATATTAAAAAAGCACCTTATGAGAAATCTAACCTATTATCTTTTGTTTCTTCTTTTTGTTTATCCTCTTTCCTTGTCCGCAAAGCATACGGATATAAATAAGGCGGCCCTTAAAAAACTGGATGACATTATAAGTAAGAAGGAAACTTATCAGATACGGAGAGAAAAAGACATTACTGATTTAAAAGTACAACTTGCCCATTCCACCGATCCTGCCCGGAAATATGAGTTGTATGCCTCGCTCTTTGGCGCTTACCTTCATTATCAAGCGGATTCGGCACTTCATTACATTAACCGTGAGATGGAGATATTGCCCCAATTAAACCGTCCGGAACTGGAGTATGAGATTATCATTAACCGTGCTACGGTAATGGGTGTAATGGGCATGTACATCGAAGCTATGGAACAATTGGAGAAGATTGATCCTAAAAAACTGAATGAATGGACTTTGCTTTCTTATTACCAGACCTATCGCGCCTGCTACGGCTGGCTCGCTGATTATACGACAAACAAAACCGAAAAAGAAAAATACCTGAAAAAGACCGATTTGTACAGAGATTCCATTATCGCCGCCATGCCTCCGGAAGAAAATAAAACAATTGTTCTGGCGGAAAGATGTATCGTGACCGGAAAGGCTGATACGGCTATCGGCATGCTGAACGATGCACTGAAAGATATGGAAGACGAACGTCAGAAAGTATATATCTATTATACCCTTTCCGAAGCATATAGCATGAAGAAAGACGTTGAGAAAGAAGTTTATTATTTGATACTGACTGCTATTGCAGACTTGGAATCTTCCGTCCGGGAGTATGCTTCCTTGCAGAAACTCGCACATCTGATGTATGAATTAGGGGATATTGACCGTGCTTACAAATATCTGAGTTGTTCGATGGAAGATGCTGTAGCATGTAATGCCCGTTTGCGATTTATGGAAGTGACGGAGTTTTTCCCGATTATTGATAAGGCTTATAAACTGAAAGAAGAGAGAGAACGGGCCGTTTCCCGTGCCATGTTGATTAGTGTCAGTCTGTTGTCGCTGTTTCTCCTCATTGCTATTTTCTATCTGTATCGTTGGATGAAGAAAATATCCGTCATGCGTAGGAATCTAAGTTTGGCCAACAAACAAATGTCTGCGGTCAACAAAGAATTGGAACAGACCGGAAAGATAAAGGAAGTATATATTGCCCGTTATTTGGACAGATGCGTCAATTATCTAGATAAACTGGAAACTTATCGCCGCTCTCTGGCCAAACTTGCTATGTCGTCACGTATCGATGACTTGTTTAAAGCAATCAAGTCCGAACAGTTTATCCGGGACGAGCGGAATGAATTTTATAACGAATTTGATAAGTCATTCCTTAAACTGTTCCCACACTTTATTACTTCTTTCAATAATCTGCTGGTAGAAGAAGCAAGAGTTTATCCAAAATCAGACGAACTGCTGACAACCGAACTCCGGATCTTTGCCCTTATTCGTTTAGGAGTAGTGGATAGTAACAAGATTGCTCATTTTCTGGGTTATTCTTTGGCAACTATCTATAATTACCGGAGCAGAATGCGCAATAAAGCTGCCGGAGATAAAGATCGGTTCGAACAGGATGTAATGAATTTGTAAGTACACTCTAGTCTCTCTTCATGTCTCCAATAGACATAGGTATGATATGACTATTTGATTGTATATGAATGTGTAGTGTACTGAATAAGTTGACACTTCAAAAATCGAAAATAAAGATGAAATATT
>ENA-ORNR01001205-ORNR01001205.1-human-gut-metagenome-genome-assembly--contig:-NODE-1205-length-23836-cov-10.107355_pt1 | contig 23836 bp, 23 predicted proteins | sample MGYA00242114_ERZ509020 | MGnify/ENA primary metagenome ERZ509020 (study PRJEB26280, sample SAMEA2338758) | human gut metagenome | biome: human gut; feature: human-associated habitat; material: faeces...
GCTTATGACATTACCGCTGACGAGCTTCTTGCCGGGACGGACACCGCCAAGACCGAGAGCAAGACCGCACAGGCGCAAATGCTCATTCTGGAACTGCTTGCGGACGGAAAGCGTATGCCGAGCGCAGAACTGGAAAAGGCAGTCAATGAGCGTGGGATTTCCTCACGCACCATGAGAACGGCAAAGAGCCGTATCGGGGACAGACTTGTGACCGAGAAAGACGGCACAGCATGGGTCTGCTATCTCCGAGACTGACAACAGGAACACGGCAAGCGTGGCAAAGACGGCAAGGTTTTTATAGATACCTTAATGTTGCCGCCTTGCCTTGTTCCCTCATACCGACACCGCCCGATGATGAACAGTCACCGGGCATTTTTCATTTACAGGAGGATTTTGAATGAACAATACCGCAACCAACACCGCCACTTGCCCGACTGTCAGAAAGCAGATTGGCAAGACCACCTATATCGTCCGTGTCCATTTCAGCGAGACCGCCAAGGAGACGATGGAGGACAAAATCAAGCGTATGCTCCGTGAAGAAGTCCGCAAAATGTGACTTCTTTTTGAATTTGATGAAAAAGTCCTTGACTTTTCGTCTCTGGCAAGACAGCGAAAAGCATTTTGGTGAGCGCCGCCGTGCGGCTGGCTCCCTTCAATCTGCCGCAGATCAAGGCAATCACGGACCATGACGATATGGACCTGTACACACTGGGCGAGAAAAAGTGCGCCCTCTATGCCGTGATCCCGGATAATGATACGACCTTCAATTTCCTCGTCAGCCTGCTGTACTCCCAGATATTCCAGACGCTTTACTACTGCGCCGACCAGATCCACCATGGGGCGCTGCCGTGTCATGTCCACTTTATTTTGGACGAAGCGCCATCGGTCAATCTGCCGGGGCTGCCACGGGAACTTGCGACCATGCGTTCCCGAAATATTTCGTGCAGCACCATCATCCAGAACATGGCGCAGATCAAGGAACTGTACAAGGATTCGTGGGAAACCATCCCCGGCAACTCGGATACCCTTCTCTACCTCGGCGGTAACGAGAGCAGTACCCACAAGTACATTTCGGAAGCCCTGGGCAAGTCCACCATCGACACCAAGACCCATGGGCAGACGAAGGGGCGCTCCGGTTCCTACTCCACCAACTTCCAGATGAGCGGCAGAGAACTGCTGACCCCGGATGAGGTGCGGATGTTGGACAACCGGTACTGTATCCTGTTCATCCGCGGGGCCAGACCGGTGCTGGATCTGAAATACGAGCTCATGAATCACCCTGCCATCCGCTACACCATGGACGGCGGCGCGCCGCCCTATATCCACCACGGGACAGCGACACCGACCCTGCCGGGAGAACCGCTGTTCCGATTTGATCAAAACGATGAAAAGGAGAACATTGCGTAATGAAACACGATCTGAAAACCAACAACTTTGAACGAAAGGTAACGCGCATCTACGCCATCCTTGCCTGTACAGCCATGGTGATGATGGTCACCGCTGTTCCCGCGCTGGCCGCGGACGATCCGCTGGCAGTGGTCAATAATCTGAGTGAGTTTATTTTCTCTCTCATCCGCGCCATTGGCCTTATCTTGCTGGGCTTCGGCATCCTGCAGGTGGGCCTGTCTCTCAAGAGCCATGATCCCTCCCAGCGAGCCAACGGTATGCTCACCGTAGCAGGCGGCATTGTCATCACCTTTACCAAGGAGATCCTCAACCTGATCACTGGCTAAGCATAAGAAAAAACGCTGTGGACCGCAAGGTCCACAGCGTAGCATTTAAAGGGGCGGCAGAAGCAGAAAGGAAAGTCAGGCACTTCAATGATACAAAAAGGACACATGACAGCGCACTCACAACATCCGAAGCCGTAGTCAAAAATTGAATAACCATAGGCAACACCCCCATAACAACTATCGACGATTGCCCCATATGGACGCCGAAGCTGCCTGACGGCTTCTATTCCTACACAATGCCCCCGCTTTGGGGCTGACCTAAGTATATCCTGCCCGACGCCAATAATCAAGGAGGTGATTTTGAATGGGAAGTGGAAACTGGATCGTAGACAATCTGAACTCCGCACTGGAGATGTGGAACGAACGGCTCTCAGAGATCTGGCAGCTCATCACCTCATCGCCGGAGTCCTTTAAGGGCGGCGGTATTTGGGCCGTCATCGTCAACATCAACGATGGGCTGAAGGCGGTCGGTTATGCGCTGCTGGTGTTATTTTTCGTCATGGGCGTAGTCAAAACCTGCGGCAGCTTTGCGGAGATGAAGAAGCCGGAACTGGCGCTCAAGTGCTTCATCCGCTTTGTGCTGGCGCAGGCGGCAGTGACCTGGGGTATGGAATTGATGACAGGGGCCTTCCGGGTAGCCCAGGGCATGGTGACAACGATCATCGACTCGTCCGGCCTGACGGCCATGTCCGCAACAGCGCTTCCGGACGAGATGGTAGGCATCATCGAGGATGTGGGCTTTATCGATTCTATCCCCTTATGGGCGGTGACACTGTTGGGCTCCCTTTTTATCTGGGTTCTGTCCCTCGTGATGATCCTGACGGTGTATAGCCGCTTTTTTAAGCTCTATATCGCAACGGCCATCGCACCTGTGCCGCTGGCCAGCTTTGCGGGCCAACCCTCCAGCAGTATCGGCATAGCCTTTTTGAAAAGCTATGCCGCCATCTGTCTGGAGGGCTGTGTCATCGTATTGGCTTGTGTGATCTTTTCGGCGTTCGCGTCCAGTCCGCCCGCCATTGCGGACGATACGCTGGCCGCAGCCACCGTTATGTGGAACTATGTGGGCGAACTCATTTTCAATATGCTGGTGCTGGTGGGAGCCATCAAGATGAGTGACCGGATCATCCGGGAACTAATGGGCCTTGGCTGATCCAGCGCTACAGGCCCTCGGTGCTGACGGTGCCCTCGCCGTTCTCTCTTGCCTTGCGGACACGGTACGCAAAATACTCCATGGCGGCGCGGTCTTCCCGCTTCTCCTGAATGAAGCTCCAGACGCATTTGCCAAGCGAGATCAGCCAGGAAAGAACCACCAGACCGACCAGTGCAAACAGGATATTGTCTGCCAGTGCGGTGTGCGCCTGATACCAGCCGTGAAACACGGTCAGCATCGACATCGTGTACAGCAGCGGGATCGTCAGGCGGGCCAGCGCCGCCAGGCGGAACAGAATCGCCAGGACGCCAAGTCCTGCGCTGATTACTAAAAACATCATGTGCCATGCCCTCCTTATCAAGTTTGTGGCATGGTAGCATAGCCGGACAGGAAAAGCAAGCATCTGTTCGGGAAAAGTCAGAAGAAATGGAGGCGGTACACATTGGAGGTACGCATCAACAAGGAAGTGCGCAACTATCAGGAAAGTTTGTTTTTTGGACTGTCACTGCGGCAGTTTTTATTCGCCCTACTGGCAGTAGCTGTAGCGGTCGGCGTTTACTTCGGCCTGCGCCCTGTGCTGGGGAATGGGGAGATCGGCTGGGTCTGCGTGCTTGCAGCCTTTCCCTTTGCCCTGAGCGGTTTTTTCCAGTATAACGGCATGAATCTGGAACAATTTTTATTGGCGTTTTTTCGCTCGGAATTTCTCACCCCCAAACGGCTTGTTTTCAAATCGGAAAATATGTACGCAAAACTGATGGCACACTCATCTGTGAAGGAGGCGTTAAATCTTGATTAAAACCCTGCAGACAACGTTAAAACAGGACAAAGAACAATTCAAGGTACCGAGATCTGTACAGGACACCATCCCCATCCGGCGACTCTGGCCGGATGGGGTCTTTCAGTTTGGCAGCAAGTATTCCAAGACATTGCGATTCAGCGATATCAACTACGCCATTGCATCCAAAGAGGATAAGACAGCTATGTTTCTCAGCTATTCCGAACTGCTGAACGCACTGGATACCGGCTCTACTACAAAAATCACCATCAACAATAAGCGCCTGAACCGCCGCAACTTTGAACAGGAAATCCTCATTCCTGCTCACGGAGATTTTCTGGACGGCGGACGGGCGGAGTATAACGCCATGCTGTTGGATAAGGTTACCGATTCCTCCAACAGCGTGGTACAGGAGCGTTATATCACCCTGTCGGCGCATAAGAAAAATATCGAGGAAGCCCGTACTTTTTTTGACCGCACAGTCAATGACGCTGTCTCCCGTCTCAATCACATGGACTCCCGCTGCGAGGAACTGGACGCCGTGGAGCGCCTCCGCATCCTTCATGATTTCTACCGCGTGGGTGAAGAAACGCAGTTCCAGTTGGATCTGGCAGACTGCATGAAGCATGGCCGTTCCTTCAAGGACGCCGTCTGTCCGGACAGCATGGAGTTTAAGAAAGACCACTTTGTCATGGGCGGTAAGTATGGCCGGGTGCTGTTCCTGAAGGAGTATGCCAGCTATATCAAGGACGCTATGATCAACGAGCTCACCAGCCTGAACCGCAGCCTCATGCTGTCTATCGACATCATTCCGGTGCCCACGGATGAAGCGGTGCGGGAGATGCAGAACCGCCTGCTGGGCGTGGAGACCAACGTGACCAACTGGCAGCGCAGACAGAACAGCAACAACAATTTTTCCGCGGTTGTGCCCTATGACCTGGAACAGCAGCGCAAGGAGACCCGTGAGATGCTGGACGATCTCACTACCCGTGATCAGCGGATGATGTTCGCGGTGGTGACGCTGGTGCATCTGGCGGACAGCAAGGAGGAACTGGACAGTGACACGGAAACGCTGCAGTCCATTGCCCGTAAGCACCTCTGCCAACTCACGCCCCTGAACTGGCAGCAGGCAGACGGCCTTGTGACGGCGCTGCCGCTGGGCCTGCGCCGCATCGACGCCCTCCGCACGCTCACCACCGAGGCACTGGCTGTGCTGATGCCATTCAAGGCGCAGGAGATCTGGGACCGGGGCGGCGTGTACTACGGGCAGAACGCCATCAGCAAAAATCTTATCGTAGCGGATCGCAAACGGCTGTTGAATGGCAACGCCTTCATTCTGGGTGTTTCTGGTTCCGGCAAATCCTTCAGTGCCAAGAAGGAGATGGTGTCACTGGCATTGTCTACCGACGATGATATTATCATCATCGACCCTGAATCCGAGTACCGTCCGCTGGTAGAAGGACTGGGCGGTCAGGTCATCAATATCTCCGCCACATCACCCAACCATATCAACGCCATGGATATGGAGCAGGGCTACGGTGACGGCGAGAATCCCGTGGTGCTGAAATCCGAGTTTCTGCTGTCGCTTTGTGAGCAGCTCATCGGCGACGGGAAGCTGTCTGCCAAGGAAAAGTCCATCATTGACCGCTGTACCGCCCAGGTCTATCGGGACTACATCCGCGGCGGGTATCAGGGGCAGGCCCCGACCCTGCAGGACTTTCATGCGGAGCTGCTCCGCCAGCCGGAAAAAGAAGCCACGGATGTGGCGCTGGCAATCGAATTGTTTACGGAGGGCAGCTTGAACACCTTTGCAAAACCCACCAATGTGGATACCAATGCCCGTATCCTCTGCTATGATATCCGGGATCTTGGCAAGCAGCTTCTGCCGGTAGGTATGCTGGTGGTGCTGGACAGCATCTTCAACCGCATCATCCGCAACCGTGGGCTGAAGCGGAATACCTGGATCTATATCGACGAGATCTATCTGCTATTCCAGCATGAGTACAGCGCCAATTTCCTGTTCACCCTCTGGAAGCGTATGAGAAAGTATCAGGCTTGCGGAACGGGAATCAGCCAGAATATCGAAGACCTGCTCCAGTCTCACACGGCCCGCACCATGCTGGCCAACAGCGAATTTCTCATCATGCTGAATCAGGCGGCCACAGATCGGGAGGAACTGGCGCACCTGCTGAATATCTCAGATAACCAGCTCTCCTACATCACCAATGTGGACTCCGGCCGGGGCCTCATCAAGTGCGGAAGTGCCATCGTGCCTTTCGTGGATCATTTTCCCAAGAACAAGCTCTACCGCTTGATGACCACAAAGCCCTCGGACCTGGCTGCGTGATAGCCCATGGAGAAAATTAAAGAAAAACCCACGCTGGGTGAGCGTGTCAAAGAGAAAGCTGTATCCGCGCCAAAGGAACTTTTGCGCAAGGGGCTGGATGACGGCTCGGAGCGTCTGCGGACTCAGCTCCGGGATACCGCCCAGCAGGGGCGGCGGGATGAATATGGCGGCGACGCCATTGAGGACACCGCCGCCAGTGGCCTGCACCGCGCCGAAAAGGAACTGCTGAAGCAGCGCAAGAAGAAAAACACGGAGCAGAGCGCGTCACCCAAGGGTGACGCCTCTGTTCCCAATTTCGAAAGCGATGTGCCGCCTGTCATCCGCACCAGAGAGACTGACGCGGCGAGGGCAAGAGCGCCCTCACCGCCAGTGCGAGAGCAGGCACGGCAGGCGGCTATGAAGCAGGCAGTCAAGACGAAGAATGCCTATATCAGCGCACAGGGCGAGACCGCTGTAACGTCAGCGCCTGAGTCGCAGCGGCAGGGCCAGCAGACATTCATTCAAGAGCAGGGCCGCAAAGCGTCCCGCCAGCAGGCGCAGCGCAGGCGGGCAGAGCGGCGGTTCCAGCGCCAAGATGATCTGCGTGGAGATTCGCTGTGTTCGGAAGGTTTCGAGCCAACCAGCAGGGGCAGAATCAAAGAGCGCGGCGGCATCCAGCCGCCGAAGAAGCGCCAGTTCCCCGAACCGAAAACACCGAATCACGCTGCGGGGATCGTGCCAAAAGCGCGTGAGGGCAGCAAATCTGCTGTGCTGTCCTCTGAACAGGCTATGCAATCATCCACCGTCCATGCGACTGCGGCCGGAACACACGCTGCCAGAGAAGCGGCCATGCAGATGGCCAAGCGGCAGCAGATGACAAAAGTGGCAGAAACCGCAACGCAGAAAACCGCACAGGCGGCGGGCCGCGCGCTGCGCTCCATCATTGCCGCTGCCCAGAGCTTACTTGCGGCAATAGCGGCTGGTGGGAGCACAGTTGTAGCCATGGTGCTGGTGATTTGTCTGATTGGACTTCTGATCGTGTCGCCTTTTGGGATCTTTTTCTCCGGAGAGGACAGCGGTACCGGCTACACCATGCCGGAAGCTGTCAGCGTATTGAACGGCGAGTTCGCCGCTCGGATCGAGCAGATCAAGGCGGAGAACCCCTACGACGAACTGGACATGGACAACGCTGGCAGCGCCGCCATGATCTCCAACTGGCGGGATGTGCTGGCTGTTTATGCTGTGCGGACCACCACGGACAACGCTTCGCCGGATGAGGTCGCTACGCTGACCGAAGAAAAAATGGAGATCCTTCGTGAAATCTTCTGGGACATGAACACCATTACTTATTGGACGAAAATAGTACCAGGCGGCAAAGATGAAGCGGATACGGTCATTTTGCATATCACCGTCACAATAAAAACGCATCTGCAAATGGCGGATGAGCACCAATTCAACACGGAACAGCGCAGATTGTTAGAGGAACTCATGCAGCCGAAATATCAGGAACTGTTCATGGTTTTGACGGGAAGTTATCAGGACATTGAACTGAGTCCCGACGAGGTGGCAAAGATCATAGAAAATCTCCCCGCCGATCTCAGCGAGAATCGCAAGCAAGTAGTTCTGACGGCGTATCAACTCTTGGGCAAAGTCCATTATTTCTGGGGAGGAAAGTCATTGATTATTGGCTGGGACAGCCGCTGGGGAATGCCGATGAAAGTTACAGCCGAGGGTAGCTCCACCACCGGCACTGTGCGGCCCTTCGGACTGGATTGTTCGGGAATGGTGGATTGGGTATTCTACAACCAGAGCGGCGGACAATACGTCATTGGGCATGGCGGCGGGGCCACTGCGCAGCACAGCTACTGTACGCCTATTGCTTGGAGTGACGCCCAGCCGGGAGACCTTGTCTTTTATCCGGGTGACAGCCATGTCGGTATTGTCTGCGGCTTTGACAGCAGCGGTAATATCATGGTCATCCACTGTGCCAGCAGCGAGAATAATGTGGTGGTGACGGGGAAAAGCGGCTTTACCTCTATTGCAAGGCCAACGTACTATCAGGAGTTACTGAAAAGCAAACCCTCCAGTTCAACTGGAGGGCCATATGGAGAATATTACGAATAAGATCTTCTAGGGGTACTCAAAAAGTATGCTGGCAGCATTTCATTCTCGGACTAACTTTCAAGTTATGATAGGAATTCTTCCTGTTTGTGAACAGACTTATAAAATCACTATGTTGATTTTGCCGGATATCTTATCCTCATTCAGCCACTTTCTTTTGCTCACAATGTACTAACGAAATGACGCTGTCCATACGAGGAGAATATCGTTCTCACAGTACTTTCTTAACCTGCACTGGTCAGTTAATCCTATAGGACACATTTTAAATATTAACAGTGTTTTCTGTGTTTTTATCCTATTCCTCACTAAAATATGCTTATATGCGGGGCTATAGATTGTTGCCGTCGTGGTTTCTGTATTCTGATGGTGTCATGTTCATATTTTGACGGAAGCAACGAGAGAAGTAGTTATTATCTTCAAATCCCACCTGTTGAGCGATTTCTGAGATACTGAGGTCTGAAAAACGCAATAAATAGCTGGCATGCTTTAAACGGACGGACATCAAATACTGCATGGGGGAGCAATGAAACTCTTTTGTAAACAATTCTCGTGCTTTTCGCTCGCTAATCATAGCGGAGCGGGCGATATCAGACATACAGATGGGGTGACTGTAGTTCTGACGGATAAAAGAGGCAATGCGGCTTAGTTCGTTTTCTTTGGGCTCATAAAGAGGCGCAGAGCCGTAAAGTCGTGAAAACGTGGTGACGAGAATCATAAAACAGGCTTGCACCAAAACTTCGTTTCCTGGTTCTCGTGTTTTCACTTCTGCTAAAATAGTATGTACAAGCTGAGTTATTTGCTCGTGATCCTGATAATTCAATGTGAGAATGTGGCCAAAGGAACCGCCTTCAGCATTAGCGGGGAGCATAAAAAGTGACTGAAACCCTATTTGATTTTTCAGGGAACCGGAAAATCGCAATAAGTCTTCTGTTCTGAACAGTATATTCACTAGCTCTAGTCCCTGTGTATTCTTCAAGTAGTGGGGAATATAGCTGCCAATAACATAGGCGTTGCCAGAGTGAATACGCTGACTGACACCATTGACAGATAACTCGCCCTGACCATGAAGAATCACAGTCATTTGCTGAAAATCATGGATATGGGGAAAATCAGTTTGAAATACTTTGGTTTGCTCCACGCAGAAGGGAACGCAAGGAAAGTCAATATTTTGTTTATCTTTTTGCGGTATTAAGGTATATAGTTCCATAAGCTCCCACCTCTTTAAAAAGTATAGCACAAAATAACATAAATGCAAGAAAAGAACAAAAAGTCTCTGGGTAATTATAACATGTCAAAACACTATGTAGCCCATATTGTGCTACATGTCCGCTAAAAAATGCTGTTTTTTTACAGAAATGTACGCTGATTTATCCTGTTTCTTCATGGCGTTTTTAGAATGTGCCAGCTACAATAAAGCTATAGCAAGGATCCGTGATGGAAAGATAAACTACAAAAAAGAAGAGGAGTATGAAAAATGAGTATGCTTCCCGAAATCAAGAGCCCCCTGAAGGAGAAAATCGTTGTAAAGCCCATCCTCTGGACCATGTATCACATCCACGCCTATCAGGGCCCCTGCCGTTACGGCCAAGGTTACGCACTGACCACTGAGTGCGATATGGAAGTTGCTAAGAAGGAATATGACCGCTTCGTTGAGCGCATCCAGGAAGCTGTTGATCCTGCTAAGACCGAGGTTCTGGACGCCTCCCTCCTGTACTGGAACGAGGACTTTGTCATTCATGAGAATGTCTGGGAAGAAGCCCTGGCTGAAGACGAAAAGGTCGATATCTACCTGATCTGCGGCCTGCGCATTTCCGGCTACTTCACCGTGGAGCTGGCCAGCCGCACCAAGAAGGCCATTGCTTTCGTTCCCAACGAGGCTTCCCACTCCCCCTGCGACGATGTGGACATGAGCGCCCACCTGCTGGCCATGGGCCGCGAGGACGTGTACCCCTGCCGCTACATGGATGACTTCGTGAAAGCCGTTGACGTTCTGCGGGTCAAGAAGATCCTCAAGAACCTGAAGATCTTCTTCCCCCTGAAAAACGCACAGCTGACCTTCGGCTGCCAGAGCTCTTACCTGACGCTGGAGGGCATCACCGAAAAGTTCGGCACCCGCTTCTCCCACATCAACGCCGAGCAGATCTTCGATGTCATCGACAACCTGACGCCTGAGGAAAAGGCCGAGGCCGTCCGCCTGGCCGACGAGCTGGTCTCCTCTGCCAAGGGCGTTCACATGCCTGCGGAATATGTGAAGAACGACATGGAGTTCTACATCGCCGTCCGCAAGCAGATGGCCCATCACGACTGCAACGCCTTCACCATCCCCTGCTTTGAGGTCTGCGCCACCCGCCAGCTGAACAAGCGGCAGTTCACCTTCTGCCTGGCCAAGTCCATGCTCACCGAGGAAGGCATCCCCGCCGCCTGCGCCGGCGACGTCGGCTCCGTCATCTCCAAGGCCATTCTGATGGCTGTCTCCAACGCCGCCCCCTACATGGGCAACACCCTGGTCTGGAACCCCGAGGAGAACGAGGTCCGCACCCTGCACGACGTGCCCACCCGCTACATGAAGGGCTACGACAAGCCCGCCCTGCCCGTGGAGCTGGTCTCCTTCGCCATGGACGGCTGGGGCACCACCCTGCGCTATGACTTCGCCCAGGACATCGGCGACACCATCACCGCCATCAACCTCAGCCCCGACATGAAGAAGATCATGATCGTCAAGGGCGAGATCACCGGCTGCGACAACTACCTGGTCCCCGAGTGCAAGCTGGCCGTCCGCTACAAGGTGGCCGACACCCAGCACTTCCACGACTGCCAGAAGTACGTCGGCCATCACTTCTCCCTGGTCTACGGCGATTACGGTGACCAGGTGGCCGAAGCCGCCGAGGCTTTGGGCCTGGAAGTCATGCGTGCGTAAAAAAGCAAACAGCGCAGCTTTCTGACAAGCTGGAGCGGGCCTGTCATCATTGGCAGGCCCTGCTTTTCCAATCATGAAGGAGGAATCTCATGATTTATTTTGACAATAGTGCTACCACGCGGGTCGATTCCGACATTGCTCAGGTTGCTGCGGAAGCCATGACAAAAAATTTCGGAAACCCCTCCTCCCTCCACTATGTAGGTGTTCAGGCATATCAGGCATTGAATGTCGCCCGAAACCAGATTGCTAAAATGTGGGGGGCAAAGACTAACTGTATTGTGTTTACCTCTGGCGGCACGGAAAGCAACAATTTAGCTATTCAGGGTGGCGCGGCAGCCAATCTGTCTACAGGAAAACACATTGTTACCACTGCTATTGAGCACAGCAGTGTATTGGGAGCCTGCAACGTCTTAGAGGAACGGGGTTACCAAGTGACCTATGTCCAGCCGGATCCTACAACGGGGTGTATTCGAGTGGAGGACTTTGTCAACGCGGTGAATCAGGAAACGGCGCTAGTATCTTGCATGGAGGTCAACAGCGAGACTGGTGAACTGTTACCCATCAAGGAGATTATCCAAGGGGTCCGCCGAAAGAATCCTAACACCCGAATTCATGTGGACTGTGTGCAGGGGTTCGGCAAAATCCCCTTCAAGGTTTATGAATATGATGCAGACTTTCTCTCTGCTAGTTCTCACAAGATCCATGGACCCAAGGGGATCGGTGCTCTCTACATCAAGGATGGCGTAATGGTACGCCCATTTCTCTATGGCGGTAAGCAGGAACGGGGAATTAAGCCTGGCACGGAAAACGTTCCCTTAGCCTGCGCCTTTGGATATGCTGCTGACAAGCTGCTGCCGCGCATTCGAGAGAATTTTCAGTATGTTCAGACGCTACAGAACTATTTGATTCACAAACTTCAAGAGATCCCGCAGGTGCGTCTAACTATGACGAAAAACATCAGCCCTTATATTCTGAACTTCTCCATTCCTGGAATCCCATCTCAAGAAACAGTGTCCCATTTTAGTATGGAGAACATCTATATCGCTGCAGGCTCTGCCTGTTCCAAAGGCGAACCTAGCCATGTGATTGCCGCTATGGGATTGCCAGAGGAAGTGGTTTCTAGCGTTATCCGTGTTAGCTTTTGCCGCTATAATACCACGGAAGAAATCGATCGGTTTATAGCAGTCCTGAAACAGTGGATTGAAACAAATCGTTCTCGGTGCATTTTGGCTTAAATTGAGTCAACAAGAAAAGGAGAAAATACTGAGGCCATGCGAGAAAACTTGTTAAAAAAGAGAATCAAAAACGGCGAGAGTGCCATTGGCACCTTTGTCAAGCTGACGGATGCCGCTGTGCCGGAGTTGCTGGCGCTGGCCGGTTTCGACTTCTTCGTGCTGGACACGGAGCACGTGGCAGTGGATCGTGAGCAGTTGACCAACATCGTCCGGGCGGCGGATGCGGCAGGGATTACTCCCATTGTCCGCGTCAGAGAAAATAACCAAGTAGAGATTCTGCAAAACTTGGATCTGGGTTATGCCGGCGTACAGGTGCCGAATGTGGATACCCCTGCAGCCACCCGTGACTTGGTGTCCTATGTGAAGTACACACCTTATGGTGTGCGAGGCCTTTCTCCCAGCGTGCGGGCCTGTGGTTACGGTACCTGCGGCGTGCAGGACTACATTGATGCAGCCAATGCCAATACCATGGTAATCTCTCATTGTGAGACCAAAACCTGCGTGGAGAATATTGATGAGGTACTGAAGGTGGATGGTGTGGATGTGATCTTCATCGGCCCCATGGACCTGTCCCAGTCCTACGGCGTTCCCGGCAAACCCGGCGACCCAGAGGTGCAGGCGGCCATTGAAATGGTGACCAAGAAGACCCTGGCTGCCGGCAAGGCGGTGGGCACCGTGGCCGGTACGCCGGAAGCGGCCAAGAAGCTCATTGAAAAAGGTGTGCAGTACATTCTGTTGGCTTCCGATCAGGGCATGATCGTCAAGTGGGGCAAAAATGCCATCGGTGAGATCCGGGGGTAAAACATGGAAAAGATTTTTCTGACAGAACATATTCATGACGATGCGGTGGCGTATCTGAAGGAACACTTCGAGGTGGTGCAGGGGACTAGCACGGAGGCATCTGAGATCATCCGGCAGGCCCAGGGCTGCGCGGGCATTCTGATCCGTTCCGCCAAGATTACGGCAGAGATTATGGATGCCATTCCTACGCTGAAAGTGATTGCCAAGCACGGCATGGGCGTGGATAACATCGATGTGGCCCACGCTACGGAAAAGGGTGTTTTAGTGGTCAACGCGCCTTACTCCAATATGAACGCCGTAGCGGAGCATATCGTCACGCTGCTGCTGGCTCTCAGCAAGCGCATTGTTCGCATGGATCGGCTGACCCGGGAGGGGCAGTTTACCCAGCGCAACACCTATAAGACCACGGAACTGAAAAACGCCACCGTAGGCATCATCGGTATGGGCAAAATTTCCCGGCTGGTGGTAAAAAAACTCTCCGGCTTTGAGATGCGCATCATTGCCAGTGACCCCTTTGTGAAGCAGGAGGATGTGGGAGAACTTCCGGTGACCATGGTCTCTTCGGAAGAGGTCTATCGAACGGCGGACTTTGTGATCGTCCACACGTCCCTGTTTCCCTCCACGTTCCATCTGGTGGGCGCGGAGCAATTTCAAATGATGAAGCCCACGGCCTATATCATCAATGCCGCCCGGGGACCCATCATTGATGAAGCGGCCATGATTGAGGCGCTGAAGACCGGCGGGATCGCCGGAGCGGGACTGGATGTGTTCGAGCAGGAGCCTCCTGTACCGGACAACCCACTGTTTAAAATGGATAATGTCATTGTTTCTCCCCATAATGCAGCCCTAAGCGATGGTGCTCTGCGGGCTATGGCTATGGACAGCGCACTGGGGATTACCGAGTACCTTACAGGAAAATCCGTCAGTTTCCCGGTTAATCCGGAAATCCTTGACAAGTAATGCCAGAATATTTGAAGGAGTGAATACTATGTCCTTTACGAAGGTATATCGTTTCCAGAACCTGCCCGGTTATGAGAGTGTCATCTCCAAGGGCAATTCGGAAATGACTTATATGGGCTTTGGCCGCATTTTACTGAAGGCGGGAGAGGCTCTGGAGTATACAGTTACCGGTGAAGAACAGGCTGTTGTGCTTCAGCAAGGTGATTTTCAGGTTTGGGCCGAATATGACGGCAAAATGGTCATTAACGGTCGTGAGGGGCAGCGGGGAAATGTCTATGATGATATGCCCACTGCCGTATATCTGCCTCCCCGCGCTAAGGTGAAGTTCACCAGCAAGAATGGCTGCGAGGCCCGCGTTTACACTGCCTACTGTGATGAGGGCAACGCTCCCTACTTCTGCCCTCCTGAAGAAATCGAAGAGGGCGAGCCGGGCGAGTACATCTACAAGCGGAAGTATCGTTTTATCTTTGGCCAGCCTGGTAAGCACAATGACCACATCACCAAATTGCTGATCGTAGGCGAGACGGTCTCTGTTCCTGGCGGCTGGATCGGATTCCCTGCACATCGTCATGACTATGAACGCCCTGGTAAGGAAGTTGTTCTGGACGAGATATTCTCTTTCCAGATGACTTCTGAGGGTACAGGCAAAGGTGGCGTAATGCAGCATGGCTATGACCTCACGGACGATAACAAGAAAATCTGGGATGAGGTCAATGTCATCGAAGAGAATGACACCGCAGTGGCATTGCCGGTAGGTTATCATACGACTGTGGCTCTGCCTGGCACGGTAGCCTACCTGCTGTGGGGGCTGGCTGGTGACGAAAAGAAGTACAAGGTGCAGTTCGATGAGCGCTATTCCTGGCTGGAGGGCTGCCTGTACTAATCACAAAAAGTAAGGACACCAAGATATGAAGCTGTTAGAAGAGATACAAGCCATGCGAACAGAACCCGGCGAGCTGATGATCTGCTGGCTGGGACAAGCGGGGGCCTGCCTGAAGGATGCCGAAGGACGGATCGTATACGTGGACCCCTACTTCACCAACTGCGGTGAAAGGATGCGGGGCTTCAAGCGGCTTTCTCCGCAGCTGATCGATCCAACAGAGGTGACGGCGGCGTATTATATCACGACGCACACCCACTTTGATCACTTCGATTTTGACGGGATTCCTCAGGTGGCAGCCAATAACCCGGCGGTGAAGTTCATCGGACCGGGGAGCTGTATGGAAGAACTGCGGAAGCTGAATATCGGAGAGGACCGGTGCGTACAGCTGGACCGGGGCGGGACCTACGAGAGTGAAGGAATCCGGATTCACGCGCTGTGGGCAGACCACGGGACCATGGCACCGGATGCCATTGGAATCCTTCTGGAAATGGAAGGACACCGGATATACTTCTCTGGAGACACGGCGTTCCACGAAGAGCTGTTCCGTCAGGTAGGGGAGGCCTACCAGCCGGAAGTGGCCTTCATGTCCATCAACGGGCAGTTCGGTAATATGACCGGCGAAGAGGGCGCCAGAGCAGCAGAACTGTGCGGCGCACGATACGGTGTTCCTTGCCATATCTGGACGTTCATGGAGCATCGGGGAGACCCCTATACCTTCTGCAAGGCGCTGGAGAATTCCGAAAGCTGCAAAGTCCGGTGCTTCAGCCAGGGGGAAATCCAGGTGCTCAAGAGCAGCAATGAACTAATAGAGATGAAAAAGGAGATCATAGCATATGAAAGCTATCCGCTTTATGCAGCCGGAAGTCATTGAGTATTCTGAAATTCCCGCGCCGCAGGTAAAAGACAACGAGGTGCTGGCAAAGATCGCCTACGCGGGCTTCTGCGCCACAGATATCGAACTGCTGACCGGCGAGATGGTCCATATCAAGAATGGCAACACCAAGTATCCCATCATTCCGGGCCATGAGTGGAGCGGAACGATCGTGGAAGTGGGCAAGAACGTGCGGGATTTCAAGGTGGGCGACCGGATCACCTCCGATGTGAGCCTTGGATGCGGTGAGTGCGATGAGTGCCGGAAGGGCCACTACAACCTGTGCCCCAACCGGGAGGTCATCGGCTCCTACAAGAACCGCCAGGGCGTGTTCGCAGAGTATGTAGCGGTGCCACAGCGGCATGTGTACAAAATCCCCGACGGTCTAAGCATGGAGGAGGCAGCCTTGGCAGAGCCCGCTGCCACGGCCATGTACGCCGTCAGCAAGGCGAAGATCCCCGCAGGGGCAGAGGTGCTGGTGATCGGTGACGGCCCAATCGGCCAGCTGGCAGCCCAGCTTGCCAACATCGCGGGAGCCAGCAAGGTTATCATGGCGGGCAGCTGGGATGAGAAGCTGGCCATCGCCAAGGAGTGCGGCATCCACGAGACCATCAACTACCACAAGGAGGACGTGGTGCAGCGGGCGAAGGAGCTGACGGAAGCCGGCCCCGAGATCGTGATTGAGACCTCCGGCAGCAACGCGGCGCTGAACATGGCTGTGCAGGCCCTGAAACCCACGGGCCGGATCGTGGCGGTGAGTTGGTACAACGGAGCCAATGTGGACGTGGCCATGAACACGGTTATCGTCAAGGATGCGGAGCTGGTAGGATCTCTGGCAAGCCCCAACTCCTTCGGGCCGGTACTGCGGTATATGGCCTCCGGTAAGCTGAAAGTGAAGCCCCTGATTACCCATGTTAAGCCTCTTAACGAGCTGGAGGATGTGGTGAAGATGATCCGTGGCAAGAAAGAAATGCGGATCAAGGTGCTGCTGAAGCCTTGAGTTTAGGTAGATCAAATCATCGGCGCGACCGATTAAAAAGAAATTTCTAAGAAAAGAAAGGAAACGAACCATGTACGAGAAGATGAAGCAGACCAGCTTTAAGCTGAACAAGAGAGACTCTGTCCATTTTGAGGACAACACCGCTCCCGTGAATATCGCATACGCCAAGGAAGTGTGCGATGTGGCCATCCTGCCTCTGGGAGCCATCGAGCAGCACGGTGCCCACTGCCCCAACGGCATGGACAGCTTCAACGCCATCGGTCTGGCCGAGAAGGTGGCTGAGCGCACCGGTGCCACCGTCCTGCCCTGCCCCATGTATGGCGGCCATCCCTACATGCACATGGGTATGCCTGCCACCATTACACTGAACTATGAGACCAACATGGCTCTGATCCATGACATTGTGGCCAGCGCTTCCAATGTCGGCTACAACAAGTTCATCCTGCTGGTTGCCCACGGCGCCGACAGCTCTATCCTGCCTGTGGTCCATAAGCTGGGCATGGAGGGCTACTTCTGTATCGCCTCCACCTGGTATGACTTCCTGCGTGACAACAAGCACATCCTGGAGGACTTCATGTGGCACGCCGATGAGGCCGAGTCCTCCATGGGCCTGTCCCTGTATCCCGAGCTGATGCATCAGGAGCTGGCCATCGATGGCGGCGGCACGCCTCTGATGGGCGCTGAGTGGAAGATGGCTCCCGGCGAGGCTTCTCACGAGTGGCAGTGCTACGGCGGCTTCGGCACCTGGGCTCTGCTGGAGAAGGACGATCTGGATCACGGTGTTATCGGCAACCCCACCAAGGCTACCAAGGAGAAGGGCGACGCTCTGGTGGAGCGCGTTGTTGAGGGTTACACCAAGATGATCAATGAGCTGATGGAGCGTCACCCCGTTGGTAAGAATCCTCTGGGCTTCCGTAATCCGCTGGGCTTCAACGGTTTTAACGGCGGCCAGTACATCCACTACGACGCCGACCATGATGAGAAGGGCCGTCCTACCTATTAACTGCAATTGTTACCGCAATGCCATGGAGGCCTATGACCGCCATGGCATTGCGTGAATACAGCTGCAGATACTCGGATCTTTTCCCCTAACTACAAGATGGATTGTAGTCATCGATGCGTTGTTGTGTGCAGTGGACGATGCTCACAACAACTGTTTCGGTATGGGTGATAAGTTAAAGAGGGGGCGCAAAACAATGTCCTTTACCCCCAAAACATATAAAATGTTATTTGACCGTTGCGGCGCTTTGACGCGGACAACGGAGTGTCCTCAATTGTCATGTTTAAGGAGGCTTTCATGAAAAGAAACTGTTTTCTATTCATTCTCGCAGCATTGATGGTTGCTATGCTGGCGGGGTGTAGCAATGAAAATGCTGACAAAAATCAAATCAACATCAAGATTGGAACAGTCGCTTCTGAGAATGCCCCTGTTTCCAAGGCTCTTTTGAAAATGAAAGAAGAACTTGAAGAGAAGTCAAACGGCCGCTTTTATGTACAAATCTACTTTGGAGGACAACTTGGTGGCGAGCAGGAGATGCTGGAACTGACTCGTGTGGGAGATATCGAAATGGTTACAAGCCAGCACTTGAATGTTTCGGGTACAATCGGAACTCTTGCGGCGTTGGAAAGCTACTTTATGTTCGATGACTACGATCACGCATTTCGTTTTATGGACAGCCCTGGTGGTCAGAAGATGCTGGATGCATACCAACGTATGGACTTGCAGGGAATGGGCTTTTTCCCCACGGGCTTCCGCCAGTTTACCAACAACAAGCGTCCCATTGAGACAGTTGAAGATTTGAAAGGTCTCAAAATTCGAGGATACAGCCCGGTGCAGATCGCTGCATGGGAAGCTCTTGGACTCAACCTGACCGCTGTAAACTGGAATGAGTTGTTCACGTCCATGCAACAGAATTTAATAGATGGACAAGAGAGCGCATTGTCTTCCATCTTCGAGCAAAAATTTTACGAAGTGCAGAATTATATCTCATTGACATCCCACCTGATATCTTCCGATATCCTTGTTTGCAATCAGACTTGGTTCGATTCATTGACTTCTGAAGATCAGAACTTGATTACTGAAGCGGTCGCAAACGCCGTTCAGTATCACCGTGAGACACTGACCTCGCAGGAAAATTCTTATATTCAGGCATTTGAGGAGTACGGCTGTCGAGTCACCACTGTTCCACAAGAGACACGAGACAATATGAAAAAGATTGTGGATGCGGTTGTGAATCCGGCAATCATCGAAATGGCTGGCGAGGAGACCTTCGACTTCGTTCAAGAATGGGTAGAAAAAACGAGAACGTAGTCTTTGCGGAAATTGTTGAATGTTGAAGAAAAAAGGGAGGCACGCAATGAAAAAGTTCCTTCGTTGGCTTGATATCAATTTTGAGCCCCTCTGTATGACAGTTATGTTTTATCTGATGAGTGGGCTGATGGTTCTGCAAGTCATTCTGAGATTTGCATTCCATACAGGATTCGCATGGGGCGAAGAAGTTTCGCGTTTTATTTTTGTGTGGCTGGTATTCTTATCTATTCCCTATGCGGTGCGGAATGCCCGACACATTAGCATTGACTTTATTCGAGAATTTTTGCCTGTCTCAATAAAAAAAGCAGTGATGATCATTGTGGATGCTGTAGCCTTAATGATGTTTGCACTGTTTCTGAAGGACTCCGTGCTGGTGGTGAAACATGCGCTTTACTACGGAGATACCGCTCAGACCTTGAACGCAAATCTGAGCGTGGTCTATAGTGCTGCGGTCATAGGATATGCTCTGATGGAAATCCGAATGCTTCAAGCTCTGATTTGGAAACTGCGGCATCTTCACAGCTCGTATGATCTCTTCCAGAACACCAATGGCCGCTATTCAGGCGCCACAAAGCTTTTCTTCATGCCGGCACACACGAGAGAGGAAGAAGAAGCATTGATGGATTCCGAGGTCGTCAAAGAGCGTGAGAGATTCATTGATAGAAAGAAAGGAGCAGTAAAATGATTGCGAAACTGTTAATTCCTTTTGTAGTCCTAATTTTTGCCTCTGTACCCATTGCTTTCTCTCAAGGCCTTGCATCCCTCTTTTTGATGAGCGTGGAAGATGTCATTTCTGGAGAGAGCTTTGTCAAAGGTATTACAGCGGGACTGAACTCCTTCACGCTTGCCGCAGTTCCATTGTTCACATTTGCGGGCGATATCATGGGAAAGGGCGGCATTTCCCGGAGACTTCTTGACTTGGGTCGGATTGTTTTTGACCGGTTTACAGGTGGCCTTGGCATGGTTGCAATCGTTGCATGTATGTTCTTTGCTGCGATTTCTGGTACCGGTTCTGCTACGGTGGCGGCCATCGGTTTGATTATGATTCCTGTCATGGTAAATGCCGGTTATGATAAGCCCTATTCGGCCTCCTTAGTAGCGACAGCGGGTACAATCGGAACGATCATTCCGCCCAGTGTCTGTATGGTAGTCTATGCTGTTGCGGCGAATGCTTCGGTTACGTCTCTGTTTACTGCAGGCTTCCCGGTAGGAATTATTACCGGCATTGCACTGTGCGTTTATTCCTACTTTGTTGCCAAAAAGCGGAAGTACTATCCCAAAGAAGTCCACCATTATACTGGAAAAGAGATTTGGAAAATTTTTGTGGATGCTATCCCTTCTTTGCTGATTCCAGTTCTTGTGTTGGGCAGCATCTATGGCGGTATCTGCACCCCCACAGAAGCTGCGGCCTTTGCCTGCTTTGTTGGAATTATCATCAGCTGCTTCGTCTATAAGGAAGTCAAGATTTCTGAATTGCCTTATCTGGGGTTCCGGGCTGTGATGCTGTGCACTCCGGTTCTCTTCGTGATCGGTATGTCTTCCGGCTTTGGCAAAGTTCTTGCAATCGCAGATATCCCGACGATGATTGCTGAAGCGATTCTGGGACTGACGACCAACAAGATTCTCCTGTTGCTGCTGATCAACATCCTCCTGCTGTTTGTCGGTGCCTTTATGGAGACAAACGCAGCTATCATCATTCTCACGCCGATCCTACTTCCCATCGTTAAGGCCGTTGGCGTAAGTCCCGTACATTTCGGTATGATTATGATTTTGAATCTGGCGATCGGCTTTATCACACCGCCGTTTGGTGCGAACCTCTTTATGGCCAGTGAGATTTCCAATGTAAAATATACAACTCTTGCAAAAGCTATTTGGCCGTGGATTTTCGTCATGATTGCTGTTTTGATGCTGGTTACTTATATTCCGCAAATCAGTACGTTCCTTCCTCAACTGATGGGAATGTCAGTGTGATGAAAAGTAGAGTAAAATGGTTGAAAGCGAAAAATAGTTGATCGCACGGGTAAAGGGCGCTATTTTCGCTCTTTACCCGTGTTTACATCAAAAGAGATGTAGGAGGAAATTATGGCTAAGGTTTTAAAAAGCCCTGCAAAATATGTGCAAGGCGCAAACACTCTTTTTGAATTCGATCGGTACCTGCAGGGAATGGGGAAACGTCTCACGGTGATTCTTAGCCAAGGCGGTGTGAAACGGCTGCAAAGTACGTTGGAAAAAACCTTTGCTGGAAAGAATTTTGAAGTGACTTATGTGGTTTTTCAAGGTGAAGCTACACAAGCTGAGGTGGAACGCATTTCTGCCATTGTCCTTGAGAATAATTGCACGGCAGTGGTAGGTATTGGTGGAGGAAAGGTGTTGGATACCGCTAAGGCTGTAGCTCACACCACAGAGCGTCCAATGGTCATCGTGCCCACAGTGGCGTCCTCTGATTCGCCCTGTAGCTCTGTCAGTGTATTATATCACGAGGATGGATCTTTTGACCGATATTTATTCTTAGATAAATGCCCGGAAATGGTGTTAGTGGATACATCTGTCATCGTGGCGGCTCCGTCTCGACTGCTAGTGGCTGGCATGGGTGATGCTATGGCCACCTGGTTTGAGGCTCGCGCCTGTCGTGCATCTGGCAAAAATAATCAGGTACATGCTAAGCCTACCTATGCTGCTACTGGCCTTGCACAAATGTGCTGGGATAATCTGCGACATAGTGGCCTTGCTGCTAAGCTGGCGGTAGATGCGCATGTATGTACTGAGGCGGTAGAAACCATCGTAGAGACTAACACATATCTTTCCAGTGTTGGTTTTGAAAGCGGTGGTCTTGCTGCCGCCCATGGAATTCAGAAAGGATTTACATTCATTCCTGCATTACATCAGCAGCTCCACGGCTTTAATGTGGCCTTTTGCGTACTGGCGCAATTAGTGCTGGAGAACTCTTTGATCGAACTGAAGGAGGTCATGGATTTCAGTGACTCTGTTGGCTTGCCTATTTGCTTTGCAGATCTGGGATATGTTGATGTGGTACCAGAGGAAGTGCGTACTGCCGCTGAGAAGGCCTGCGTTCCCACGAGCACCATCCACAATATGCCCTTTGAAGTTGCAGCCACCATGGTTTATGAGGCTTTGATGGCTGCAGATGCCTATGGCCGTGCTTACCATGCCCAAAAGAAAATGAATTAGGATTTGATCCACAAGATTGAAAAGGAACTGGCCGTCATCTTCAAGAAACTGTATGAGGGCAACCGCAGTTAGTAAAAAGGCCGCATATTTTACCCTGTTTGTCAAGTGTAATTTGAAAATTGTTAAGAAAAGCTGGGACCCGCATTTCTGCGAGCCCCAGCTTTTCTTAACTCAATGACATGATGCCGGGGTCAAAAGTATAGGAAATGGTCCCGTCAAGATTTATGCGCAAAATTGTTTGCAGGCTCCGGCTGAATGAAGTCAGCCGGCAATAGAGGCGTCATCCAGAGCCGCCTCCAAGTGCTTCATATACTGTGTTGTCCACGGCTTCCAACCATTCATTAGAGGTTTCGTCCCCCGGAACCTCTACCGCCAGATGAGAGAACCAGCTATCCGGTGCAGCGCCGTGCCAGTGCTTTACACCAGCAGGAATATTTACCACATCGCCGGGGCGCAGCTCCTGTGCCGGTTTGCCCCATTCCTGATAGTAACCTCGACCAGCCACACAGACGAGGATCTGTCCGCCACCGCTTTTGGCGTGATGAATGTGCCAGTTGTTACGGCAACCGGGTTCAAAGGTCACATTGTAAATACCGACCTGCTGCGTAGAAAGCGGTGCGAGATAGCTTTGCCCGATAAAATATTTCGCAAAGGCGTCATTGGGTGCGCCGATGGGGAAGACCATTTCATTCTGATGTTTGGCTTTTGCGTCGGCAGCATCGTCCTCCGCCCATACCTCCTTTGCCATACGGAAGGCCGCCCACGCCTTGGGCCAGCCCGCATAAAATGCCGCGTGGGTCAGGATCTCCGCAATTTCCGTTTTTGTCACGCCGTTTTTCTTTGCAGTTGTCAGATGGTACTGAAAGGACGAATCCGTCAACCCCTGCGCCATCAGCGCCACCACTGTTACAATGCTGCGGTCCCGCAGAGAAAGCTTGTCCTCCCGGCTCCACACCTGGCCGAACAGCACATCATCATTCAATTCCGCAAATTTGGGAGCGAATTCCCCAAAGCCTCTCTGCCTGCCGTTTGTTTAACTGCCATGTTCCGTTCCTCCTATCAAATTTTCAGTGTGCTGACCCATTTCTCCACGGCAGCTGCGCTTTCGCCGCTTTGCATACGCTTACCGGGCAGCCATGTTGCCGCAGAGCACACAGCCTTGAGAATACTGTCTGTTTTGCCCATGCCGCTGCTGCCGGAGGTAGCAAAGGGGATCATGGTTTTTCCGGCAAAGTCATAGCTTTCCAGAAACGTTTCGATGATGCGCGGCGCTTGATACCACCAGATGGGAAATCCCACAAACACAGTGTCATACTGTGCCATATCCGCAACCTTGCCTGCAATGGCGGGGCGGCTGTTGTCATCGTTCATTTCCGCAGTGCTGCGGCTGCCTTTGTCCATCCAGTCAAGGTCAGCAGCGGTATACGGCACCGTCGGTACAATTTCAAACAAATCACCGCCAACATCGCCTGCAATGGTTTTCGCCAGCTTTGCGGTTTCTCCACTGGCAGAAAAATATGCTACCAATATCTTTTTCATATACAAATCACTCCTTGTGCTTGTC
>ENA-ORNR01001211-ORNR01001211.1-human-gut-metagenome-genome-assembly--contig:-NODE-1211-length-23778-cov-2.828352_pt1 | contig 23778 bp, 22 predicted proteins | sample MGYA00242114_ERZ509020 | MGnify/ENA primary metagenome ERZ509020 (study PRJEB26280, sample SAMEA2338758) | human gut metagenome | biome: human gut; feature: human-associated habitat; material: faeces...
TCGGGAATCACAGCAGCCTTAAACGCCGCAATGAATTCGTCCGCATATTCTTCCGCATGGAGCAGATCGACAACACCTAAATCCAGTACGATCACAATCAATAAGACCGATGTAAATGGTGTACCAAGAAGCAAGGTCGTCCGTTCTGCAATGATAAAGACCTATTTCAACTTGCCAATCATCTTTTCGCATCAGCAGGTTATTGATCCCCAGGATATGATTCAGAATTCAAAGGGATATGTAACAGGTAAGGTAAAACCGGATTTTTATACCTATAATTATTGCACGGATGGAAAATTCAGGATTGGGGGAACGGATGGGAACGGGAATCTGAATGCCATCCCGTCATATGAGAATCTGACAAATGGATATGAAGCGGATGAACTATACGGTCAGGCAGATATCGTCCGGCGAAAGATCACAAACCAGTGGGAGTTCAAGGCTAACTACAGGGAAGTAATCCCGGCACATGATGAACAGTCGGACGAAGATGAGAACGGGGACGGTGTTGTTGACGGAAATGATACAATTCATATTCCGGAGCAGATCAATGAAGGAGAGCTGGACCATTATACGGTCACGCGAGAGGCTGCTTACTGGTATATCAATGACGCCAGATTCTATGTGCTGAATAACGTGGAAACGGAAAATGAAGTATTCCCATATAGAAGCGTTACAAGCGGAAGAGGAAAAGCTGCAGTAAATAAGTGGAAATATCTGAGTGACTGCAATGATAGTGTCGGAAACGATACACAGATTATCTGTGAGGTCAATGGGGTTGATATGAGTACGATATCCACGAATGATGCACAGCAGGCTTTCGTTGCCAGTGATACATACCACATCAATTGGAATACGATCTGGATATCAAAGCTGGAAAGTGGAACTGCTGTCAATGATTATGGGACAATCCATAAATCAAGGGCTGCTGCGCAGTCTGAATTCAATGCGTGGGCTTCTTCACAGGTACCGCAGGATCAGATACAGTCAAGGAATGATAAGCTGGAAATAAAGCTAAAAGACGGGTCTGATAAAGTGTACATGCATAATAATTATTATCCTGCCAGTAGCTGTCCGGTAGATATCAACCAGACAGATTCATTCTTTGAATTAACGGATACAGCAGCTGCAAATTCCTATGGCAGTGACGTAAATGAGGGAACCGGACTCATACCGGCTACAACAGCCAATGGAGAGTATTACACTACGATTAAGGCATTTTATCAGAGAAAGATCGTAAAGCCGGATGATACAGTATGTGTCCAGTTTGAAAAAACATCCGCAGATACGCAGCCGGTTGATCCTGAAACCGGAATCACAGACCCTGCAATCATTGGAAGAATGGATAAGAGAATCTATGATCATAATGATCCATATGGAATCAATTATCAGGAGAATGAACCGGTCAGAGTCCATACACCTACGGTAGGCTCATTCGAACTGCAGGATCAGGACAGAAACAAGCTTGACCCGTCCGACACACACCAGCTTGTGCAGAATGATATATTATTGGACGGTAAGCTGTTCACCACGCCTGTCAACCGAAATGTGGATGCAGAACTTTTACTGGATGGTACCTACAATATACATTTCAATCCCGGTGTTCATCTTGAACACCTTGGCTATGATGCATCACAGTTGACGGATACACTCTATGATAAATATTGTGCTTTCAAACAGGCTGCATTCCCTTTTGCTGTTCAGGTCAATGGTGTAGTGTATGAACCTTCAGACAATAACATTATAGATGGAATCCAATACACTGACTGGATATACATAGATCATTTCGACCAGGAGTATTACATTCCTACATGGGCAGTTGAGAAAGGAGACCATGTTATCCTTATCAGGGTAGCTCCTATCAATGTTGTAGATCAGAACGGCGTTGTACATATTGATGATGATGAATGGCTGATGAATCAGACATTCGAAGGGAAGCCTCTCTATAATTATGTATCAACGTATTCCAATACCGTACAGCTCTCTGGAATCATTTATGATTTTCAGGCAGTGGGCGTAACCAACAGGGATGAGTTTATTGGTAAAAATCCGGATACCGGGAAGAGCTGGGGATTCGGAGCTGATGCACAGGAGCTGGCGCTTTGTCCTCTCTATCAGGAGAAAAAATCCGGCGTGCTGAATCGGCTGGGAGGCACATCGGTAAGATACACTTACAATGGAATGCTCAATAACAACTGGGATGAAATAAATACGCTGCCATTTTCGAATTCCAGATCGCAGTATTATAAGGGATTTGGATATCTGCGAAAAGGAGATACGTTTGCTTTCTCTGTAAAAACGATTGCAAATCTGTCAGATTATCAGGGTGATTACCTTTATATCATTCCTACATTCCGGTATATCAGCAAGAACGGACAGGTCAATGATGATGTTACTGTCTACTACCAGAAATTTACTGATGATGGATATGAGCTTATTCCATATGGCTCTGATCAGGACCGGAACAATGTCCGTAAGGTGAAATTATTTGATAATATGTTTAATGGGTCATATAATTATAAGCTGTATGATTTTGACCGTACTGTATATCAGGATGATGTGGAATTCTCAGTACAGCAGGATGGCTGGACGGGTTCAACGGACGCTTATCTCCAAAGGGAGACAGATTCCTATATTTTGTCCGCAATTAAGCTGAACAGTCAGTTAAGGCTTATTACGGGCAACCTGACAGAACTGGCAATGAATGCGGATAATGATGTGACCAATCTGGTGAACATGACAACAGGTACTGTTGACGTCGGTGATGATCCGGTAACAGGAAAAGTAACGGCGATATCACATTTATACGACCTTACCGAGACTAAAGAACCGGCAATGTGGAAGGAGTTCCGCAATTCCATGCAGACATGGTACGGTGAATACTTTATTCCGAACCAGTTATATGTGACAGATAAGGAATTTACAGCAGACGCAGACGGTGATGGAGCCGATGAGACATATTCAAGTGTATGGGATTATGCAAATGAAAAAGGATATGTTGATCTGAATGAAGATTTCTTTAAAAAAGACGGTTATCTTGTGATCAATTTCCAGATATACACATTTAATAATGATAAATCACATCTGGCGTACAGTGGCAGTAATGGAGATAACATGTGGACAATCCAAGGGCAGCCGGATAAAACAACTATCGGGGATCCCAGTGTAAATGAGGAAATCGAGGCACCTGTAAGACCGGGAGACGTTGCTATAGTGGATTTGGAGACATCTGCTTATGATGGATGGACTGTGGGTTCAAACAGAATAAACTAAGTATGTGAACTACCCAGAAACAACCATATACCTTAAAACAGTAGGAATAGTTTATGGAGGGTCGATAAAAATGATTATGCTTATGAAAGTTATTAATTCCTTAGCTATATTTATGCTAGTCATGATAAATATTAGGCTTTATTCCAAGATTAATAGTAAATTAATGTCAACACATGATGAAGAAAAGACGAGAGTATCTGTCAAGGTTACACAAATTTCGATTGTAATCATGGCGACCATAATGTATATATGTGAAGCGAAAGAAGATATTGCGGCAAATAAAATCTTTGAGCTAATTTGGATTGTGGTGGTAATTCTAATATACTGCGTGAATCTTCATCTATTTTTCAAATCATCTCGTAATACCTGATATGGTAAATTTCCTTGAAAAATAAGCTTGCCTGAAGAGATTGAGGTTCCTGCCAGATTCGGGAAATTGCTATGGTGGATTTGAAGACATCTGCTTATGATGGATGAACAGTAGCGGCAAACAGGATAAAAGAGCACACAATAAATGAAAGAAGAATGTATTATGAGAATAGATAGAAGAAAAATGCAACCATATTTTACGCAAGCGGATAAAAAAGAATTAGCACAAATAAAAGTCTCTAAATGCAGTGATATTTTTTCAAATCAGTATGAACACAATATGGTTCTATGTATGAAAAAATACAAAATAAAGCAAATGATAAGAAGAACTATATTGTATTTTTTAGTGGTATCTGTATTAAGCACAGTTTTATATTTATGTGACAATACGCATGACCCAGTTGCTTTTAAGTTTATATTTGGTCTTGGAATGTTCGCATATGCTTTCGTTCCTTTTTCTTGTTTCTGCGACTATGGATATCAAAAAAATATCATAAAAATTGAAAAATGCTTTGCAATAACGATAATAGAAATAGATGCTGTTGATCTTTGTACCGAGGGAATGTCTGGTGATGGAAGTATCAATACTATCCACTTTTATCCTGTACTAGGTCAGATATCTAGTGGATATAAATCTATATGGTATATACCAGAATGGTTATATAAATCATGTAAAAAAGATGATATCATTCCTTGTTGGATTAGTGGTGCTTGACACTCCACATGCCCAAAGGAAGGGGCTTTACGTCGACAGTTGAGAAATGAGGATGACTTTATGATAAGATATACTCGCTATATAATTATGAGAACAATAGTGATCTCTTGCTATATTGTAATAACAGTATCGCTATTATTAACAGGATGTGGGAAAAAAAGTAAAAATAATAATGATGACGATGCCATAAAAATGATAGTACAGAAAACAGTGGAAGCACTGGATAGCAAAGATGCAGACAAAATAAATACCTTTTCTATGATAAAGCAATACAGGATAAGGGGTATAATGCTCTTTCTCTTACCGAAATTAACAGGTTTTTAGTGGATTATTCTGGATCTAGGCGTGTCATATATAATGACGGAAGTCGCATTATTGGCAACTATAAACTAGATGGAAAAAGATTTGATACATATGCGGCTGTAGTAGCACTCGTCGAAACAGAAGATAACATATATCATTTGAATTTTTTCTTCTGTGTACCAAAAAACAGTAACAATATAGAGGACATGTTCCTGATCGCCCTGCAGATCACGACAGCCAAGAGTGAAGCATATAATAATGAGTTCATGGAAAATGAATATATTACTGGCAACAGAGAGAGTTTTTCATACATTAATTATAATGATAGTGCTTTTGACAATGCTGCGACAGAATACAGAGTGATCATGAGCCAGATTCTAAGTTATGATGAAAACGCAACAGTAATTGCAGAGGAAGAAGCTAATAAGTTCATAAAGAATGATGTAACGACAAAAGAAGAAATATTAAATCAATTTGGAAAACCTGCAGCATTCTATACAGATGTAGGTGATATCGAATATTATGCAACAGATATTAAGGAAAAGTATTTGCAAATCACATATCATATGGGGAAAGATATTGTGCGCCGCTATGATATAGTAGGTGAATTATATCCCAACTGGGAAGAACTATATATATATTGACACTTATAAACAATATGGTATAATATACTTAACAGGTGATTAACCTGAATCCTTTTCTTGCAAATGTAATATGTGTGGAAATCCCCAGAATATAGGCACTGGGGATTTTCCATTTTCTGAGAGAATAAGCATGAGAATTGTGGAGGTGTCATATGGAGCCAAGACCGTATCAGCAGGAATGTATAAACATTGTAGACAAGACAATTTCAGGGAGGCATGTTATTGCAGTGGCTACCGGCCTCGGAAAGACGTTTATTTTTTCAAGATTCAAAAGGTACGGACGTACACTGATTTTGTCTCATCGTGATGAGCTTGTAAGGCAGCCACAGAAGTATTTTGAAGGAGTTACCTTCGGGATTGAGAAAGCAGATGAATATGCCACAGATGAGGATATAGTATCAGCAAGTGTGCAAAGCTTTTATAAAAAATCCCGGCTTGAAAGGTACTCTCCTGATTCATTCCATACGATCATAGTTGACGAATGTCATCACTGTGTCTCTACAAATAAAGAATATATGGATATTCTCCGGTATTTTTCGGGAGCAAAGAGAGTGATTGGTGTTACGGCGACTCCTACGAGAGGGGATAAGATCAGGCTTGATGATGTATTTGACGGCATTATCTTCAGCAGAGATTTGAAATGGGGCATAGAAAACGGATACCTTTCCAGAATCCGATGTATGCAGGTACAGGGTAAATTTTCTTTTCAAAAGATTGAAAAGAGAATGGGTGATTTTGCTGTTGGCGCATTAGGAGAGATCATGCAGGATATCAATATGTGTGCAATGGTCGCAAAATCGTACATTGATTTATGTCATAGTAAAGGAAGACATACCCTTATATACACTGTAAATGTTAAGGCATGTACAAACACACTGAACGCAATCCGGAAATTGCTGCCAGAAGATAAGGACTGCATTCAGATGATTACAGGGGAAACTCCGGCGATTGAACGTAAGAAAATTCTTTCTGATTTTGCTTCAGGAACCGTAAAATGTATTGTAAATTGTATGGTTCTGACAGAAGGAACAGATTTGCCCATATGTGACACCATATTAAATGCAAGGCCTACTTGTAACGATTCTCTGTATCAGCAGATGGTAGGCAGAGGAACCAGATTATATAAGGATAAAGACTATGCACTTGTAATAGATATCATACCTGAGGACGGTTCTTGGAAAACGAAAGCCTTGTGTACAGCACCTACACTTTTTGGAATAGATCCATCCCTGTTGTCTGATGCCGAAGCAGAAAAGTTGCTCAATACTGACCTTCTGGATGCCTGCAAAGAATACTCCAATGTGGCAGCAGAGAAAACCAAGTCATTGAAACTTTATATTTCATCAATTGATAGATTTATAGAAGAGAGAGAAGAAATCATTCAAAGTGTACATAAGGACAAATTTAATTTTCATGATCTGTATGAAAAATTTTATGAATTTTATCATCCTGAAAATGAAAACGCAATAGACTTTGGGAACCTCTATGTTGAACAGAATCCTGATGAAAGACGCAGATACAGGATAAAACCGAATTGGTCTGATACCATATATATATCAGAACCAGATATTATGGGAATGTCAGAAATAGAAATAAATATCAATGCGAATGTGAAAAAAATATATCAAGGGAAAATGAAAATTGAGGACGCTATACAGATGGCAGAAAATTATTGTATACTCCAGCCTGAATTCCAGGCCTATATGTGGAATGTGGAACGAAGATCGGAGTGGGGAGGAGAGGAAGTTACTGAAGCTCAGAAAAGCAAAGTAAGAAATGTATATAAAAAAGATTGCATGTGTGGCAGATACTTATCTTCCATGGTCATGAAAGGACTGACAAAATTGGAAGCAATCTCCCTGATCGATTATGCAGTGCAGTTAACAGAAGCAAGAAAGGAAAGAGAACTTTATGGATTGAAAGGAACGGAAAAAAAGGCAACAATAGAGAAAAAAGAGCAGACATTTATATTAATGCAGCAGAATAATGGAAAGCTGATACAGAGTGATGAAGCGTTTGAAAAGTTTGCAAATGATATCAACTTAGAAGCTTCGAACCGTAGACAGCAACAGGAAATATACAGATCAAGTATCTGGAATAAGGCTATGGAGATAAAAATAGAGAAGATTATAAAAAATAACGAGCCTGTATCAGATAAGCAAAAATATTATATATCTCTGATGATTAAGGATTTACAAAGTAACGGATATTATTTTGACCGAAAGATTACACATTATAAGGAGATGACAGTAGCTCAGGCAGCCATTATCATAACAGTTCTTAAAAAAATAAAAGGATTGCCATCAAGCAGAGACAAGCGCACTGTATTTCGGATGGCTGAACTGCAGGAGCAACTGGCGGGAATACAGGAAAATGACGCAGATATCAATGTAATCAAATTAACTCCGATAGAATGGCAATAATAATGGAAATTAGTTTCGCAATTATTGAAATATGGTATAATAAATTTGTGGCAGATATTAAATTCTTTTATCCGTATCGAAATTGATATCCGCTATATGGTTTTTATGTATTTTTCTTAAGACGCAGCTCCGGGCCAAAAGCTGCGTCTTTTGTATTCAACCTCTTGCAGCATATTATAAATATGGTATAATATTTTTGTAGATGAAATGAGTTTTACAGTCAAAATTCATTTTTCCTTTCTTGTTCGTGTTTGGGCGTGGCTATGGCTGCGCCTTATTCTTTAATAAGGTTGGTGTATATGCTTCCGATAAAAAATAGCTCTTATATATATGCAGGATCAATGATTAATGATCATGGAAAAACAACGTGGAAGATCGATAAAAAAAGCAAAAGTTTAAAATATACTGCGCAGATACTCCAGATCGTTAAAATGAGGCAGGATAATAAAATATATCGTAATTCTAATCCATTACAGGAAAATTTTGGAGAATACCGGATTAACAGCAAAATATATTTCAGTGAAGAAAGTGGCTCAATCTGCATTATAACGAAATATTATGGCAAGAAAAAGATGTTTTTTATAAATTTCGATGACATAGTGCTCCTATAACATTCGTATTAAACGAGGATATTTTATGATAAGAAAAAGAAAAACAATAACAATAACTTCCATACTGATTATATCATTACTTCTTTCTGGCTGCAAAACTACAGAGATAATCAATAATAAGCTGGATTTCTATAGTTCAAACAGGAGTCAGAGCAGTACCACTATTCAAAAATCAGCTGAGGAGTTAGAACAGAAGGAAGAGAACTCCATACCAAAATATATACAGGGCAAAAATATCAAATATTATGCTTTTGAGCAGCTGAATGAAAAACAGATATCTTTATACCAGGATATCTACAGCGTGATAGAAGGGCAGTCAGAGGGAATGACTTTTGACGCTTCAGAGTATACACAGGAAGATATTGCAGATATGTTCAGAGCGGTTATGACCGATCACCCGGAGCTCTTTTATACAACATCATACAAGCTGGTAAAAAATTATAAAAATGAAGAATTGATGTCCTTAAAATTTGAACCTATATATGATATGAATCAGGGTATTGTAAAGGAATATAAACAGAAACTTGCTACCGTGGGTGGCAATGTTCTTGGAACTACACAGGGAATGTCCAATGACTATGAAAAGATAAAATTTTTTTATACGTATCTGATCCATAATGCGGTATACGATATCAAGGCAATCAACAGCCAGAATATCGTATCAGCATTGATTGATAAAGAGACAGTATGCCAGGGCTATTCCAAAGCGTTTGAGTATCTGTGCCAGAAATCAGGAATTAACTGTACGCTTGTTACGGGGCGGGCGAATGGGCAGGCTCATTCATGGAACTATGTGGAATGTGAAGGACGTGGGTATTGGGTGGATGTCACATGGGGGACCTCAGATTATTCAGGTGCTGTTAATTTTGAAAACTTTATGATTACGGATGATGAGATAAAAAAGACGCATGAAATTACATCGGAACTTGATCTGAAAGAGTGTAATTCAAATCAGTACAATTATTACATTCAGGAAGGACTGTACCTGGAAGAATATGATTACGATACGGTGAAGTTTTATGCTGACCAATGTATGAAGAATAATGACTTTATAACATTCAAATGCAAAAATTTTAAAGTATTCAGCAATTCCTATCAGGATCTATTCCAAAACGAGAAGATATTTGATATATTGCCGGATATAGAAAATGTTGAATATAGTCTGAATGAAGATTTGTATGTAATAAATGTATATGTGTGAATATATGTTCAATTTTTTTGTGGCATCGATTTTGGCGACGGGAATCATCAAAAATTGGTGCCATTTTTTGTGCCTTTATATTTTCTGAAATAAGATTTAGTTGCCCTATTATGCAACGGGTGGTATAATACACACATGATATGCTAAAAAAGTAACAGGCAACTATTTCCCAATTCAGAAAGGAGGAGGGGCGTTAAACGCCTCATACGATATGAATAATGTCTATGTAAATAAGAAAAAACAGGAGCAGAAAGATAAGCGCAATAAAATGATACTGGCCGGAGGAGCCGTTGGCGCAGCAGCAATCGTGGCCGTACTGGGAGTCACTACAGCCATAAAAAACACACATTCTAAAGTAGAAGATTCCTATTTGTCTGTATCAGAGACGGATACAATCGAAAATGCTCTTGGAACACAGGAAGAGCAGCAGATCTACGAGCAGGTCAAAGGTGCCCTGAATAAGATGGCCAAAGAGAGTGATTCGGATGCCATTAAAGGGTTGATTTCTGAAGATCTGGTCGAAAAGATAAGCCAGTCTACCACAGCTTATGTATTGCAGCAGCTTGCAAATTCTGAAATTGATACATCCATGATCGAGGATGCGATATATAAGAGTATGTACGACCAGCTGGTAAAGGAAGTATATGCCCAAGCTGATAAAGCGGTAGACAGTGCAATTGCAAGTTCTGAGTATATCGACCAGATTACCAATTATGTATTGAAGCAGGTAAACTCTACGATTAAATCAGCAGCATCCGGCTCTGGTCTGACCGAAAGCCAGGTGCAGAGTATGATAAATTCCTCTACATCCCAGATCAGGGAGCAGCTGGAGCTTGCCATGAAAGAGTATATGGCATCTATCAAGGATACGGACACTGTAACGACTGCGGAAATGAGAACGTATATATCACAGTATCTGGATACAGTAAAAAAGGGCGATAAAGGAGAGAAAGGTCTTACAGGTGAAGCCGGTAAGGACGGAAAGACACCTACAAGAGGTGTTGACTATTATACGGATGAAGACGTTGCCAAAATGGTCAACCAGATTGCGGAAAGAATCGAGGCCGATGGTAATATATCCCTGAGCAGGACACTTACAGCGGAAGATAAGAATGCAATTGCTGAAATCGTAAAAAGTGCGCTTACAGCCAATGGCTACGCTACAACGGATGAATTGATTCAGATGATTCTTAATAATAATGGGAATTATCTGACGCAGATCGTTAACAGCATAAATAAGATGAATGGGCAGACGATCACAAGTTCTTATGACGCAACATCAAGAACCGTTACCTTTACAGTAAAAGATACTTCCGGGACTTCGCAGGGTAATAATACTGCATCAGGCAGCAATTCTAATCCGACACCGGGATCATCAGATCAAACAGGTAACTAGGAAACATAATTAAGTAAAACCGAAAGGGAAAGCATATGGATAAGAAATTAATTTCAAAAATTGCTATTGTAGCTGTAGTAGGAACTATGACAGCAGGCTCATTTATTGCAGACGGAGCCAGAGGAAATGTAAGCAACGCTGACAGCATTATTACAAACGGTTCTAATTCAACCAGCCTTAATGTCAACAAGACAGATGGAAGCAGTGGTACATGGCAAAAGTCAGACGGCGTATTTGAATATTATATAGAAGGACAGACAGACCCTGTCATTGTCCTTGCAGCAGAAGATCTTATAAAATTGGAAGGGGATATACAGTCTCTGGCAGATGCCGTCAAGAAAACAGGCGAAAATACAACGGATGCAATCACCGAATCCAATTCTAAAATTCTTGCATCCATTGGTGCGAAGAAATATGATGCCAATACATCCTACAGTAAAGGAGCCTTTGTATACAAAGATGGTGTACTCTATGTTATCAAGGCAGACGGTACAGCTGATGGCAATATGGAGCCTACCACTCTGGAGAAGGTAATTAATAATATTATTGAAAATAATAATACAGTATCAGACATGAACGGCTGGAAATTCACCTATACACAGGGAAATGGTTCATCCACTCAGAACACTTTAAAATTGACGCATACAAATTAATGGGGCTGGTATTATTAAAAGACCAGTCATAACCTATATTAGGAGTATGGAATATGAAGAAAATAGTAATCCCCAAAAAGGGAATCGCCGTGGCTCTTGCAGGAATTGCAATTGCAGCGGGTATCACGATCGGACAGATGTATTACGCTGATTCCTCTGCTGGCAGTGTTTCTCTGAATTCTACCGGAGGAATTAATGCGGATGGAACATATTGGGGTGCTACGTTTGATGCTGATATGGATTCCGATGGGACTCCGGAATGTCATATTGATACATCAGACATTTATAGACTGCAATATGAGGTACAGGAACTCAATAAATCAATCAAGGCCTATAATCCTTGATCAGAAAGAGGAATAAGAAATGAGAAAATCATCAATAAAAATGTTAACAGGAATTATGGCATTTGGTATTGCTGCAAGTATGGGAAGCCCATGCTATGCAGCCGAAATTCAGGAGAACCATACGGAAGAATCCAGACAGTCCGCAGTATCTGCTGTTGATGAATATGGAAATAAGGTAGATACAAAGAAGGGCAAAAATGAAAAGTCGCAGCTATCACAGAATAAAAAGCAGCAGGGCGCTACTTCACAGGTCGTTATCAATAGTCCATCTAAAGAGCAGGCAGAAGAAAATCATACGGAAGCAGCATCAGAAAACAAGTCATCCAATGATAAAAAAAACAAGGAAGATGTTTCCACAAAAAAAACTGCAAACCAAAGCGGAAAACAGTTAAAATCACTGGATGAATACCTTTCAGGCAAATGTGGCGAAAATGTCACGTATGAATATGATCCGAACACAAGTATTCTCTATCTGAATGGAGATGGGGATTTATATCCGTATTCCTGTTACGCAGAATTCCCATGGGTTCTTTACCACGATAAGATTCAGTCCATGGAAGTCAATGGAGACATTGATATAAAGTTATGGATGTGCAATACAAAGATGGCAGCTAAAAGCAATCATCTGGGTGATATAGATGCTGCTGTACAGAAAATATACGCAGAAGCAGGTATTGAACAGTGACATATTGAAAAACGGTGTTCAAGTTGAACACAATCAAGACATATGGGACATATTATATACGAGGAGCTCTGTAAAATTACCGCTAAAAGGAATTTTACAGAGCTCTTTATTTTTTTTGTACATTATTTATTGATATATGGTATAATATACAACAAATAAAATATGAAAGGTGGCGATTCCATTGAAAAAGCAAAAGCAACGTATTACTGAGGGAATCAAATTCTTTTTTCTGCCACCTGTATACAGAAAAAGGCAGAAGAAAAGCAAGAAACCCTATGAACCAGGCACTGAGCCTACTACGAAGAACTCTAAATTTGTCGATGACAAGCTGAAAGAATTGTATCCATTATCATATGCGTTTATACGATTCTATACACCGCTTGCGATAGATCTTATTCTGGATATCCGGAAAATGGAAACTAAAGTGGAAATGGGATTTTATGACGGTACGGTTTTCATTTTTACAAACTGCAGACCTGTTCAGGATGATTCGAATGACATGTGTAATATCCATATGAGGCGTATTAAGCGTAAGAAAGTAATACTTGATTGCAATGTGAATGAAGACTGGATAAATGAGATATCCAAGTACATTGACGAAAAAGACATCAAGTATATAACGGTGGATTTATAGAATATGTCAGAAATAAAAAAGATAACTGCAAAACATTTTGGAACCTGGGGGGGAAGGAAAAATACTACAAGGATACGGCAGGACTTGTCTCTTCAATCGAAACTGTGAATGGGACGTCCAGAGTCCGCTGTTTTGGGAATGTAACTTTCAGTAACCAGGTTAATGAAAGATTTCTGTCCATGGCAGAGTCTGAACAAATCATTTGGATAGAGTGAGAATTATATGTTTAATGCGATAAAAGAATTTTTTGAGGGGACTGTTTGGAGCAATGCCCTTAAAGCAATTGATGATATGAGAAGTAAGAACAAAAAATTAATACCTATCATATGTATTTGTACGTTCTTATTTTCTATATTACTTTCAGGATTTTTTATCCTGTCATTAATGAATATCGGGAGAAAACACTATAGCTTTACGCTTGGAAATATATTTGGAGCGTGGTGGAATTATGGAATCATACCTAGTCTTATCATATTCTTTCTGGTTCTAGTGGCACTCTGCAATACTTATTTCATCATACAGCGAAATTATACAATTGATGATAACGATGTTGCTATGGCCAAGGACAATAATGTGTATGGTTCAGCCCGATTTATGTCTTTAGAAGAGATCCAGAGCACATTCGAGATGGGCAGTATCGCAGATGTTAAAGCTACTGTATTTGGCCGCCTTCCCAGCGATCCCAAAATTGTAGTAGCACAGAAACATCCTTTATTAAAACTGAACAGAAATACGTTTGTTGTTGCTGGCCCCTCTGCAGGTAAATCGGCAACCTTTGTAATTCCGCTGATTCTGCAGATGCTCAGAAGAGGTGAGAGTGGGATCGTATCGGATCCTAAATCCGAATTATTCATGATCACAAGTGAAATAGCAAAAGCACTTGGATATGAAGTCAGGATAATGAATCTTAACCCAATGTTCCTGAGATATTCTGATCCTTGTAACTTCATGGCGTATGTTGGGGAAGACGTGGACAAAGCTATGGTTATGGCAACGGCCATCATATCGAATACGACCGGAGGAGATTCATTATTTGATTTCTGGACAGAGGGTCCTAAAAACCTTCTTCAGGCAATTATACTCCGTATCAATTGCTCTGATGATTTCAGCGAGGATGAAAAAAATCTTCCGGAAGTATATAAGTATATTATGGAAAATACCGGAGAAGAGATTGAGGCTGACTTTGCAGCCAATATAGGCAAAGACCACCCTGCTTATGCACCATTTATGATCTATAAAGACGGTGATGAAAAACCAAAGGCACAGGTACTTCAGGGACTGAGAATGAAACTTGGATTATTCAACTCAAAAACACTCCGAAGAGTCCTTTCAGAAACAAAGGGCGGCATAGATTTTTTAAATCCAGGAAGAAAAAAATGTCTGTACTTTGTAGGAAGTAATGATCAGGATTCTACCATGTCACCGATCATATCACTGTTTTACACACTTATGTATCAGGAGCTTGTACGTTATGCCGATTCCAGAAACCCGCAGGTGCTTCCGGTTACTGTACATATGATCTTGGATGAGTATGCGAACATGGGTACGATACCTGACTTTGAAAAGAAACTCTCCACTGTGCGATCAAGAGGAATTGTTACTTATATTATTGTTCAGGACATTAATCAGCTTAAGAAGAAACATCCAATGGATACATGGCGAACTGTCATAAACGATTGCGATTATTATGTTATGATGAAAACCAATGATCTTGAAACAATGGCCTGGTGGTCTACTCTGTCCGGTGATGGAACTACGGTAGTCACCAATAAGATGTTCGAAAATAAGCGAACCAATATATCAGGCATCCATAACAATGAAAGAAATACGGAAGGACTGGGTACTAGAAGAGTAGTGACAGAGAATGAAGCAAGACGATTTAAAGAGGATGAGGCTCAGGTAATTGTGTCTCAGCGCAATCCTACAAAGGTCAAGACATTTTTTTGGAAAACAGATCATCCATATGGCCGTGTGATCTGCGCTAATAGCGAGAATATGTACATTCTTCCTGTACAGCATGTACCTTTCTACAGACTCATCGAAGATGGCATTGTAGGAGAAGATTACGATTATGACCATGAGCTGTCATTTGCGTATGAAATTCCGGAAGATGAGGGAATTGACATCGACGAGACCTACAATCCGGATGAAATGCTTGGATATACAAAGGGAGCCAATTCAGAAAAGAAGCAGCAATTCAAGAACAATATCATTCTGCTGAATAAGCTTAAAAAGGATAAGAGGTATGCAAATAAGACGGAAAAAGATACTATTCTGCAGAAAGCTATAGAAAAAGCTGGTATCAGCAAGGGCAGCAAGATATATAAATTCGCTGAAAATGTTAAGTTCAAAAAAGTATCTACAATTAACCAAGGGGCTGTTAATTACGTTGCCCATCCGGTAAAAGTGATTCATGCTGATGGCAGCATCACATGCGGAGATGAGCTTCTGAGAGCAGCTGGAAGTGACGATATGGTTACGTACAGCTATAAGATTGGCTATACGAAAAAACAGATACAGCAGATGAAAGATCGGGAGAATGCATCTAATGCCGACAAACATAATAATATCCATGAATATGGGGAAGTAAAAGAAGAACGTGAGAGTGATTCGTCTCATTCAGGCTTCGAATTTTCCGCATCTGAACATAGCGAAAAAGAGCAGTCATCCCAGATGAAAAAATCATTTAAGGATAAAGAGCGGGAAAAACTGCAGATGGAGAAGGAAAGGGAGAAAAAACGCAGGGAAAAAGCTGAAAGAGAGGCACTTAAGGGCTTCCAGGATGTTGATTTCGATGAGGATGAAGAGGACGTGGAAGATGGCGTATACAGAAACTTTGAACATACAGCCGATCTGCATGAGCCTGATCCTGATTCTCTGACAGGGGATGTCTGCGACCTCGCAGACGATGACAGTGATGAGTTGGATGGAGACCCAGATGAATTGGATGGATATCCGGAAGATTTTGAAATAGAAGAGGATGAAATGGAAACTGACAATGGCGTAGAAACTGAAGATTTCTTGAATGAGAACAGTGAAGGGGATGAGTTAGAGGAAGTTTCTGGCTATAATGAAGATGATGAAGCAGATCCGGAATTTGATTTTGACCCGGAAGATACAGATGATGGTCAAGAGGAGTACACGGATGCGGATTTATTCTAGGAAGATTATTCTACCTTGTATAAAGACTGTATCAATGTAATAAAAATTTAAAACAACAGCCATAGAGGTGATAAAATGGCTGTTGTCTGAAGCAAATGACAGAATTAGGAGGAAAAGAAAAATGACTCAGGGTGAACGTGTTAAAAAGATTCGTAAAGAGCAAAATCTTTCACAGGAAAAATTCGGGAAGCGTTTAGGTGTAACTAAGACTTCTATTTGCTGTATAGAAAGAGGGGTACACTCTATTTCTAATCAAATGTCCTATCATATCAGTATAGAATTTGGAATAAATGAAAAATGGCTTCGTACCGGCGAAGGAGATATGTATTATAATCCTGATAAAAGATTTGCTGCAAATATCGATAAACTCAAACGTTCCAATGATGAGACGGTCATTCGATGGATAAATGCTATAGCAGAAACAAAACCAGATGTTTTACAAAAAGTAGAGAAGTTTATGAAAAATGCTACTCAGTTTCCATCGTTTTCCTAATTCTTTACTTTACAAGGTATTGGAGAAACATAAAATGTATACAAATTTAGGACGATTTTTAAAGAAACTCCGCCTGGAGAATGAAGAACATTTATACGATATGGCAGTGAAATTGAAGGTATCCTCCGCTTTCCTGTCTAAAGTTGAAAATGGAAAATCAAAACCTCCTACAAAATGGGAAAGCATTATTGAAAACGAATACAAATTAACAGATGATCAAAAAGTTGATTTATGTAGATGTATTCAGGAAGCTAGAAATAACACTACTATCAATGTAAAAGGACTCTCAATAGAAGACCGGGATCTTGTGCGAAAACTAGCAGGAAAATTGAATGCAATGGATGTAGAACACAAGAATAAATTCAAAGAATTTCTGGATAGCTTCTGATGGAAAGTGGCGGGAACTACATAAAATTAATGTTGTTATATTGATAAATTATGATAATATTGGTATAATATGCATGTTAAGAATAACCTATATAATTTTATTCATTTAAGGCAATGTGCAGAACGCATATTGCCTTTTTTGAAAGAAAGGATGAAAAATGTATTTTACAGACATATCAGAAAACGAAAAAAAAGCCCTTGCAAAGTTTCATTACAAAATCAAGTTTGGAGAAAAGGGTGAATACTTACTTATGAAATTTAATAAGGCCTATTTGATTTCTAATTCTATTCTTATAGCAATGTGCATTTCTTTTTTGATTATGATGCATACCGGTTTTATTTCACCAGTCTTGTGTTGTTTGCTATTACTTCTGGAGATAGCTGTGTATAAAGTTTACTGGAAATATTGGGAAAAGAATAATATAAAAAACCCATATGCGGATGTACAGACATTAATGGAACAGTCCTGTGAAGAGTATAAGGTATTGCATGTACCGATTAAAAATGCAAATCTCTTATCTTATCAGGAGATAATCAGTAGGCTTGAAAATGTTGGCATCTATTTTATAGTGGACTCTTCTGATAAAGCTGAGGCAATCCGGGAAAAAATTAATTTCATGAAAAAAATATCTGAAACAGGGTTGCTCAGAGTTTCTGATGAGGAAATATGTATATGCCTGTCGGAAAAAGATAACGCAATAACAAAGATAGCAAGAAAGGAATAACGAATCCTCGGTAGACCGAGGTTACTATCTAATGGTGTCAAAGATTTAGTATAAAATACATGATAGTTGCGTTGGCGACTCGATAAGAACGAATTTGAAGTAGCGCACATGCAGCATATTTGACTCATGTGAGTTTCAGGCCGCCGGCATGGGAAGCCAACATGTATTGTCCACGATACAAAGTGATTTGTAGAGTGGTGTTATGGAAAAACATGCAGCCTATGATCTTATCCAGATGCAGTCCGTCCCCCTCTCAGGGAAAATATTAATGACTCAAAGAAGAATAAGAGAATGGTATGAATATTATGAAGGAAATGTCTATGTTGCAGTCAGTGGGGGAAAAGACAGTCAGGTGCTCGCACATTTGGTAATGCAAATGTATCCAGATGTACCACTTGTATTTTCTAATACTGGGCTGGAATATGAAAGTGTAAGAAAGAAGGGATTAGAGCTTGCTGATACTGAATTGAGACCGCAGAAGAGCTTCTTGCAGATCATTACAGAATATGGATATCCTGTTGTGAGCAAAGAAGTCTCTCAGGCAATCTATGAATGCCAGAGAGCAAGGATCAATGGTAAAAAACTTCCCAGATATAGGATGGAAAAACTTCTGGGGCAGAAACTAAATAAGGATGGAACCAAAAGCGCATTCAATATGGAAAGATATTATTTCCTTTTGGATGCTCCTTTTCTAATCAGCCATTTATGCTGCTATTACTCAAAAAAGCTGCCGTCAGAAAACTATGAAAAAGAAACGGGACGAAAGCCTTATCTTGGAACAATGGCGCAGGAAAGCCGGCTAAGAAGAACAAAATGGACTGTCAATGGATGTAATGCATTTGAACTTGGCAGGCCTACGAGCCAGCCATTGTCGTTTTGGACTGAGCAGGACATACTCCATTATATCAAATTGTATGACCTTGAAATTGCATCAGTATATGGAGACATTGTTTCTAAAACCAGAATGCAAGGCCAAATTACATTATATGATATGTTTGGAGAATATGAAGGATGTGAACTGACCACTACCGGAGCAAAAAGAACCGGGTGCACATATTGCCTGTTTGGAATAGCGCAGGACAAGGATAGGTTAGTCAGATTGAAGGCTATTGAACCCTTTACCTATGATTATGTGATGAGAGGTGGGAGATTCAATAAAAATGGACTATGGGTACCGTATAATGGGCTTGGATACAGATATGTAGTGGAATGGCTGAATGAGTATGGAAACATGGGAATTAGTATCTAAATAATTAGTAAAATAGGCAACTTGGCTTACAACAGCTGGTTGCCTATTTTTTATTCTACAAATTTTTATGGTATGATAGCATAATTGCACAATTTATCTGCGTGTCAAGCAGGAAAATTGGGATAATATCATAATACAACATTGTACATACAACTTCATGATACCCTAAAACAAAATTATCTGTAGTTATTGCCAAATAAAATATGTATGGTATAATATACGTATAGTAGATTATATCTACTGATTCAGTTTTTTGGTTTTATAACATTTTTCCACCCGCCAGTTTTTTGTGGCGGGTGTCCTCCGTTAAGGGGGCAAATTTAAGCGAAAGGAGATATAGCTATGAAAATTAGAGCAAAATGGATAATCCTATTTGGGATTCTGATCATAGTTGGTATTATGAATCTTAAGGTTAATCTTAGTATTCCATTGTTGGATAAAAATTTGGATTTTGATTCTAATAATATTGATAAACAGGCGGTACAAGAATATGTAATAGAGGGTGTAGATAAAGTAGCAGATACAGTTATACCATCCAGTTCAACTGATGCTCAGGAAATATTGGGAGCTGCAAAGGAAGCAATAAAAAGTCTGTGGAATTTTACAGGAAGATTAATAAGCGGATTATCTTCGGTGTCATCTAAATCAGATCCTGTAGCTGGAACACCTTCAGCGGCTCAGTGTAACGTTCAGATTCAAGAATCTAAGGAAGCAGAACAAGGAACTGTTGCTTTGACATCATGTACTGTTATAAAGGTAATAGACGGAGATACATTTAAAGCCAGCTTTGGAAATGGTGCCAGCGAAGTGAAAATCCGGTTAATTGGGATGGATACTCCGGAATCTGTTCATGCAGATGAGACCCAAAATAATGAGTATGGGGTAATGTCAAGTGATTATACAAAAAGTCTATTACAGGAAGGGCAAACAGTATATGTGGAATACGACAAGGAAATGACTGATAAATACGGACGGACTCTTGCGTATGTCTGGTTATCACAAGATACTACGGTTCTTTATAATATGCTCAATGCAAGACTGATAGCAGACGGATATGCTTATGACAAAGTATACGAGCCAAACGATAAATATGCAGATGTGTTTCATACGTTGAGGATATCATCCCAGGAGGCCGGTAATGGTCTGTGGAAGTATCAGGGATTTATTGAATTATGGAAATGATTAAGATTACCAAGATTAAATGGTAAAACGGTACATGGGTACTGCACAAGGCCATATGTCCAGGATGTAATCATAAAATATTGCCAAGATAAACAAATGCAAAATAATATACAGGAAAGTCACCCGTGACAGTTGTGAAAGACTACAATAAGAATGGCGATTGTCTTGCAATCCGAATATATACACATAAATGGAACTCTTGACAATCTTTGTTCATAAAAGAAGAAATTGTACGATTCCATTTTGCAGAAGAAGAACAGTAAGTAGATTTTCTATTTACTGTTCTTTTTCTATATTCCTGAATAGTCAGTCTATTGACGATTGATTATTGCATGGTATAATATACATAAAAAGAGAAAGAAAGGATTATAAAATATGGCAAGTATGTACAGCAATCGTTACGAAGGAGATAATACAAAGGCAATAGATGATTTTAACCAAAAAGCTTTGGAAATGGGTATGTCCTATGGACAGTATTCAGCTTATCTGTATCAACAAAGTCAGGCTGAACTGCGAAACAGAAAAAAGAAAGAATCTGTAGCAAAGAGTGACGTACTATGCGTATAAAGCGTAAAGGCAGCCTTCTTGCTATTGCCATTATTATAATATCTCTGGCGGTTATAATCGTTATGCTGGCTGTTGTGAACAAGCAGATAAAGACTGCAACAGAAAACGTCATTACAGAGCAGACCAGTTCAGAAATAGCTGGAGAAACTAAAAAAAAGGTTGTTGTGACTGATCCAAAAGAAAAAGTTACAAAGGGAGATAAGGTAACAGCGTATTCTGAAAATCAGAAAAGTAGTGACCTTGAATCTGAATTATCTGAGCTGAAAAAGATGCTCGATACAATGCAATAGGTGGTGAATAGATGTATACGACATCATATCTTACATATGAACTGTTAGCTAAAAGATATGCCCTATTACTGTGTAATCTTGGCCCTTGTGTAGCCGGTTTTTACACTGTCAGGGATGGAAGAAATAAGGTTATTGTTATTATAGATAATAACAGTCTGCTTTATAGGCATCGAATAGTCTATGAAGAGATCAAGAAAAAGATTATTAATGAAAATGTGTTATGCGGCGACCAATGGGATATCTTTTTCGTGGTCTTTACACCGGCAAAAGATGAACTCTTAAAGGGAAGAAATGTTCTTCTTGTAAATCAGAATACAGGCAGATTTGGTAAATGGGGCATTTCCAAATCCTGCACAGATCAGTGCAATACAGTCATGCAGATCTTAAATAAGCAAAAGATTCTATCCCAAAAGGCATCACTAAGAGGCATCGAATTTATTATGCCAAGAAAACACAAAATAGTCTTTACATATATTATTGCAATTCTATGCATTGTGGTGTTCAACTTGAACACTCTGCTTGGATTAGATATGGGATATTCAACTGAGCTGGTCTGTCAGGGCGACTATTGGAGATTATTTACCTATATGTTCGCACATGCAAATGTATGGCATCTATTAGGAAATGTCACAGCGCTATGTATTTTGGGACCAGTACTGGAAAGGCAGGCTGGCAGCCTACGTTTCGTAACAGCATATTTACTCTCCGGAATGTTTGCCTCATATACAAGTGTATGCCTTGGATTAAATCCAGGCGCAGTTACTGTAGGAGCAAGCGGAGCTATATGCGGAATTCTTGGAGCGACTATTGCAGTATCCTTACTGACACCGAAATTTTATAGAAGGACAAATACTGCAAAGTTGGTTATGTCAATGGTTTTTGTATTGGCTACCGGTGTTGTTCAGAATCTTTTGGGAAGCAATATAGATAACTGGTGTCACTTATGGGGATCTGCAGGGGGATTCCTTGTCATGATGATTATTCAGCTTATGGACAGAAATCAGTTATTAAAATTGCGAATGTCGCTGGAGAAGTAATGGAGTTAAATTTCAATAACGCCGAATCTAAAGATTCGGCGTTTCCGCCCATTTGTCGTAGAAAGAGTTAAAAATGAATAGGAAAGAAACTACAAAATTTCTGGGAGAACTTCTTATATCCCAGAGGTTTCACAGAAAGATATATGCAAGTGAAGTCAGCCTTGATTATGGTACCGTTAATGTAAAACGAGTAGACTTTATGGAATTTGAGCCAGCAGGTGTGGTATTTCAAAGCGATATTGAAAAAGGCATATTTTCCTGCTATGAAGTAAAAAGCTGCAAAGAAGATGTATATAGTGGGAACGGGCTAAACTTCGTCGGAGAAAAGAATTACATCGTGACGACAATGCAATGCTATAAAGATATTCAGGAAGATTTGAGGAATGGAAGACTGCATAATCATATAAAGAACTGTAACCCTGAATCCTCTCCATATTTCGGTATCATTGTACCGGTTCCTGAATATGTCGATGCTATGAGTGAATTCGAGAATCCGAGCCAATTTGACCGCTCTTGCTCATGGAAGATGCACACAATCCTGCCATGCCATTCATCAGGCAGAAAAAGGTCAACAACAGAGCTTCTGTTCTGCATGCTCAGAGCAGGAAGGTAAAGAAGATACATAATAGAAAAGGGATATAGTTCAGTTCAAGAGAGAGAATGAAATTATGAATAAAGAAGTAACTACGCAAACAAAACAAATAATATGGATTAATCCAAATTTGATTAATGGAACAGAAATGTAAACAACAATTGTGCTAAATACAATTTCAAGGATTTGGATATCAAACCTATTGCAAAAGCATATGATATTTTCTTCGCAGATATGGTAAAGGTTTCTCAAAAGGACGGAAAATTTATTTTATCTGGAGATAATGATCAGAGAATTCAGACAGCATTAATTTGCCACGTTCCCTTAATTCCGGTGATATTAATTTGATATAAAGTATTATATTATACGGAAAATAATATAATGCATAGATATCTTTTGCATTAATGTAAAGCTCGCTTTTTGAAGTGAGCTTTTTTGTTTAGAATTTGACATTATTAACAAAAGATAGTAATATATAAATATATTGACATAATTGAAGGACTATAATATAATGACTCATTGTGCTATTTCAACTTTTGATAATACACTGGAGGAAGTCTGCGTAATTATGAGCGGAAATAAAGACGAAAAAAAACAAAAAAATTACAAAAAATTAAGTGGTATGACCCTGCCGCAGAGGGATAACCGCCGGTTGGACGGGGCATGATGATGCAAAACAGAGCAAAAGGAGAATACAGAATGCCGGATACACACACTACCTCTGTGGACCAGCAGCGGCTGGAAAAAGAACGCATCGAGGACGACGGTACGGTCACCCTGACCCGGGGCGGCCATGCCATCCACTGCCTGACCGTCATCGGCCAGGTCGAGGGGCACACGGAA
>ENA-ORNR01001220-ORNR01001220.1-human-gut-metagenome-genome-assembly--contig:-NODE-1220-length-23742-cov-3.852451_pt1 | contig 23742 bp, 16 predicted proteins | sample MGYA00242114_ERZ509020 | MGnify/ENA primary metagenome ERZ509020 (study PRJEB26280, sample SAMEA2338758) | human gut metagenome | biome: human gut; feature: human-associated habitat; material: faeces...
GAGGCCCGGGTGTATTTGGTGATGTCGTGCGTCACGGTGAAGGTCCCGAAAGCTCGTTGGGTTGTGTCGTATCGTCCTCGCGCAAGGTACGTACCTTGACGTCTTGCGCCCTCTCGACAGCCTGCGACGCCTCGGCGGGATCGTTCCATGCGTAACTGCCCTTGTCCAGCCCGGCCCAAGAGACTACCTGATAGGTACCCGGCTCCATGTCGAGGGCGATGGAGTTCCGCTCGTCCAGCTCGCTCTTCTCGATCCGCCGCTGGAAGAGGAAGTTCCCTTCTTGGTCGCAGAAGAAGAGCGTAACGAAGTCTACCTCATGCTGGAAAGCGTCGGCGAATTTCATATTATAGTCGTACTTGAAATACAGCCGGAACTCGCAAAGCGGCAGCGAGTCGTCGTGTATCCAATCGCAAGCGTATAGCCCCACGGACAAGGCAGCTACGCCAATCAACTGTTTGCAGGTATGAAATAAACGGTTCATAATCATTTTATTAAGATACACAGTAATCCTCCGCCCGTACTACCGGGGATGGAGGTAAACCATGATGCCCATTATAAGGTTCTTATGATGGGCATCGTAAGGTCGCTTGGACGGGCATCGTAAGGAGCTTACAATGCCCATCGTAGGAATCCCCCGAAGGGGTAGGGTTATAGGATGATAGGCTTGTTGGTACGTTTCACCCAGTCTTTTACGTAGATGGTGACATCAATGGTAAGCTCGTTATTCTCATCCGGCGTGTCGGGCTTATCCTTACCCGGGGTATAAGGTAGCGGGTCGCCCAAGCCACGTACACCCTTTACGAACAGCTGATAAACGTTGTTACGCACGATACAAAACTCCATCACGCCCATCTTTTTGTCTGCCATGTTATCGTTATGACGGATCCAGAACTTGTGGTAGCTTTGTCCGTTACGGAAGAAAGATACGCCATAGTTTTCGGCTAAAGGTCCTATTTCGTCGGTAGTAATTGAACTCATATTATCCGTCTTGTTCAAAATAGCTTGTAACTTTTGATCTTGAGTGTTAACAAACCCTTTATAGGTCAACTTATTCTTTAACTCCGGAGTCAAGTCAGTCGCAGTGCTCAGTTGATCTTCCAAATATTTCTTAAACTTCTCCTCCAGCTTATTCTTAATCGACATACCCTCGATTGCCGTTTTTACATCCGCTAACGTCGAAGTGACATCATCAGTCCAACCCTCCATGATTCCTTTCAACAAGTTTGTTTTATCAGTACCATCAGGTATATTGAAAGCTCTTGCGGCTACAGTCTTTATATTTTTATAAACTAACTTCTGTGCCTCTTTGCCGTTAAAATGTTCTGCGGTAAGAAATACGAAGTTTTCTGTGTCATCCAATTGGGCCTTATCGGAGATAGCGCCATTAACATATTCTGTCATTTTAAAATCCTTATTGGGAGTGAATTTCGTCCTAAAGATAACACCGGTAGAATAACCATGCACCTGTGCGCTTGTATTCAACGTATTTTCTCTGACGTATGAGATCGGATAATAAGTTCTGTTATTTACCGGATCCTCATAAGATACTGGCGGATTATTCAAAGGAATAGCAGTCACCTTATTAACATCGTTCAAGCCCTCGTTGAAGTAGTTCCTATAGAGGTTTTCCCATTTATTATTTGCAACGTCAGCGAGAGTCTTTTCGATAAAAGACTCAGACAATACGAAATTAAATAAGCCGTTAGGCTTTGAAGTAGGATCCCATTGCCATATCTCATCTCCCAAGTATCGCAAAGGATCGCCCTCGTTGTATTGAGCATTCATTTCTAAATCTTCTTCATAGCTATCCACTGTAGGAGAAACCTGCTTGAACATCTTAGTATTTCCTTGCCACTGGTTTATTAACGTATAACCTGTCAAATAAAAAGTTCCTTGTTTATTTACCGGAGAACTCTCATTATCAAAATCCAGCGCAACTTTCCCTTCTACTGGTGTATTATAGGTCAAATCGATACGTGCCGCCAAACGCTCCACATAAACAGCGGTTTTCGCCGGGTTTTCCGCTGTATTTTGAGAGGAAAGGCTTACGATAGAGGGAAAATTGGCAGGCGTTGCATCACTCACCATTTTGTGTGTAGACATCAGGAATTCATTCGCATTAGCAACATCTGTTCCATTTTTAGCAATGACAGTACCTTCTGCTACATAGTCGCGCAGCTCTTTTAAAGACGTAATCTTTGTCTTTAAGTCCGCACCAGCATTCACAATAGCAAATACTTGATAATTTTTCGGATTTTCATCCAAATCACTATTCATGGTAATTCTTATATTTCTACTACCATGATTCGGTTCGCTTCCACCTTCACTAGCATCAAGACCATTTCCCGTCTTTACATCATAATAACCATATCCGGCAACGGTAGGATTCGCTTCGCCATTAAGAAAATCCAAGTGATCAGCTTTGGACAATGTGTTTACGTTTGTTTCAAACAAGAAAATATTAACATTATACACCATGCCCTCATTCTTGCCCGGAAGCTCACCCAACCAGCCGTTGCCGTCCTCGCCCCAACCGGAACCACCGTCAGTATTAGGAGAAGAGGGATCTGCCTTCGTCATCGGTCCATCCGCAACTGTAGAGATACGCACGTTCATGTAGGCATGATTGCCATCGTCCTCACCACCGGAATTGCCTCCGTTTTCGATATCATCGGAGCAACCCGTAACCGCCAGCAAGAAAGCGGCGGCCGCGCTTAATAAATAATTCTTTTTCATGTTTCTCATCCGTTTTTATATTTGACACTCATTATTATCATCCTGCGATCACGACTCTCGCCATCAATCAGCCAGTTCCTCCCGCTTCGCGGCGATCTGCCTCAAGTTCTCCTCCACCTGCGAGGCTACGGAAGGATCGTCGGACAACTTACCCAGCAGAGCCTCCGCCTCGTCCAACCGGTTCTCCAGCATAGCGATGGCCGCCTCCGCCAAGGTACGCTCCGCGGAATCGGAAGTCTTCGCCAAATAACGACGGGCCGATTCCAAGCGACCTGCGTCGATCGCCGTAAGGGCGGCGTTCAGGTTCGACACCGGATCGTCCGGATACATACGCACGGCAATCTCGAACACCTCGCGGTAAGTGTCGCTACCCGGTTCCATCGTCTGCGCCACCTGAAACATCTCATTTAGACTCAACTGCCTAGGGTCCGAATAGATCAGCTCACGGGCCTCCTCCACCGTAAACGAACGGATCGTGTAGCGCACCGCGTAATCCGAATGGCGCAAGGCTGGATAAATATCGCGCAAGAGCACCCGATACGAGGCCCCCCCGTTCAACGCCTTCAGCTTCGCCTCGCGGCGGTCGTAATCCTTCGGTTCGTCCGCACGGATGATGGCCAGCAGCTCCTCCTTGTCCGCAAGCGAGGAGTTCTCCACCCGTTTCTCCAATCCGGCCCAGTCCTCCGGCTCGAAATCCACTGTGAAATGGGCCTGCTCAAAGTGGTAAAGGCCCTTCACATATTCGATCAACGCCTTGGCGCGATGCTCGGCCAAATAAGTGTTATGCTTATAGGTACCTTCGGGCGATGCGAAACCCTTGATATATACCTCCGTGATGGTAGCGTAAGGATCCTCCTTCACCGACGACACGGTCTCAAGGATCTTGCGTAACTCCGAGGGATTGTCGCGATACTCGGGATATATCTCCGTGCGGTTTACCGGGAAGTCGAGGAAGGCACTTCCTTCCTTCACACGCTCTTTCACACGTTCCGCCTCCGGCGTGACGTAGGCCAAAAGCGGCTGCAATACCACAGGCTCCGCAATTCGGATCGGGAAAAGCGGCGACTTATCATTACTCAACGCCTCCCAGCCGCAACCGCAAAAATCGGTTACCAGCGACACCTCCGAACGCTCCATCCACTTGACGAAAGGAATGGAGGCATAGTAATCGAACGTCTGTTCCTTCCCATTGTAACGGCGTAAGACACACCCCCCGTTCGCCGTCGCGTCGCGCCCGGACCGGTCGTACTGGATCTGGCGGTTACGCCCGTTCACGATCACGGGAGGCAAAGCCCTTACGCTATCGCCCCGCTCGATCAGCGGCGTACAGACCAAACTCCGGTTGGCCGGTAGCGACAACTCGTCCAACGCTAGTTTCATATCAATTATCAAGCGATCGCCCACATGCTCCACCAACCGCTCCTTCACGACGATGGCGGTAGCCGTCTGCTGCGCCTGTACGGGAATCGTAGTACCCACACAACCGGCCAAACAAGCGATCCCAAGTATCATCCATCCTTGTAGATTCTTCATTTTTCAGTCCTCCATCGATTTAAAATTGGTAAATGAGATTGATCGCCGCCTGCGTAGGCCCGAAGTAATGCTTCTTGATCCCTTCTTGCTTGCGGCCGCAATTCGCGCAGGGATACTTGTCCGACTTCAAGTACAGATAGCCCACGCCCACCGTGGCCTCCAAGTTCCAATGGCGAGACAGCAGCCACGAGTATCCATAACTGATACCGGCTCCCGCGCCCCATCCCTGGTGACGCTCGCCCTCTGTACCCAGCCATTTGATATCGGCTACATTATATAATAGGTACGGAGTATGCACGCCGAGGAAATGGCCGTTAAACGTCTCGCAAAACCAATACCTCAACTCCGGGTGCAGACGCAAATGCTTCAGTGAGCGGCCATAACTCCCATCATCGTTCTTGCCGCTGAACGGATTCAAGCCTGCCTCCAACTCAAGTGTCCAATGACGGGCGAGATAAACTTCAGCCCCCAAATTAAACGTGGCAGTAGCCCAATAAGGAATATTGCTCTTGATCCCAATCATGGAGCCTTTCCCTTCGACCGGCACCCCCTGCGCTCTCGAAAGAAACGGGACTGCCAACAAGAATAGCATGAAAATCGTCTTCTTCATTCTTTCTTATTCATTATGGTTGTTAATCTTATATCTTCTCACCCTTCTGCCCCTCAAGACCCAACTTCCTAAAATCAACTAACGGCAAGAATGGCCCGTGGACTTATTTATGGAATAAGGTTTAGCGTTTCAAAAACGTCAGCGGAGAATAAACGTTAAACAACATTTTATTGTCGTTTATATAGTATATCAATAGACCACACGGAACGTTTCAGAAAAACATGTACATGTTTTCCTGAAAAGACGTACATGTTTTTTGGAAAACACGTACATGAAATCCAATAAATATTATGGTGTTTCTATACAGCTATCAATCAATGGCTTACATATAGGCCTATCCAAACGAGCTTATTGTATTATTTGTTTTTGATATTCAGGAGGAATTTGTAGAGTATAGAAATTCCTCTTTAGTTGAGAGAGTGAATCAATAAAGGTGAATATGGTTCATTTTAAAGACATAGCTTCCCCTAAATTCCTTATTTGGTGAAAAGAACTTGACAATTTTAATGCAGAAAAGTTGTGATAATAAAATATTTATTATGTATTTTTGTGAACTAATAGGGAGGAAGTTACTATTTTAACGCTAAAACTCCTTATTCCATAAATAAGCTCACAAACCATCCATCCTTTTCTCAAGAATCCGATTTACAGAGCCTATCACCTTCATGTTCGCATGAGCCAAACGTGATATATCCAATTCTTCCAGATAAAAACGAGTCGTTTTCTCCGACGAGTGCCCCAACGCCTGGCTGATCAAGGCCATCGGCATATCGCAACGTAAAGCTTCTGATGCCCAGCTATGGCGAACAACATACGACGTAAACGGATTCGGTAACCGTAAAGTTTGCCCAATCCGTTTCAGCCGGGCATTATGCCGAGCCAAGCTACGCTTATACCTCAAATGGTCCGGATTCCCGGGCGGAAGAATCGGGAACAAATACGGTGATCCGCTCGCTCGCTGCCGATCCGCGTATTTCCGGATCAATTGCAACATACTACTGGTTATCTCCAACCGGATCATACGTCCTGTCTTATGACGGTGATATACCAACTCATTTCCCCGGATATTCTGCCTCGTCAAGTACGCTATATCCACAAAAGGCATCCCGCAAGCCATAAAACTGAATAGGGAAAGATCTATCGATAATTCCACTTGCGGGTCATCCGCCACCTTGATCTGAGCAATTTGCTGAAACAAAGACGCAGGAATCGCACGCCTCGCCGTCATCGCACGCCGGAGTTTCAAATTCTCAAACGGATAATACGACGCAGGAATCAACGACTCTTGGCAAGCCGTATTATAAAGCGCCCGCAAACTACTGATATACGTATTTACCGTATTAGTAGCTAATCCTTTTCCCTGAAGATACGTGATGAAATCTATCACCAACGCACGATTCAAATCGGCCAAACAGAACCCCGGGTTCTTCACGAATCTTAAAAAATGCCTTACGGCCACCTCATACAACTCAGCTGTCCCTTCTTTCTTTAACTGCCGTTTCATGTCTCTTCGTTTTCCCATATAATCCATCAATGAGATTGCTAACTTTTTCTTACGTCCTCGTTTCATACTCCTTTCACTAAATTATTTATACTTTACACGAACAAATTAATTCAAATTATTACTTTTGCTCCTGAAAATAAGAAAATAGGTAACAATTAAAAGCATAAAAGCAACAATAAATAATATGGCAAACAATCGAGTCACATTCGGTAGTAAATTGGGCGTAGTACTAGCTACCGTAGGATGCGCCGTCGGATTGGGAAGCGTATGGCGCTTCCCGTATATGCTGGGAGCAAACGGAGGTGCGGCCTTCCTACTGGTCTACATACTTTTCATGATATTCTTGGGCATTCCGGTAATGATAACCGAGTTTTTCATCGGCCGGCATTCCCGCAGCAATACGGTGGGTTCTTTCAAGAAAATGGCTCCCGGTACAAAATGGTGCTGGATTGGGTACAACGGTATCTTGGCCGCGTTTTTGATCTTAAGTTATTACTCGGTCGTCTCCGGTTGGACGCTTGAATATGTTTGGCAAACGCTAAGTGGCCGTTTGTATGGACAGCCGGATATAGACTATACGGCCGATTTTCAGGATTTCGCTTCCAATGTCTTCCGTCCGATCTTTTGGATGGGCGCTTTTATCGGGTTGACTCACTTCGTGATTGTCTCGGGTGTAGAAAAAGGTATCGAACGGGCCTCTAAGATCATGATGCCGCTTTTATTCTTGATCTTGCTGATCATGTGCGTACGTTCCGTGACCTTACCGAACGCTGAGGCCGGATTGCTTTTCCTTTTCAAGCCAGACTTTAGCAAATTGACTTCCTCAGTGGTCTTGAGCGCACTAGGACAGGCTTTCTTCTCTTTGAGTTTGGGTATGGGCTGCTTGATCACTTACTCCTCTTACTTCGGGAAAGATACGAATATGCAGGCCACCGCTTGGCAGGTGACAATCATTAATACGCTTGTCGCCGTATTGGCCGGTATCATGATATTCCCGGCGGTATTCAGTTTCGGCATCACCCCTTCCGCTGGCGCGGAACTCGTGTTTATCACGTTACCGAACGTATTTGGGCAATTACCGCTGAGTGGCTTGTGGTCCTGTATTTTTTATATCTTGCTAGCGATGGCGGCACTGACTTCCACGATCTCTTTACATGAGGTAGCTACGGCCTACGTTCTTGAGGAGTTCCACATGACACGCAAGAAAGCGGCTTTGATCGTTTCCTTAGGGGTATTCTTCTTAGGTATTTTCAGTTCTCTCTCATTCGGGGTGATGAAAGGGTTCACGATCGGAGGCTTGGCCTTTTTCGACGCGCTGGATTACTTGACCGCCAAGATCATGCTACCGCTGGGAGGTATGCTCACTTGTATTTTCGTAGGTACACGTGTCGATAAAAAAGTATTGAAAGCCGAGTTGACCAATGAAGGGACTCTTAAGTTCCGTCTTTTCGGCGCTTACGTATTCTTTATGAAATACGTGGCCCCAATCGCCATCGGTATCGTATTCCTGAACGAATTAGGGATCTTGAAATGGATTACCGGTAAATAATACCGAGAATTCCTTGTCAATAGAAACGGAACTTCTACCTTTGTCGGTGGAAGTTCCACAAATCAAAACATAAGACTATGAAATGGCGTGATTTACTTTATTTCTCCAAGGGGGAAAGGCAGGCTCTTACCCTACTCCTTTCCTTAATAGCGATGGCATGGATCGCAATTATCTTGACGGATTTTTCCCGGACAAAGGTTCTGCCCGATGATCTGGTCACGGACAATATGAAACAAGACACCTCCCTTCCAATTACCCCGAACGGAAATCCCCCGAATCCCACCCGGAAAGAAAACAAATTCCACTCGAAAGAAAACAAAGTTCCCTCCGAACGAAATCCCAAACGCATCCGAAGGGAATCAAACCTCCATTTACCCTCATATCCAAAGGTAGAAAAATGGCCGTTAGGAACAGTTGTAGAATTAAATTCGGCCGATACCACCGCCCTAAAGAAAGTTCCGGGAATTGGTAGCGTCTTCGCCAAACGGATCATTAAATACAGGGAGCTATTAGGGGGCTTTTATAGCGTAGAGCAATTAGGGGAAGTATATGGTATCGACGAGGAACGCTATAAATCGATGAAATCGTGGTTTTCGGCAGACCTGTCGGCTATAAGTCAGCTACCTGTCAACCAATTGTCGGCTAAAGAACTGGCAAGTCACCCATATGTCAGCTATAAACAGGCCCGGGTTATCGAGCGACAGGTCCGGAAGAAAGGCAAGTTACAGGGCTGGGAGAACCTAGCCTTACTGGAGGAGTTCACGGAATACGACCGGGAGCGGTTACGGCATTACTTCTCATTCCAATAGATAAAAATCAAGTTATTCATAGAATCTTAATGCCCATCAAAAACAGATTATCCGTATCTTTGTGATCTTGAAATAACATATATTGATGAAATACTTCTTATCGATAAAATATATCCTCATAGTCTCTCTCCTACTTATCGGGGCATTGCCTTACGTTAAGGCGGAAACGATAGACCCGGTCTCCTCCCCGGATTCTTTCGAGACATTAAAGAAAGAGGCACGCGAAAGCGAATCACCCGACGACTGGAAGCGAGTTATCAATAACGCCCAAGCCCGGAAAGACACGGCAGACCTTGGATTCGCCTATGCCTCCTATCTGCAAGCGATGGCGAATATGCGTCCCGCCGGATTCAAGGAAGAGGCACGCCCTATCATGACTTTCCTGCTCGACACCCGGCAATATGACTACTACTTCGCCTTATACAACCTGCTTATCAACCGCTTGTTCTCCGATCAAGCCTATCGCCAGGCACAAGAGGAGGCCGAGCTTATGTATCAGCAAGCCAAGGGGATCGGGCAACCCGTAGGTATGGCGATGGCCCTTAGGGTACAAGGCCAGATCTTCTACAAGCTCAACCTATACGAGAAGGCATATTCCGTATTACGGGAGGGCTCGCAAACCTGCCCTTCTTATAAAGAAAGTCTAAACGCCTTCACGACGGCACAAAGCCTGTGCGAATGGCAAATCATGACTTGCCAGAAAGCCAAGAGGTATGAGGAGATGCTTCCCCTCGCCGACCTATATGGTGAAATGCTGGCTTACTGGAATGGGAAAGGCTGGAAAGACCCTAGCGGACATTACCCTGTCACCCATCTCTCCCTTCGTGCCATCGCTCTACTAAAAGCCGGACGGAAAGAGGAAGCGAGAGACTGCCTGCGGGAAGCCCGCACTTATATGCTTCCCGCCTTCCCCGCCCGTGCTTACGAGCATTTCTATGAGGCCCGTTATTTACTGCGTTACGAGGAAGGTGCCTATAAAGAGGCGATAGCCTACATCGATACGTTGCTGGAGACACACCGGGATTATTACCCTTTCTACCTAAATGACATACGAACCAAGGCCGAACTATTATCTTTAAGCGGACAACCTCAGCAAAGTATCCGGCTGTATCGCGATTATATCCAAGCCAACGATTCCATCGCGAAAGAGGAGATCGCACGCCAGCTTGATGAATTGCGAATCCAATACGAAGTGGAGAAGACCCAGCAGGAGAACCTACAAAAAACACGGCATTTACAACTAGCTTTTATCATCATCGGTCTCGTCACCCTCTTACTTTCCTTATATATTATCTATGCCAATAAACTAAACGCAAAGAACCGGCTACTCGTAACCCGGTTGGAAGAACGCGACAAATGGGCGAAGAACTTCTTATCCCTTGAACCGGAATCAGAGGGACAACCGGCCGCGAAAATCACCAATCCACCCACGTCTTACGAGATCATACAACGCTTAGGCGCATTCATGATCAACGAACGGCTCTACCAGAATCCGGCATTAGACCGGAAAGAACTCGCCAAAGCCTTACAGATTAATGAACGGACACTAGCGAATGCCCTACGGGAAGAAAACGACCAGACCGTATTGGAATATATAACAATGTATCGCTTGGAAAACGCCCGCCATCTGCTCTCCCTAAAAAATCCAGTCACCTTAAAGGAAATAGCGGAACAATGCGGCTTCGGTACATTGCGTACTTTCCAGCGATCCTTCCGCGACAGATACGGGATGCCTCCCTCTCAATACCGGGAGATTATAGGCGAGAAAGAGAAATAAACCACGATGGATTCGTGCTTTTCGAGAGAAAAGCGAATTTGTCGCTCTCCTATACCGGAATTGTCGCTATTCTTTTCTTGCCCCGAACCCTACGCCCAAATACCTTTGTCCCCAAAACAAATTACTCTGTATATGAAAAAAACAAGCTGGCCGTTTTATCTCTTTTGCCTATGTGGCTTATTATTGCTCGCCTGCCAAGACGATAACGATTCGGGAGTCACGCCTCCGGGAAACGGGGACACGTTCGAGGGCTCTCAATATGTAATCACCCTGCAAGACGAGACGGAGAATTTCCATTACCCCGAGTTTATCTGTACGATGCGTACGGAAGACGGCACGGTCATTACCCGCAGGGGAGGGCACATACGTCTGGATGGTCAATCGATCCTAACCCTCGACACCGGATTGAAAGAAGGCATCTACCGGTTGCTGTACCTGACTACTCCTGTCGTAACAGAGGCCGAGGCCGATACCACTTGGAATGAATATGGGCTGGGATGCCGGATAGAGATATCGAAAGGTACGGTAAGGGTTCTCGATCCGTACAACAAGACGGCGAACCTGTCCGGAAGCGGAACCGCGGAGGATCCCTTTATCATCAGTAGTTACGATCACTTGAAACGCCTCCGCAGCATGACGAACGACCAAACCCAGAATGAATTTCTGACGGCAAGCACTTATTTCCTCCAGATAGCGGATATCAACATGGATAAGGCCTCCTATGATAGCGACCACCAGTTCGGCTGGCTATCGATCGGTAATGTCCCTAACAATCCGTTCCGGGGTATTTACGATGGCAACGGCTATAAGATCAAAAACCTGTGGGCCACCCGCCAGAACTCCACCGGGATCGCCCTCTTCGGTTACACGGAGAAAGCCATCCTTAAACATGTACAGATGGAGAATCCCAAGATGGAAGGGAATTTCGCGGTCGGCGCATTGGTCGGAGGGGCGGTATCGGCGGGCGATATGCGTGATAAGACCTCGCTCATTGGCTGCACGACTTCCGGCGGTTATATCAAGGCGAGCAAAGGAAGCGTAGGGGCCGGAGGACTGGTCGGTGTGGTAGACCTGTACGGGATGATCGCGATGGACAGTTGCGTTAACACGAGTACCCCCGTTTCCGGGTCGTATGGTGTCGGCGGTTTGTTGGGAGTCGGTTCGTTGTATTCCCAATCCTACCTGCAACAATGCGAGAATCACGCATCCGTGAGCTCGGACTATACAGGAGCCGGGGGCTTGGTGGGTTCTGTCGATTCCCTGTCTATCCTAGGGTGCGTAAATACGGGTGACATCACAGGCTCCAAGGCCTATAATCCCTCGGATGCGAGCAACGGCGGGTATGCCACCGGAGGTATCGCCGGAGGTACGGGTGTCTCTTACATATATGCGAGTACGAATGAGGGAAATATCGATGGTTACATCGGCGTGGGCGGCATTATCGGCAGTACCCGGTTGGGTTCAGATGAGTTGCTTTTCAATAACACGTTGGTAAAATCATGCGGAAATACCGGGGCGGTATCCGGTAAATCTTCGGTCGGCGGTATTTGCGGTGAGGCGCAATTAGGATGCTACGCCGTTTATAACACGGGAGCGGTATCGGCCTCGGCTAGCGGCTCGTTCGTGGGCGGTATCGCCGGAAATACATCCATAGCGGTGGTGCATAACGCATTGAATACCGGAAAGGTATCCGGAAATAACAGCGAAAGCGCCGGTGGCGTGGTTGGCAAGGTTACTTGGGGTGCCTTCTTCGCCAGCCAGAACTTCGGGGATCTGGATGTCAATGCCAATTATGCCGGTGGTATCATCGGATTGGCCGGAAACTATACGATGATCAATTATTGCGGAAATATGGGCTATATATTGAACAGCGGAACCGGTCCGACCGGCGGGTTGGTCGGGGAGATCGGCGATCCGAGAGAATGGTCAAGCGAGGCTATCGCAAGCTGCGTCATAGGAAGCGTGGAATGTATGTTGGGAATATTAGGGCCTGTCATAGCGGTAACCGGTTCGGCTCTGGAAACCGCGGCCACTACCGGAGAAAAAATTTTTAAAGGAATAGTACATGTCTTACATGTTGGAGAAACAGTGGCGGATTGGCTCCTGCTAGTCGCTGATAAAACCATGTTCCGGATCGGAGTCTCTGAAATGCTGAGCGAGGAGGAAGCCGAGCTGATGGAGGCTTCTCTCAAAGCGAAAGTATCAGAGATAGATGGTGCCATTAACGACAAGATGGCCAACATCCGGAACGGCTATGCGCTGTCGGCTGGCATATTACCCTCTAGCCTGAATCAAGGAACGGCCACCGATTTTATCAATAACACGAACACGTTATTGACCTTCTACGAGACCTCCGATGATAATAACAATACGATCAACTACAACATAAATCATAAACGTGAGGAACGCTACGAGCATATTGAGCAGAGCAAACATATCAAAGAGATCGTGCAAAAAGTAATCGCAGGGGTTTGCATCTGTGCGGCGGCGACGGCGGGTGTCGTTTCCGGCATAGCTACCGGCGGTACCACGACAGCTGCCGTATTCGCCACGATCGGCACGGTCGCGACCTTAGTGGGTGGAGTCAACGCAATTGTCGAAGGAGCCACCGACTATCAAAACAACGCTGTCATCATCTCGCAGTGTGTCAATATGGGACGTGTCAAAGCGGACAACGCTAGCCGTATCGGTGGCATCGTGGGGCACATGCAACAATACGGTATCGTTAAGGACTGCCTCAACGGGGGACGTTACGAGGGCAACTCAACCAAGGCCGGAGGTATCGTAGGCCGGGGCGATAGCCGATTTGAGGCACACAACTGTTTAAATGTGGGTGATAAATGGAAGGATCCGCTGATTAATAGTTACGGAGACTTCACATCGCTTTCGAACCTTTATTATTATGGCCAACCGGTAATATACGAAAACAACTCTTATCTGACAAACCTGTCTATCGACGAACTCTGCGACCCCAAGAAGTACAAAAACTGGAATATTAACAAGACGAACTCGATCTGGCATGTAACTGAGAGCAAAGGAAACTTCCCCGTTCCTTTCCATTCGGAAATGGAAGAGGAGATCAAGGAATAATCATTAATACATATCATAAAATGAATACAACAAGAATCCATATCATAGGTCTTCTCATGGCCTTGGCAGCTTTCCTTTGGACAAGTTGTAGCGATGACGAGCTCTACCGATCGAATGAGCTGGGTTCCCGCCTAGAGGAAATGGGAGACTTCAAGTTAAGCTCTTTCACCCTAGAGAAAGGGATCTGGGAAATCGCCGATACGATCCAGCAAATCAAGATCCACCTCAAATCGCATACCGACGATTCCATACGGGCATACGACGCTGCCGTGCTACATAGCGAAAGCAATCCTTCTTACAGCATCTATATCCCGAAAACAGACGAGATACCGGATAGCGACTACGACCTGACCGCATTCCTTATGGACGGGACCAAGTTAGGCACCAAGCTGAAGGTCACTTTCCGGGACGAGATGCTCCATACGATCATGGCCTCAACGGTACAGTATGACTTAGAGGGGGAAGGAACGGCAGAGAAACCTTACTTGATCGGCTCACAGGAGGATTTCGGCATGCTTGAATATGGCCTTAACCGTTATGATACCATCGCACACGCAGCCGGGCTCTATTTTAAACAAACCGCAGATTTCGAAGCCCCGCATCGTAGCGACGTGTACGACGGACGTTATACTTTTGGCGAGTCCTTTGCCGGTATATACGATGGTGACGGCAAGTCTATCACGATCGCCTATCTCGGTGCACAGGCAGAGAGTGATACCACTGTCGGTCTTTTTAAAACATTATATGACGGTGCTCAGATAAAGAACCTGACTATCAGAGCCAATATGCAGGGAATTAAAAAGAATGGCGGAATGTTGGCAGGCTCTTCGCAAGGAAACGTGACGCTTACGAATGTAACCGTTAGCGGTAGCATCACCGACAGCAACGAACATATCGGTGCCTTTATCGGACATGCCACAGGAAACCTGACCGCTGGACATTGTCGTCTTTTCGCCTCTGTCCATGCGAACAGTTATGTCGGTGGACTTGTCGGGTACATGGAGAACGGAATGCTTACGGTAACTGATTTCTCGAACTTACAAGAAAATTCCATGCCTTTCCTTTTCACGGTTCACGCAAGCAACCGGGGAGCCGGAGGCATAACCGGAGGTATCATGAAGGGAGGGTGTGCCTTTAAGGATATCACTCTCCAGCATTCCATAGAGAAAGAGGATTCCGGACTAAAGGTTATTTATGCTGGAGCAGACCGGGCCGGCGGACTTGCCGGTGAGATGGCACTCAACGAGGCCAGTAGCTTGAATAATATCAACATATGGGCTCCTGTCCGCTCGGAACAAAAAGATGCCGGCGGACTCGTTGGTACCGCAACCTTGACCGCCCCACTAAGCGTAAGCAACTGCACATTCGCCTCCTTGGTGAAAAGCAATGAGAAAGCCGCCGGGTTTTTCGGCTATTTAAAATGCGACAATCACTTGAACTTGGCAGAAACCAACCAGGTCGTGCAAGTAAATAACGGATACCTCAACGTAGAGGCAAATAAGTACGCAGGCGGTATGTTCGGCTATGTGTATGGCGATATCAAAACGAGCGGCCTTTGCCTTATCAACATAAACGTGACCGCCACATCGAATTTCGCCGGAGGTATCATCGGAGAATTGGAGCATGGGACATTGGAAACGAAAAACTTCAGCCTCGATAACGATATGCAGGTGTATGGCAACGACGCTACCGGCGGACTGGTCGGATATGCCAATAGCAGTACGATCAAAGGGGATATAGGTGACTTGAACTTCTCCTCCATCCCCTCTCCCGACAGCTTTAAGAGCAACTATTCGGGAAAGGTCTCTTCTCCGGGAGCAGATGGAAAAGGTACGTCTATGGGAGGACTCGTCGGGTATGCCTTACATTCTTATCTGGATCATCTTTGTTTCACAGGTTCTGTTTTTGGTAGTGACAGAGTGGGTGGAATCGTCGGGCATATAAGTGGCACGGCAAGTATCACCCACTGCGTAAACAATGCCAACATTGTCGAGAATAGCACTAATACATGCACTGGAGGTATCGCGGGTAAAGTGGACTTCACCGAAGGTACTTACACGCACATGATTAATTACAGTAATATCGCAGGCATGGAGCAAACGGGAGGTATCTTTGGTTATATCGGATTAGAGACCTCCACCACCCATAACCTCAACATCCAATACGCCGTAAACGCAGGAGAGGTAAGCGGAAGCCAGAACGTAGGAGGATGTGTCGGACGTTTGTATGACGACATGAATGACGTGGAGCACAAGATCTCTTATTGCGCCAACTACGGGAAAGTAAGCAATTCCGGCAACGGTAACTTGGGAGGCATCCTCGGACAAGGAGACAGCAAGAAGATGATCATCATGAACTCTGCCAACCACGGAGAGATCGCCGGAGGATCAAATGGCGCATCACAAGTGGGTGGTATCGCCGGAAGAATGGGAAAAGATCCGGGAGGCGTCACGATCGGAAACAACATGGAGCTGGCTTATTGCTGTAACCGGGGCAATATCTCTTCTGATAACGTAGATTCGCACGTCGGTGGAATCCTAGGTTACCAAGAGGAAGGAAACGATTACGATGAAAACCATTGGATGACACACGACTGTTATAATTCGGGGTCTATCACTTCCGACCAGAAATCCGATAATGGAGGCATCATCGGTTGTGTGGATTCCTACTCGGAGGTAGTTCGCTGTATAAATATCGGAAAGGTATCCCCCAATGGCAACGGCGTAGTAGGCACCCGGAAGTCGAGCGCGATCTGGCACCACCACGACCTTTATTATCTGGACGGTACGGGAGGCGGCTGGTGCGCCGAATCGTTTAGTGATAGCGAGAAGAAAAACACCTCAACGTTCAATAATTTCGATTTCAGCGGCAAGGGTGTCTGGATTATCGATAGTGACAACTCGAAGAACAACGGCTTTCCTTATCTCAGGGACTGCCCGTTTCAATCAATTTACCAATAAATAAACAAAGATGAGATCCATATTATTTACAACATTACTATTCATGTCGTTCATAGGCTGTTCCGACAATGACCAACCAGATGAAACGATTATCGACCCCAAAGAACAATGGAGCGCTACGTTGCGGGGAGATGGCGAGATACTGGGAGCCTATCCCGACTTGTTCAGTAACTATTGGGAATATACGTATAATATGAACGAATATCCCGATGTTGCCTTACGCATCGAAGGGCAGTTCCCTCACGCCCGTTACTTCAGCTTTTCGCTCTACGACGACGAGACCGGCTCTGCCATCGGCGGTATCAACGATCATGAGATCATCCCGGACGAAGGGAGTGAGAATCCTTTCGTTAGCACGTCGGAAAAAGACAACCGTTTCACCATCTATGTCGTACCGGCCTCCATGGATGAGACACAGATAGCGAAACTTCCCTCAGAGAATATCTGCCGGGTGAACGCAGACATCAAACGGCTTGCGATCTGCATCCGGCATTACTTAGGGACGAATGCGAACGGCGATAAGGATGAATATGGAGGTGTAGCACTGCCTGTTATAAAAGGCATAGACATCCATTCGCTGAAAGAGATCCAAGCCCCGGAACGTACGGAGTCTAACATCGAGAAGGTGACAGGTCAAAGCTTCTCCCAAAAATCGGACGAGAATCGGGATGTTCCTTTCTTCTTGGCCCCGAAAGGAAGATATTATCCGAACAACTCTACCGCTTATCTGTACGCCCGCACCCATATACATGCCGACTCGGTGTTGATATTCAGTTTCATCCCGGTACCACTTCCCCGAACGGTGGAAGAATATGAGGGGGCGAAAGCCCGTTATTGGTCTATCTGCCTCGGCGCAACATCCAATACCCGTTCCTACTACTCCATCTATGATAAAGAGGCGAACGCGAAAGAAGGAGAAAAGGCGACCTTCATTATCTGCCTGAAACAAAATTCAAGACTCGCCGAGATACAAGCGAAAGTAGAGGCCCAAAAGCAATTGGGCGCTCATTGGAACCTTTTTGTATGGGATAGCGAGAAACAGGATGTCGACGGGAAACCGATCGGGGATGTTATCGCGATCATGTACCGCAACATCCTGCCGGACAAGGATTGGGAATATTCCATCACCAGAATGACTCCCACCGAATACAAAGATGATGAAGGAGAACCGATCGATAAAGTAACAGACCCGGACAAGCAGTTGGCCCATAAAGCCTTAGGAGATTACGGGCCCTACGGATTCAAGTATGCCGCAAACGATTTCCTGCGTGATGATTTTGAGGAAGAAACTTATTAATTTAAAGAAGAATGAAATACCAATTAAAAGAAAAAGCATGGAGAATGACATTTCTCGTGTTCGCAACTTGCGCTCTATTTTCCTGTTCGGACGATGAGAACGATCCCAGTAAAGACGATAACGAGCCGCCATTATCAGAAGCGACCGTTCCGACTCCCAACCCCTATCTAGCGTCAGAGCATTACAGCCTGACCCATTTCAACTCGGCGCAAACCGATGCCTTTCCCTATGCGGTAAAAGGCGGCACATTCCAAATGAATCCGGATGATTGCGCCTCCACTTGGAGTGGTCCGGTCAATTTAATGACGCTCTCATCGACCGACCCGGACTATATGTGGGGAATGTGTAGCGACCGGGTATCTTATATTCGTATAGCCGATGGGGCTTTCGAGCGTGTGGCGGAAATAGGCTTGCCTAATGGTATCCAAATGAATACGGAAGAAAACTTACGGAAATTGGTCGATACCCAATATACCTCGACCGACCAATTATATGCCGATGCCGTGGAGATTCTGGGTAAATATCCACAAATGTCTATGTCTAACGGCAACTACGTGATTTGTGACAATGAGAACTATGCCTATACAAACGCCCGGACGGTCATCTGTCGCTATAAGTTGAAAGAAGCAGGTAACCCCAAAGCAGGTATCGTCTTAGACAAACAGGTCGATATGGCACCATACATGGATAATCCACAAACATTGGTGGGAATGGTAATGACATACGATGGATACTTGGTAGTCGCATCGGGCAACGGTATCGCCATCATCGATCGCACAATGAGTATGCCCCCGGTTGTCAAACTTATACCGGACGATCAAGTGATCACCAACTCCGCCGCTGTCGACGAGCATAACGGTATCTATATAGCCAGCAACAGCCGTACGCCCGGGGGCAAAGGTATCATGCACAAATTCGTATGGAAAAACGGTAAGTTATCAGAAGATGAGGCCGACGGCGCATGGACCGCTTCTTATGACGGAGGCCCCGAGGCACCCGCCATCAAGATGGGCTATGGAACAGGTTCTACACCGACATTGATGGGATTCGGTGACGACGAGGACAAGCTAGTCGTTATCACGGACGGTGCCAAACGAATGAAGCTAGTCGCTTTCTGGCGGGATGATATTCCGGAAGATGCCGTTCCCGTTGATGCGGAAAATCCCCGCATCGCCGACCAGAAAGAAATTTCCTGTGGGCTATCTGCCTCTACGGAATGGATACAATCCGAGCAATCCGTGGCAATATCCGGTTATGGCGCTTTTGTCGTAAATAACGTGATACCTAACACCGTACCAGACAAGATCGTGGCCGTATTATCCATCGGGCCGCTTGTCACGCCGCCTTTCGGCGTAGAGCGTTTACAATGGGATACGGAGAAAAACCAGTGGTATTCGGTATGGACCCGTTCGGATGTAAGTTCAATCAGCATGATACCGGCTATAAGTACCGCCTCTAATATGGTATTCGTCAACGGCTACACGGAGGCAGACGGCTGGGAAGTGACAGGACTGGATTGGGGAACAGGCGCTACGAGCCACCGGGTAATCTTCGGGCAAACCAGCCGGGGTAACGGGGCATACGCCATTATCCAATACATGGAAAACGGGGATCTATTGTTCAACTCCGTAGGCGGTCCCTTCCGGGTAAAGCTCTGATGAGATAAAAATTAAGAGGCTGTCTAAAAAATGAAGTGAACCCTAAAAGTTTTTTGTCTAACTTTTAGGGTTCACTTCAATATCTCCGATTATTTTCGCTATGTTTGCGGCAAAAGATATTCTGTATGATCTATCTGAAGCAAGTAAAATTACTGGACCCGGACTTGGTAGCCGGCAATCCCGAGGAGCTAAAGTATCCCTATAAAGCTCCGGCTGTACGTTTCACGGAATCATTCATTTTCCGCAAGCCGGTTACTTTCCTTGTCGGGGAAAACGGGGCGGGAAAATCCACCCTGCTGGAAGCGATGATGAGTAAATATGAGGAAAGAGATGAGGAAGAACCGGGTATGCTCTATGACGGAACCGAGGCCTACAAGATTTACGCCAATGTCTTACCCGAGCATATTAAACTGATCGAGACCCAAAAACCGGAAAAGCATTTCTTCTTCCGGGCAGAATCCTTTTTTAACCATGCGGCCGAATTGGATAGGCAAGCCCAACTGGAATTACGTAAGTACAGCCGGATCTACGCCTATAAAGCTTACGGTGGCAGGAGTTTATTGGAGCAATCGCACGGCGAGAGCTTTCTCTGCGCTTTTCTGAATTATGCCAGCCGCAATACATTATTTATATTAGACGAACCGGAAGCCGCACTCTCCCCACAACGGCAGCTGGCCCTTTTAGTGCGTATCCACGAACTGGTGAATAACGGTTGCCAACTGATTATCTCCACGCATTCCCCGATCCTGATGGCTTATCCGAACGCGGACATTTACGCCATCGATGATACCGGAGCGCATGTCACCCCGTATGAGGAAACCGAGCATTACCAACTCACTAAATATTTCCTCACGCATACGGAGCAAATGATGAAAGAACTGCTTGGGTGATATTATTTCTCCCAAGCATTCAAGATCTCGGCAATGTAAACGATATGCGCATTACCGTTCTTCTCATCATACCAACGAGGGAAAACGGTAGGATCTAAAAACTTGGCCTCCTCGATCTCGGACTTATAGACCACTTTGCATTCCAACGTAAGGCGAGCTTCCTCGAATACCGGGTTGCCGGCCTCCGTAAAGAGCGGCGTCAACCCCGTAGCGGCCACTTTATCAATCTCCCGTCCGGATTTAGAGCCACAAATGCTATGGGCTTTCCGGTGCTCCGGTCCTAGGAAAGTAATCGTGAATTCATTCCTAGCATCGATAAACTCACGGGTATAACGCTCCGGACGAATAAAGGCAAACACCACCGGACGGTTCCATAACACTCCCACGCCGCCCCAACTGGCAGTCATCATATTAAACTTCTCCTTATCACCGGCGCTTACCAGCATCCACTCCTTACCAATCAACTCGATAAAGTTGTCTTTGATCTCATTCGGATTAATCGCTTTCATATCTCATTTTATTTTTCCTCAAAGATATAAAATATTCCCTTACTTACCGGTACTCATCACACCGGAGTCATTATCAGCGTTATTCACCTTCTTCTGGCCGGCGCTGAACTTACGGCCGAAGGAGAAATTATAGGAGATCGTCGCGATGAATAAGCGAGAACTTTCCTTGATATAATTTGAACGGCGGAAAGAGGCGTATTGGTTCCAGTTCTCCGTCTCCTGCTTATAATTATCCGTAAACGGATTGATGACACGCAGGCCAACCATCAAGTCCTTATGCCGATAACCGAGTTGAATTCCTTGGATATTCTCACCCCCACTCATCGTCTCGCCCTTAAACCAGTTCCAATTTGTCATTACCATATACCAAAGCGACCATTTCTTCCATGTAGCGGAAACATTCGCCTCGCACCACCAGTTCGTATATCGATGCGTGTAGGTATTACCGTTACTCATATAATGGTTCATACCACCATTGACAGAAAATTGCAAGATGTCCTTGATCGGACCGACCCGCAAATTGGCAGACGCGACAACCCGTTGCCAGTTTTTCTGATTATCCCAAGTCTGGATGATCTTATTTCCTTCCAGATATTTCTCGTCCATGATAGCGTCCGGCTGATACTCATAAGCGCCCAAGGCATTCACGTAAAACAGACCTTTGCGAAACTCGTAATTCAATTCCGTATAATAACTCATATAAGACTTCAGGTTGGGATTACCCCGCTGTATTTGCAAGGAATCGATCACTTGGTCAATCGCACTCAACTCACCCAAAGAAGGAGTCACATTCCCCATCGTTGATTTCAAACGGATGGAAGACTCCCCGGGCAAAGCATAAAACAAGGTCAACCGGGGACTCACCGTATAACGTTCATAATCCGCATCCTCACCCCGTTGACTATAAGACGAGCGATTCACGGTCACACCCAACGAGTAATCCAGTTTTTTCACCTTTCCCTTGAACTCCGCATATACGGAACTCTCCATCTGTTCCATATGCGTCTTATAGTTATGCCCATTGATATAACTGTTATCCGAGAAAGATTGGTTATGGCGTAAACCGCCGCTCAACCGATTACCATTCGTTAATTTCTTCTCATAGATAGCCTCGCCGATAATCGAGTATTTATCACCATCCACCACATTATTTACATCAGTCAACAATTGTTCATGTTTACTCTCTTGATAGATACGGGTCGATTTCGTTTGGTTATAAGTCCCTACCACGTTAAACACCAAGGTCTGGTTATGCTTCAAATCCCGTTGGTAATATAAATCCAGCGCAGGAGCTTGATAGGCTGATCCCGATAGATCGATCATATCCACTTTATCCTCCGGATTCGCCTTATTCATCAAGACTCCTTGATAATCCCAATGCGGTTGATGATTATTCCGGTAGCGGAACGTGGCGTTAAACATATACTTATCCGGCTTTTGATAGCTATAGTTCACATTCAGGTTATGCATGAACAAACGAGCGCGCGAAGGTTCGCCTATTTCCACACGGTTCAAGGTCGTTCCATTCGCTAAATGGAACTCTTCCTCGTTATTCCGTTTCATTCCATAGAAATCACGAGGACCGATCCGATAAGAAGCGCCCCATTCCGAGTTCTTATGATTGATCTTTCCCCAAGCATTATGTTCACCCCACATGGAATTGATACCTTGCGCCATGTCCAGACCAAAACTACCTCCCGTATCCGGCCGGCGAACAATATAATCCAGCACGATATCGGCATTGCCGTAACGTAAGCCCGGGTTATCATGATATTCTATACGGATGATATCCGAGGGATTCAAGGCCTTGATCTCATCCTGTTCCACCTTCACGCCATTGATACGCACTTGGACTACCCCATTTCCCGTGGCCTTGATCTCGTTGTTCAACAAATCCACCTGCACTCTCGGTAGCATCATCTGCTGCAACAAATCCATACCGTTTCCCGAAGCCTTCATCTGGCGATCCGATGGGAAGACCACTTTTTTATCGGCATGGCTCGTCTGGGCAGAGGCGCTAACCGTCACCCCGTCTAAGGATACCGCATCATCATTTAAGGATATTTCTCCCAAAGAAATATTCTTGGACAAGCCTTCCAAGGAAATATACTCCGTCTTAAAGCCTAGACTAGAGACAGATAGAATATAACTCCCTTTTTTAATCTTATTTAATATTTTTATCAAGTAATCTTTTTTTATAACCACCATATTAATCTCTTTCTTTTCCTACATTGATTTATTTGTAAAAAAGTAGGCACAGTAACCTATAACCTTTATAATTAAATCACCACAAAATAACAATTGAACAGGATCATCATTAACACTGCCATGATTAGAATAACACCAGAATCTCGTTTTCACAAGAGGGTATCTTTGATACGTGGACCTCCATGATGCAGTGACTCATTATTCAGACAATTATTATGGAGATGAGAAAGGTTACAGTATTTATTACTAGAAATAATAATGGGTAATTTTATTTTACAATAAACAAATAATGGACAAAAAGAGCTTCTTTTATTTAAACATCCAAATGCTGGGATTCAGATACCAGCAGGAACTATCGAAGAAAATGAATTACCTGAAGATGCAGCTATTCGAGAAGTATGGGAAGAGACAGGGTTAGAGAAGTTTGGCAGTATAAATTATATTGGTTGCCATAATAGCAAGGGTATTAAGATCTTTTTCCCCTTAAGCAGTTCGATTACAAGGTCTGATTTAAATTTGGCACTGAAATTTCTTCTTTGTCTGGACATGTTTGCGAATCCTTTCTTTCGTACTAATTTAAGTATATCAGATTCATTAAAAATTGTCCGAAAA
>ENA-ORNR01001226-ORNR01001226.1-human-gut-metagenome-genome-assembly--contig:-NODE-1226-length-23672-cov-8.904264_pt1 | contig 23672 bp, 18 predicted proteins | sample MGYA00242114_ERZ509020 | MGnify/ENA primary metagenome ERZ509020 (study PRJEB26280, sample SAMEA2338758) | human gut metagenome | biome: human gut; feature: human-associated habitat; material: faeces...
TTCGCAGAACGCGCAGCCACAGAATGAAATTCTGTGTTCAAAGGGGCTTGGGGGCGCTGCCCTCAACAAGCAAGCGGAGAGGAAAATCACGGAGGGATTTTCTTCTCTGCGGGCCTGTGTGTATTAACACAGGCATTGCTTGCCTCTTTTCTCCGAAAATGAAAAGAACCAGTGAGAGAATCGTTAAATTTCACTCACTGGCTCAATTCGTTTCAAATTTTTCGGACAACTCTTTCAGTTCTTTTACCGTTTCCTGGGTGTGATGCAGCAGGGTGTCACGCATTTCTGGCGGACAGCTGGAATAAAGCATTTTCATCTGATTGACACCCTCATCCTCCAGAGAAACATCTGGATTTATAAGCGTATCTAAAGAGATGTGCAGGACCTTTGCCAATGCTCTTAAAATTAAATAAGAAGGATTCATTTTCCACTTTTCGATATTGGCGATTTGCTTTACAGAAACATGGCTCAGATCAGAAAGCTCCTGTTGTGTTAGCTCTTTATTCTTTCGGGCTTCCTGCATTTTTAGCCATAAAGCAGTTAAATCATCAATCGGCATAATCATTCACCTCAATAATGTTGTATCGTTCCGGTTTGTGCAAAGGAATAATCTTATTATGCCTGATAAACGGTATGATTATGCTGATTTTTGTAGGGTAATAGATAGGGATAAACTTGTATTCTTCGAGAAGACGAAATATAATATTTTAGGAGGTGCAAAATGGACTACATAACATTAAAAGAGGCAAGCCAAAAATGGAATGTTACGCCGCGCCAGATAAATTATTTGTGTACATCTGGGCGCATCCCCGGTGCTGTAAAAATGGCGACGATTTGGCTTATTCCTAAAAATGCAGAGAAGCCAGTAGACAGGCGGAGAAAAGAAAACAAATCTCAGTGAGGTTTCTGTGACATTTGGGTGATACACTGAAAATGAAGAGATACAATGAAAACAATCATATTATTCCGCAATATATGCTTATGAGGATCTTGAACTTCACAGGTGAACAGCAGAAGAAATAAATAATTATCCTTCGCCACATTCAGTTGCGTGACCGTCAGGCACATATATTGTATAATCACTGTTGAAAGGAGGAACAGGAATGCTTGATTTAGTAAAAATCGGAAAGAAAATCCTTTTATGCCGGTGTGCCATGGGCATGACGCAGGATATGCTCGCGCAGAGACTCTATGTGTCGAGGCAGGCAGTGTCAAGCTGGGAGATGGGAACAAGAGCGCCGTCACTCGACAGTCTGGTGGAGCTGTCGGGGCTTCTTCAGATAGGTGTTGATGAACTGCTGTGCATAAATGACAACGACAACGAGGATATCGACACGGATAATATTTTTGCCGACAGGAGCAGGGAATATGTGCTCAAGCTTATGACAACAGGACAGTTTCCAATAGCTGTCGACCGGGTGTTTTATCAGTTGTCGCCCGATGAGAGAATGAGGGTTCTGCAGAGCATGAAGAATAGGCATTGTAAGATTGACCACGATTTGTTTGTCAAGCTGACTGTTGCGGAACAGCAGTTGGTTAGAAGAGGAGGATTCGATTATGAAGATTAATTTAAAAAAGATGCTTCCGTATTTTGAAGATGAGGAGCTTATGGAGATATATGAAAAAATTGCAGAGAGTCCGGACGGAGAGTTTGAGGGGGTTACGGTACATGATATACTCACGCTTATTGATGATGTGGACGAGCTGTTTTTCAGGGCTGTTGAAATGGGAAAGGATATATCGGAATATCTGCCGTATGTGTCGGACGAGGGCTTTCACAAGCTGATTGAGGGCTGCGTGAATGATAAATATGACGTAAATCTTGATGACGTATATCCATTTCTTCCGGAGGAGGAGTTGAAGCTGCTCTTGAAGAAACTGTTAAACAAATAAATTTATAAAACAATTAACTTTATAACACAATTTACTTTATAAAACAAATTAGTTTGTATAAATTTTGGGATTGGTATAAAATAGTGGTACAAAACAAAATACAGCCATAAGGAGGAACCTCATTATGATAAAATTCAGGGACGGCTTTTATGCCGACGTGCGTACCGAAGATCGCAGCCATACCACGATTTCGTACAAAGCGGGCATTCTTGAGGAAATGAGAACGCGTGTGGAGTGCAGGGCATTTTTGAGGGTGTATGACGGCAGGATGTGGTATTATGCATCGGTGACGGATTTGGAGAATTTACAGAAAACGCTGGACGGTCTTTATGATGCCGCCACGCCGAATGCTCAGATTTTGGATGACCAGGTTGTACGCCTTTTTGAGCGCAACAAGGATACGCTGATGTGTTTTGCGGACTGCTCCGTGAGGGATATTCCGGCGAAGGAAAAACAGAATCTTTTGTTGTCGTATCTGCCATTGCTGTCCGAGGATAGCTGTGTCTCAATGCCGCAGGGCACATACCTTGACCGCAACAGTCTGTTCCATTTTCAGTCAAGCCTTGGTGCGGATATTACATATGATTATCAGACCTGCGGATTATCCTTTTACTGCGATATGACAGAAGGAGAAAAGAAATTTTCCGGGCACTGGCAGAAGGGCTGTACACATTTTGACGAATTGAAGGGATTGGACGATGAAATTCGTAGCGCAATGACAGAGCAGACAGCGTTCATGCGTAATTCCGTTCCTGTGGTTTCGGGCAGGTATCCTGTGGTTCTTTCTCCGGAGGCGGCAGGCGTGTTTGCACATGAGTCCTTCGGACATAAGTCTGAATCGGATTTCATGCTCTCCGATGAAACCATGCGCGATGAATGGCAGCTAGGGAAAAAAGTGGGTTCGCCTATTTTGTCCATTGCCGAGAGCGGATTGGCTCCGGGATGTGGTTATGTACCGTATGATGATGAGGGCACACGCGCCCGCAAGAATTATCTGATTAAGGACGGAGTATTGGCTGGAAGGCTGCACAGCGCCCAGACCGCAGCAGCACTTGACGAAGCTCTGACAGGCAATGCCCGCGCAATCGACTGTACCTTTGAGCCAATCGTGCGTATGACTACTACATATATTGAGGGCGGAGACCGGGATTTTGACCAGCTTATTGCGCCTATAAAGAAGGGATATTTTATAAAGACAATCAGCCACGGAAGCGGCATGAGCACCTTTACGATAGCACCGAGTCTTGCTTATGAGATAGTTGACGGCAGGCTTGGGCAGCCTGTACAGATAAGTGTGCTGACGGGGTCTGTTTTTGAAACACTTGGCCTGATTGACGGACTGACACGCGATGTGAAGCTGCTGTCATTTGTGACCGGCGGCTGTGGAAAGATGGAGCAGATGAATTTGCCTGTTGGCTTTGGCGGGCCTTATGTCCGTGTTTCATCAATGAATGTACAGTGAGGTGATTAGCATGCAAAAAGAGTTTATTATTAAAACAAGTCGTTCCGTCACACTTAATGTAACTGGCGGCAAAATCGACAGCTTCCGCGAAAAGGAGGAGACGACGGGCACAGTCCGCGTGTATGAAAACGGATGCATCGGCATTGCCGGGTGTCTTGGAACACCGGACGAGCAGAAATTGACAGAAAAAGCCATGGAGGCTCTCACACTTGGTATTCCGTATCCATGCAAGCTGGACGGAGCCCTGGAGCAGGAAAGCCTGCATGAGGAGGAAATTATTCACGTGTCTGATTTTATTCCTACAATGCAGAGTTTTCTGGATCGCCTTGGTGAGGTCTGTCCGAAGTTTGCTTTTTCAAATAAAATCAGCCTGAATTACCAGAAGACCGAGTATCGCAATTCGTTGGGACGGCATCTGACAAGTGCTGAACGCAATGTGAGTATCAGTTTACTTGCACAAAACAGAGGCTCAGGCAATTTGTTTGACACTGTGTTCAGTTACAAGGGAAATCATTTTGATGCTGATGAGCTGCTCTCGCGGTTTAAAAAAGAATATGATGCGTTTTATATACCTGCCGATATTGCTTCCGGAAGATATCCTGTTGTGATGGATACCGCCGATTTGTTCGGCACATTTTTGCAGCATTTTGTGGCGGAGATGTATGTTTCAGGAGCATCGCTGCTTAGCGGTAAGCTTGGACAGAAGGCATTTTCGGACAAGCTTTCATTCAAAAACGATATGAATCCTGCGACAAACTCGGGAGTTTGTTTTTTTGATGATGAAGGGTGCGTAGCGCCTGACCTGCGTCCGACGCTGATTGACAAAGGAACCTTGACAGGAGTCCTGACCACAAAGAAATCATCGGCTCAATTTAATCTGCCTGACCTGGGAACGGCAGTTGCCGGTTACGACGGTGTTCCGGGTCTTGGCTTTAATCGGTTTTACATAGAACCGACTGCTCCTGCCTTAAGCGCGCTAGTTCCTGGAAAGGCTGTGTATGTTGTTGTGACCTCGGGAGGTGATGTCACACCGGGAGGTCATTTTGCTGCACCTGTACAGATGGCATATCTTATGGAAAACGGCAGGCTTATCGGACGGCTTCCTGACCTGAATATCAGCGGCAATTTCTATGAGCTACTCGGCGATGACTATATTGGTGCCGTTACGGGAGCTCCGGGCCCTGACAGCATGCTGTGTGCGGTGACTATGGAGGTACAAAAATAAATACCCGTGGTGATATTTTATATAATTGGTGTAAAATTATTATATATTCACGTTTGCGATTATATATAGAGTGCTTTGATGCGTATCTGGAATTTGCACATAAAAATGAAATATAACAACAGATAGAATAAAATAAGAGAAATACGAAAAAATATAACAGGCCTGCCTGCAATGGATTGTTTTTTCAATTCAGTCCATCGCAGACAAGCCTGTTGTTATATATTACTTCCTGTAACTGTTTAATATATACAGCAGGAATGACGGATAATTTTTATGCTGGTTCTCTAGTCACGGCCAAAAATATCGCGGGTATATACCTTGCCGCTGACATCATCAAGGCACGGAGAATATCTGTTAGCTATTATGGCGTTAGAAATGGTTTTAAATTCATTCAGGTTATTTATAACTTTGCAGTCTGAGAAGATCGAACCATCAGGAAGCGTCGGCTCATATATTATAATGGAGGCTCCTTTGGCTTTTAGTTGTTTCATTACTCCCTGAATGGCAGACTGTCTAAAGTTGTCGGAATTGCTTTTCATGGTCAGACGGTATACTCCTATTATAATTCCTTTTCCGGATGAGCCGTCTGCTGCATCAGTCTCTGCGAGCTCCATGACGCGGTCTGCAATAAAAGTCTTTCTTGTGTGGTTGGATTCGACAATTGCTGTAATCATATTTTGCGGTATATCCTGAAAGTTGGCGAGCAGCTGTTTTGTGTCCTTCGGGAGACAGTATCCACCATATCCGAATGATGGATTGTTATAATGTGTTCCTATACGCGGATCGAGACATATACCATTTATTATGTCGGCAGAGTTAAGACCCTTGGCTTCGGCATAGGTATCAAGCTCATTAAAGTAGGAGACACGGAGTGCCAGATAGGTATTGGCAAAAAGCTTCACAGCCTCAGCTTCTGTAAAGCCCATAAAGAGAGTGTCGATGTTGTCCTTGAGTGCGCCCTGTTTTAGCAATGCTGCAAAAAGATGGGCTTTATCTTCACATGTGCTGTCACATGAAACTATTATCCGTGATGGATACAGGTTGTCATACAGTGCTTTTGATTCCCTTAAAAATTCAGGACTGAATATGATATTATTTGTGTGGTATTTTTTTCGGACACCTTCGGTATAGCCTACAGGTATTGTCGATTTTATAACAATAGCAGCATCGGGATTGGTTTTAAGCACAAGCTCAAGAATTGATTCTACGGCTGAGCAGTCAAAGAAATTCCTGCTGCTGTCATAGTCCGTGGAGGCCGCTATTATGATGAAGTCGGCATTCTTATATGCTGAGATGGCATCGGTGGAAGCAGTAAGATCCAGTTCCTTTTCCGATAAATATTTTTCAATATAATCATCATGTATAGGAGACTGGCGGTTGTTAATCAGCTCTACCTTCTCAGGAACAATGTCCACAGCTGTGACGTGGTTGTGCTGCGCGAGCAGCACAGCAAGTGACAGACCGACATATCCGGTACCTGCAATTGCAATATTGTACTTATGGTTGTTAATATAGTCTGAAGTGAATTTTTTCATAATGGCAATCCTCCATATACATCCAATTGTTAAGATGATAACAAGCTACTCCTGAAAAGTCAATGTTCAATAATTTCATGAGAGCCTGCCGCACACATTAAAGGTGCCGGGGCTGCCACTGCTGCAGGATGTTTCGATACAGCATAGTGTGTTTTATTCTTGGCTAACTGCGTTTTTTATGGTATACTCTATAAAGTGCAGAAGCATATCAGCATTTGGTTATATATTATAGAAAATTTATGGTCGAGGTAGAAGATGAAAAGAATTCTTGTAGCAGGTGGAGCCGGATTCATTGGTTCGAATCTTTGCAGGCGTTTAATTGATGATGGAGATGCATATGTTATATGCTGTGATAATCTTTACACGGGGAGCAGGGCTAATATAGAGAAGCTGTCAGGGTGTGACAGGTTCGAGTTCATTGAGCATGATATAACGGAGCCGCTTGACATAGATGGCATAGACGAGATTTATAATCTTGCCTGTCCGGCAAGTCCTAAGCACTATCAGAAGTCACCGGTATATACGATAAAAACCAATGTGTTAGGAATAATTAATCTGCTTGAGCTTGCAGTTAAAAATAATGCTAAGCTTATGCAGTTTTCAACAAGCGAGGTGTATGGAAATCCTCTTGAGCATCCCCAGACAGAGAGATATTTTGGCAACGTGAATCCTATAGGAATAAGATCATGCTATGATGAGGGCAAGAGATGCGCAGAGACATTATGCTTTGACTATATGAGGGAATATGGTGCACGTATAAAGGTTATAAGAATTTTCAATACCTATGGACCGAATATGTCGATGGATGATGGCCGTGTTGTTTCCAATTTTATCGTGCAGGCCCTGAACGGAGAGAATATAACAATATATGGTGACGGAAGCCAGACACGTTCTTTCTGCTATGTGGATGATCTGGTTGAGGGAATTGTGAGAGTAATGGCGACCGGTGATGAGGTACATGGTCCGGTTAATCTTGGAAATCCTGAGGAATTCACTATAAAAGAGCTTGCGGATATGGTTGTGTCCATGATAGATACGGACTCAAGGATAGAGTATGTTGAACTTCCAAGTGATGACCCTGTAAGACGTCGTCCTGATATTTCGCTGGCAGCAAGGATAGCAGATGGCTGGAAGCCGGAGGTTCATTTATCAGAGGGAATTACCAATACAATAAAGTATTTTAAAGACATTTTGTAAAAGCAGGTGATGCCGGCAGGCTGCATGTATTTAATCACGTTGCAACGGAGCCTGCAGTCTGACCGGTGTGAAGGCTGCTTTCTATCTATAAAATCTGATATATCATTATTTTTGCAATACACGAAATTCGGTTGGTGTAATTCCCTCCGATTTCTTGAAAAGTGAACAAAAGTAGCTCAGGTCATTAAAGCCTGTGCTCGCTGCAATCTCCTTCAGGGTCATTTCTTTTGACGATAGAAGGAGATTTTTTGCTTTACTTATGCGGTAGCTGTTGATGTATTCGACAGGCCGCAGCTGGTAGGTTTTTTTGAACAGGCGGCACAGATGCTGCGGTGACATATGCGCAATATCCGAGAGTGTGGTTAGCGGGATGTCGTCCGGATAATGCTCCTCTATATATGCGATGACCTCGGACAGCCGGACAGCCTTTGTGTCATGCAGTTTCACATTTTCCCTGTTATCGCAGATGCATTCAGGATACTCAAGCAGAAAGTGGTATAGCTGCAGAGCTACCTCGTTGTTGTTGAGCAGTCCGCTCTGTCCGGCAGATGCGTAAAGGGTGTTGAAAAGATACATCAGGCGGTCGAATGAGCGGATATAGAACAGCTTGTGCGTTGTGAAGCCGGCAAGCTGTGGGAGCATATCACATCCGGCACCGGAAAAACGCACCCAGTAGGTCGACCATGGCTCCCTGATGGCATGGTATTCGTGTGCGGCATCAGGCTTTAGCAGGACACCCATACCTGCGGTAATGTGATATTCGTGCCCATCAACTGTGAACAGCCCTTCACCGGCTATGCAGTAGAGAAGCTGGTAGTCAGGGAGTCCATCCGGCCTGACGCAGGGATGCTGGTTTACCAGCGAGCCGATGTGTACGAGGTAAAATGGGTAATCAGGGAGTTTAATTGTATTTATCAGGAAAAGCATTTTATCAGTAATATCTATATTCTTCATCATGTTCAAATCCTTATATAACAGCAAAATTCTTAGATTGAAAAAAACGTGATTGTGTATATTATGAAATTACAGGGCGGCGGCAATATATTTTAATACGCAATCGGAAATGGGGTGTCTTTGTTTAACATGTTATATCAAAAAAACAGCAATTACAAGGGATATAAAATAAAAGGTTATATTTTAGGTGATTATGTTTATAGAATATGTTCTGACACCAGAATCATTTAATATAACCATATATAAAATGGAGGAGGAAATATGAAGCGGAAAACATGCCTCAACAATGGCTGGCAGTTCCTTGAAAAGGAATACAGCGAAGAAAATCTACAATGTCCGGATGGGGAGTATATGCCGGTAAGGCTCCCGCACGATTACCTGATTTATGATGTGGGGAATCTGTACAGGGACTCTGTTGGCTGGTATAGGAGGAAGCTCATGTATGTGCCGGATGGGCTTGAGAGGGTGCTCTTTTTTGAAGGGATTTATATGGATTCGGAGGTGTTTGTAAACGGCAGGTCGGCAGGAACCTGGAAGTACGGCTATTCATCCTTTGAGGTGGATATAACACCATACCTTGAGGCGGGCGAGAATGAGCTTCTGGTCAGGGTTGTGCACCGGTCGCCGAACAGCAGGTGGTATTCGGGCGCAGGTATATACAGGAGTGTCTATCTGATAGAGCGCGAAAGCACGCATATAGAGCCATTCGGACTGTACATAACGCCGGTGAAGCGAGCGGCTTCAGATACATGGGACGTGGAAGTCGAGGTGGAGGCAGCGCAGGGTGCAGATGATGAAAAGCCGTTTGATTCTATAAGATATATCATCACGCAGAAGAACGGAAAGAATGATATGCGGAGCAATGAGGAGGATTCTTTATGTATTATATTTAACCAGCTAATAGGTGAAAAAAGCAATATATACCGCCACACCTTTGAAATCACAGCCCCAAAGCTATGGGACATCTATTGCGGAAATCTCTATGAACTCAGGGCGGAGCTTATTAAGGCGGGAGAGGTTTTTGACTATGAACAGTCGGTGTTCGGCTTCAGGACAATAGAGATAGATTCCGATAAGGGTTTCTTATTAAATGGAAGACATGTGAAGATAAAGGGCTCCTGCGAGCACCACGGCTTTGGCTGTCTGGGGGCGGCTGTCAACAAGTCGGCGGTGAGAAGAAAGCTTGAGGGTCTGAAACGGATGGGCGTAAATGCCATAAGGACAGCACACAATATGCCTTCTGTTGAGTTTATGGAGCTGGCTGATGAGATGGGCTTTCTTGTCGATTCAGAGGCATTTGACATGTGGGGGCACACTAAGACAAAGTATGACTACGGAAGATTTTTTGCGGAGAGTGCGAAGAAAGATGTGGAGAGCTGGATAAGGCGCGACAGGAACCACCCAAGTATTATCATGTGGAGCATCGGAAACGAGATATATGATATGCATGCGGGGGACGAAGGGCTGGCGGAGCTTGTCATGTTGTTGGGGGAGGTTAAAAAGCATGACCCGAAAAAACACGCTTTCACTACCTTTGCCTCTAACTACATGAGATGGGAAAACACGCAGAAATGTGCCGGTCTGGTCGACGCTGTGGGCTACAACTATGGTGAATATCTCTACGAGGAGCACCATGCAAAGCATCCGGACTGGGTGATATACGGAAGTGAAACGTCATCAATGCTTGCGAGCAGGGGAGTATATCATTTTCCTATAGAGACAAGTACCTTATGCGATACAGATGAGCAGTGTTCGGCGCTTGGCAACTGCAGTGCGGGATGGGGTGCGCACAGCTATACGGACAATATAATAGCGGACAGGGATGCCGGTTTCAGCCTGGGACAGTTTATCTGGGCGGGAGTGGATTACTTTGGCGAGCCGACACCGTACCACACGCGCAACAGCTACTTCGGGCAGATGGACACGGCAGGGTTTGAGAAGGATTCCTACTATATTTATCAGGCGGAATGGACATCATTTAAGGAAAATCCGATGGTTCATGTTTTCCCTCGCTGGGACTTCAATCCGGGACAGCTGGTCGACGTGTGCGTGTGCTCCAATGCTCCTATAGTGGAACTGTTTGTAAATGGAATGAGTATGGGAAGAAAAGTAATTGACCATGCGCATGGCACGGAGCTTGTGCCGCACTGGAAGGTGCCTTATGAAAAGGGATATGTTGAGGCTGTCGCGTATGATGAAGCCGGAAATGAGCTTGCAAGGCAGATGAGACACTCATTTTCCGATGCTGACAGACTTGTAATTGAGGCGGACAGGCGGCAGATGGAAAATCGATATGGTGAGCTGATTTTTGTGGAGATAGGTGCGCTTGATAAGGACGGTTATACAGTAGATAATGCCAACAACCGCGTTGAGATAAAGGTGACGGGAGCAGGGAGGCTTGTCGGGCTTGACAATGGAGACAGCACGGATTTTGACCAGGTCAAGACTTCTTCGAGGAGACTTTTTGGCGGAAAGCTGCTGGCGGTCATCGCGCCTGTTGAAGGTGTGACCGGAAAGATAACTGTGACAGCGGAGGCAGAAGGGCTTTGGGCTGCTTCAATTGATTTATGCGTTACAGATGACAAAAATATGTGTGATGAACATTTAACACAGAGCTGTATATGCACCGACAAAAATAATATGGCAGAGGATATGTCAGAAAACAGTTTTCAGCTTTCCGAAGACGCTGAGAAGCGAAATCATACCCGCAATGCCGAAGAGCCGATGGATTCGGTATATTCAGAAAATGAAATACCGATAAGAAAGGTCGAGCTTACAGCAGAGACATTCACATTGAGTGCGGACAAGAGCTCAGTCAAGGTACACTGGAAGCTTTATCCTGAGAATGCCACATACAGGGATTTGAAATGGAGCATAACCGACACCACAGGAATAGAAATCAAATCGGCAACAGTCACTCAACAAGGCGAGCCGGATGAAGCTATGATTAAAACGATGGCTGGGGAGGCACGGGATAAAATGGAGGCTGCGGAAGCACAGGTTAAAATGGAAGCTGGGGTTATGCCGGGTGAGGGCTATGTAACTGTGAACGCTGCCGGTGACGGAAGCTTTTATTTAAGGTGCGATGCTTACAATGGAAGGACGGCGGCTGGTGTAAGGTCAAGTCTTGAATTTACGGCGGCTGGAATCGGGCCGGCATACCTTGACCCTTATGAGCCTGTGAGTGCGGGACTCTGCCTTGAAAGACCGCATGGACTGAGCGAGGGGGTTGGGCACGGAGTAAGATTTCTGGGGAAGGAAAAGACAAAAATCAGCTTTGGCGCAATGGATTTCGGTGTGAACGGCTCAGAGCAGCTACAGATGTATCTCTTTAAGTATTATCCGGGAGCGGTGAAATTAAGAATATATCTTGACGATGACAGCAAGAATATTCTGGACGCGGAGTTTGATGAGAGTGCCGGCTGGCTTGAGTTTAAGAAAGCAGAGTACAGGCTCTCGGAAAGAATAAAGGGCATACACCGTATCAGCATTGAGAGCGAGGATAATTTCCAGCTCAACAGCTTCTCATTTGTGCCTGTGCTTCACGGCTTTGACCGTATAAATGCCGCAGATTATGATGAGATTTTCGGTGACAGCTACAAGGTGGATGGCACGGCTGTAACAGGCATAGGAAACAATGTGTCAATCATCTACAGGCGCCTCAATATGGGTGCACAGTCCGCAGATAAAATAAAAATCTGTGGAAGGACTGCAAATGCCAAGGATTCAATCCGGTTAAAAATAGACTGTGCCGGAACGGAGCGGACGGAACTGATTGAATTTGAAAAGAGTGCCGCTCCTGTAGAACGTGAGTTTAATATTGCGCCTGTCGGAGGGGAGATAACGGTGACTCTTCTGTACCTTCCGGGCTGCAATTTCGACCTAGAGTGGTTTAGATTTTTACAGGAATAAAAAACAGGTGTCAAAACAGGTTTGAAAATATACATTTTCGTATGAATCAACCTGTTTTGACACCATAGTTTTCAGGTTCTACAGTGAATATGTCATCGCTTTCACGGAACTTACGTGCGCTTCACAAAAAATATTTTGCGGCAAAATAGTAAATACCGTTATCTCTTCCGCAGAACTTATGAACATCCCATAAAGGAACCGCTTTCACAGTCCTACAGCAGATGTGCCCTCATTTCCTCCGGTGAGAGTGGTGAAAGGTCCGCAGGCGCTACATCGAACACAGTCTTGCAGCCGCTTATTCCGCGCTTGTTCATGCGGTAAGCTGCCCTTGCGTAAGCGACAAGCACACAGGATGTGAACTCAGGGTTGGAGTCGAGCTTTAAGCTGTACTCAATCACATGGTTGTGTTCACCATTTAAGCCGGTCTTTCCGGTGCGGAGAACGAAGCCGCCATGAGGAATGCCTGCGTGATCGCGCTTTAATTCCTCCTCAGATATAAAGTGGACTGTGGTGTCATAGTCTGCGAAGTAGTTAGGCATTGTCTTGATTGCTGTCTTTATTGCTGCCTTGTCTGCGCCCTCCTCAGCCACAACGAAGCACTCTCTTGTGTGCTTTTCCCTTGTGGTGAGTTCAGGATTCTTGCAGGCGCGAACGGCTTCAAGAGCGGACTCAACAGGGATTGTATACTGCTTGGCATCCTTGACACCCGGTATTCTTCTGATTGCATCCGAGTGTCCCTGGCTTACACCCTTGCCCCAGAAGGTGTAGTCATTTCCATCGCGGAGGATTGCGTTGGCATAGAGACGGTTGAGTGAGAACATACCCGGGTCCCAGCCTACGGATATCATAGCGATATGACCGCTTTCGGTGGCAGCGGCATCAACATCTGCGAAATGCTCAGGGATACGTGCGTGTGTGTCGAAGCTGTCAACAACATTAAAATATTTCGCATACTCAGGTGTCTGCTTAGGAAGGTCTGTTGCAGAGCCGCCGCAGAGCATGAGGACGTCAAGCTTATCCTTCATTTCAGGGAGCATGTCTGCCGGATAGACAGGTACATTTGTCGCAGGTGTAACAGTCTCAGGGTTTCTTCTTGTGAAGATTCCTACAAGCTCCATATCATCATTCTGTCTTATGGCACATTCAATGCCGCGTCCAAGGTTTCCATAACCTAAGATACCTATTCTGATTGTCATATATTTTCTCCTTGATAATAAAATTATGCTGTGGTCTTATGTATTTCCACAACCTGTAACCTTAAATTGCTTTAATATTATAACGTATTGATGTCAAAAATGCAATTAAAGTTAGACTAATCTAACAAAAAAATCCACAGGACATATTTAGCAGGCTCATGCATAATATTTTAATTGTATATTTTGGCGCAATGCAATATAATAGTCTATGTATGTGAATTGTGAGTTAGGTGTGAAAACATGCCAAAATCATAAGCAAATGAATTGTGATATCAGATGGGAGAATCATTATGTCATGGATTGAGAATATGAGCATAAATATATTTCCGATGGTTCTTGTCATGGTTGTTTTTGTCAGCAACAGATTTAAGTTTGGAAAGACAATCAGTGCAAGAGTATTCGACCTGATCATTGTGTTTGATTTTTTCCTTATGCTTGTAGATATCGTAGGGGTTGCCGTGACTGATGCCGTGTTTACCGGCATTGCCGGGAGTGTGTGGATTATAAATGTTGTAAGAATGCTTCTCACGGTGCTGCTTACAGGTACTTGGTTTGTATATGTGTGCCTGAAAATATCAATGGATGGTGCGGACAGAAGAGTGTGGGCTGCGGTGTATGCCTCATTATCGCTGATGGCAATAGTATGCTTTGTGGTGCTGCTTATACCACATAGTTATCTGGGTACTTATGGACTTCAGAATGCAGGAAGAGGGCTGAGGATATGCTATCGCGTAATCAGTTATTATGGTATCGCTATGTTTGCATGCAGTGCGGCGGTAGCAGTGTATGGGATTGTGCACGAAAGAGATAAAGAGCTTAGAAGATTGTGTATATATCTTATGCTGTTTAGTGCACTGCCTGTTTTGGGAGTGGTTCTCCAGAGCATTAACCAGAACTTGAGAACTTCTTCACCATGCCTTTCACTGGCGGTTCTGTATGTGTATTTGACAATGCAGAACAAGAAGGTCATAACGGACGGACTTACCGGGATAAATAATAGACGTGAGCTGGATGCTTACCTTGAGAGAAGGCTGAAGCAGCGGACAGAATGGGGAATGCTCCTCATAGATGTGGATGATTTTAAGAAGATAAATGATACAATAGGACATAAAATAGGAGACGAGGCATTATGGCATGTCGCTGATATTCTTCGTACCGAATTTTCGGGGGATGGCTGCTTTGTGGCAAGATACGGAGGGGATGAATTTGTTATATGCGGCGAATGGAAGAACAGGGCTGAGTTAGAGCAGTGCATTGCATCAATTCAGAAGAGAGTGGACAGCTTTAATATGGAAAAGGAAAGGAATTATAAGCTTTCACTGAGCGTTGGAGCGGCATTGTGGAGCGAGTGTGCAGACAGTGAAGCATCTATAGTTGAACTTGCCGATAGGAGCATGTATAAGCAGAAACAGATACATAAGGAACGGAGGAACGCCGGTAGTGAGCAATATAGTATATATTCAGGTTAGCATATTCCCTATAGCAGCACTGCTTGCGGTTATGGATAATCTTAAGCGCGATATGTCATTTTCATGGAGACGCCGCTGCCTTGAAAGCATAATGAAGCTCATGGTGTGTATAATGATATTTAATGTAGTGTGCTGGTGCCTGAACGGACGGGAGGGGAGCTTAGCCAAGGGCATACTGTGGGTCGGAAACACGGCATATTATGTATTTATGCTGTATATGGCATTTTTATGGTTTCTGTACGTGTATGATAAAGTGACGAACGGAAATGGACAGATGGGAATATCCATGTTTGTCAAGGCTGTTCCGCTTGTTGTAAGTCTTGTCATATTGGCGGCCGGAGTGGTAAGACCGCTGATATTTTATATAGACGATGAAAATTTATATCAGCGCGGACCTCTTCATTTTATAAGTACAGTTGTTGCCGCAGGGTATATTTCTGCGGCATGTATTCTGGCATTTGTGGGTATGCTTAGGACTCAGGAACGAGAAGAGAAAAGACAGTATGGATATCTGGTGTTATTTGGTGTGTTCCCTCTGATTGGTGGTATTGTTCAGATGCTTCTGTATGGCACTGATCTTTTATGGCCTATGACGAGTGTGGCACTTGTGATGGTGTATATTAATATCCAGCAGCAGAATGTCAGCCGTGACAGCATGACAGGGCTTAATAACAGGCGAAGGCTTGACCAGTATATAGATGTGCTTTCCAAGGAACATATTAAGGAGCCGTTATGCTACAGTATAATGGACATCGATTATTTCAAGGAAATTAATGATAATTTTGGACATCAGACAGGTGATAAGGTGCTGTGTCTTGTGGCGGCTGCACTTAAAAAAGTGTATGGAAATACCAGAAGCTTTATCGCAAGGTATGGAGGAGACGAATTCGTGATAATATCACGCGGATTTGACAGGGAGCAGGCAGAGCACTATCGCGGAAGGCTTGAGAGAATGCTTAAGGATATAGAATGTGTGGAGTTAGAGAACGGGGGACTGGAGATAAGTATGGGCTGCGCGCATTACGGCGAAGAAGGCTGTAAGCAGGTTCGGGATATGCTGGAGCTTGCGGATATGCGTATGTATGAGATAAAAAATGAGCACCATAATAACAATGCTGCTTTAAAGTGGCAGAAAAGAGGATAGAAATGGCAGAGGAATTACTTTTCAGAAAAGATGTAAAGAAGGAACTTACATGGGATTTGTCACTCATATATAAGGATGAGGATGCTCTTATGGCTGATGCAGCGAGGATGGAGAGCCTTACAGCACAGCTTGAGAAAGATTATAAAGGCAGGCTTGACAGTGCAGACAGGATAAATGAATGTCTTGATAAACTGCGCGAAATATATGGAATAGTGACATTGGTTGGAAATTATTGTGAGCTTGCAACGTCGGTGGATTATTATGATACACATAATATGGAGCTTGCAGGCAGGATGAACCGCAGGATTTCAGAGTGCATGAGTTCATTAAGCTTTATAGACAGTGAATTGTCAGCTAAGAGCGATGAACTGATCAACGAGGCAGCACAGGCTTCAAAGGAGAATGCCAATTACTTAAAAGAAGTGCTAAGGGGAAAGCCGCACCTCTTAAGCCCTGAGACGGAGAAGGTGCTAAAGGCTCTGTCACAGACAACAGGAGCACCTTATGAGATATATAATACAGCCAAGCTTGCGGATATGAAATTCCCGGACTTTGAGGTTGATGGAAAGAAGTATCCTCTTGGATACTCACTCTTTGAGGATGATTATGAGTATGATGAGAGAACGGATGTCAGAAGAGCTGCATTTGCCGCATTTTCAGCTAAGCTTCATGATTATGAGAATGTGACCGCGGCAGCTTACAACACGGCCGTGCAGTATGAGAAGACTATGTCCGATTTAAGAGGCTTTGACAATGTGTTTGACAGCCTGCTTTTTGGGCAGCATGTTGATAGGACACTTTATAACAGACAGATTGACCTCATTATGGATAAGCTTGCACCGCACATGAGAAAATATGCGAAGCTTCTCGGAAGGGTTCATAAGCTTGACAAGGTTACATATGCGGATTTGAAGCTTCCTGTTGACCCGGAGTATTCACCTAAGCTCACAATCGAGGAATCCAAGGACTATGTCACAAATGGACTTTCCATCCTTGGAGAGGACTATGTGAATATGGTGGAGAGAGCCTACACAGAGCGCTGGTTTGATTTTGCACAGAATCAGGGAAAATCGACAGGTGGTTTCTGTGCCAGTCCTTACGGAAAGAATTCGTTCATACTTCTTAGCTGGAACGGAAGAATGTCCGATGTGTTTACCATAGCGCATGAGCTTGGACATGCCGGACATTTTAAGGCATGCAATGCCGCCCAGTCGATTTTTGACACAGATGTATCTACATACTTTGTTGAGAGCCCGTCTACAATGAATGAGCTGCTGCTTGGACATTATCTGTTAAAGACGAGTGATGATAAGCGTTTCCGCCGCTGGGTACTTTCTAACATGATTGGAAATACCTATTATCACAACTTTGTAACACATCTTCTTGAGGCTGCATATCAGAGAGAGGTATATAAAAAGGTTGAGGATGGCGCAGGTGTTCAGGCTGAGACGTTGAGTGCGATAATGAAGGATGTGCTTACTAAGTTCTGGGGTGATGCGGTTGAGCTCACGGATGGTGCAGAGCTTACATGGATGAGACAGCCTCATTATTATATGGGGCTATACTCATATACTTACAGTGCGGGACTTACGATTGCAACGCAGGTATGTAAGAGAATAGAGAATGAGGGCCGGACAGCGGTGGATGACTGGAAGAGAGTTCTTAAGGCAGGCGGAACAAAGACTCCTGTTGAGCTTGCCGCCATGGCTGGAATCGACATAACAACAGATGCACCATTGCTTGATACGATTGAGACTATAGGTGCGATGATTGATGAGATATGTGAGCTCACGGAAGAGCTTGAGGAGAAGTAGGACGGTGAAATCCCACTACTGTCAGGCAGTAAATGTGAACCGGGCACCCATACGGAAATAATGCAGCCCGGATGGATATAATTTAGCAGGTAATTGCACAGCTGTTTACCGTAAAATATGGGTTTTGCAATTGGCTGATATTGTTTAGTCAGGAAAGGAGACGTGTGTTGTGGATAAGAAGCAGCTTGCGCTTGATATAATTGAAAGACTTAAAAAAGAATATCCAGATGCCGGATGTTCGTTGGAATACAGCGAAGCGTGGAAGCTTCTTGTCAGCGTGCGCCTTGCGGCTCAGTGCACTGATGCGAGGGTGAATGTGGTCGTCCGGGAGTTGTACGCACATTACCCGGATGTAAATGCACTTGCGGATGCACCGGTTGAGGAGCTTGAGAAGCTGGTAAGACCTTGTGGACTTGGCAACAGCAAGGCAAGGGATATAAGTGCCTGTATGAGAATGCTGCGGGATAAGTACAATGGTCAGGTTCCGGAGGATTTCGACAAGCTTATGGAGCTTCCGGGAGTTGGAAGAAAGAGCGCGAACCTTATTATGGGCGATGTATTTGACAGACCTGCAATAGTTACCGACACGCATTGCATCCGTCTGGTAAACCGCATGGGTCTTGTGGATGGAATAAAGGAGCCGAAGAAGGTTGAGATGGAGCTGTGGAAGCTAATACCTCCTGAGGAGGGGAATGATTTCTGCCACAGGCTTGTAGAGCACGGAAGGGCGGTGTGCACGGCACGGACGAAGCCGTACTGCGATAAGTGCTGCCTTAAAGACATTTGCGCGAAAAATATATAATAGGTAACTGCGTAACCAAGTGTGTAATTATCGTACGTTGTGTACCGGTAAAATTATACAACTGTTTACCGGCAGCTTCGGGTTTCGCAATTACTAAAATAGTATAATTTTGAGAGGTGGATATATGTCAGGTGTGGAGTCGCGTGGCATGCCGGTGCAGAAGCCGCACGCGGGTGGAAAGGATTTCTCAAAAGGGAAAATATGGAGCAATATAATGGTTCAGGCTGTGCCACTTATACTGGCACAGCTTGTGCAGCTTTTATACAATGTCGTTGATAGAATATATATAGGACATCTTCCGGGAGCGGACAGTCTTGCTCTTACAGGTGTGGGGCTTGCATTTCCACTTACAACGCTTATTGCTGCATTCACGAATCTGTTCGGTATGGGCGGCGCACCGCTGTTTTCCATAGAGCGTGGTGCAGGGAATGATGAGAAGGCGGAAAGGATACTTGGAAACACTTTTTCAATGCTTTTTGCAAGTTCATTTATAATTTTTATCCTGTGCTATGTATTCAGAAAACCTGTGCTGTATCTTTTTGGCGCGAGTGATGCCTCGTATGTATACGCGGACGAATATTTAAAAATATATCTTCTGGGCACGACATTCACCATGCTTGCGACAGGACTGAATGGATTTATAAATGCTCAGGGGTTCCCGCGGACAGGAATGATGACAACGCTTATAGGAGCTGTGCTTAATCTGGTTTTAGACCCACTGTTTATTTTTGCATTTCACATGGGGGTCGGTGGGGCGGCACTTGCAACCATTATAAGTCAGGGCGTATCGGCAGCGTGGGTTCTGAGATTCCTTATAAGCAGAAGAGGAAGGGCTGCGTATCATATAAGACTGTCCTGCCTCAGACCGGATTTAAAGCTTGTGGGGGATATAACCGCACTCGGAATGGCCGGATTTATCATGCAGGGGACGAACTGTCTGGTTCAGGTGGTCTGCAACGCGACGCTCAAGGTGTTCGGCGGAGATTTATATGTCGGGATAATGACGGTCATCAATTCGGTGCGTGAGATAATGTCGCTTCCGGTCAGCGGACTTACCAGCGGTTCACAGCCGGTGTTAGGATATAACTACGGAGCGAAAAAATATGACAGGGTGAGGAGCGGAATTAAATTCACGTCGGCGATAGGAATAGGCTACACGGCACTTGCATGGATTATAGTTCTTCTTATTCCGCAGCAGCTGATGGGAATATTTACAGATGATTCCCAGACAATAATATATGGAGCAGAGGCACTTAAGACATACTTCTTCGGTTTTGTATTTATGTCATTTATGTTTACCGGGCAGTCGACATTTACCGCGCTTGGATATTCAAAGCATGCGATATTCTTCTCACTTTTAAGAAAAGTGATTATCGTCACACCGCTTGCAATAATTCTGCCTCGAATAGGGTTTGGAGTGATGGGAGTATTTCTATCAGAGCCGGTATCCAATGTGATTGGTGGACTTGCAAGCTTCCTAACCATGTATTTTACCGTATACAGGAAGCTGAAACCGCAGAATACAGCTTTGCCGGAGAGATGCCGGACTAATTGAAGGCAGCTGCTTATCCGGAAATTTGAGCTTAGCAATTATCTGAAAGCAGTTTATCAAAAAAAGGTGAATGCCGCACAGGAAAGTGACGACATTCACCTTTTTTGATTATTCTACATCCACAACGCGGATCATGTTGGTTGCGCCTGCGATTCTGAGAGGGAAACCGGCAACGATGACAACGCGGTTGCCGGATTTAATGACACCGGCGGTCTTACACTTATTGATTACCTCGTTGATAAGAGCTTCACCATCCTCCTGCTCTGTGATAAGAACAGGTGTAACTCCCCACATGAGGGAAGTCTCACGGCACACGCGCTCATTGGTTGAGCAGCCGATAATATCTATGTTAGGACGGAAACCGGATACCTTGCGGATTGTGCTTCCGCTTAAGGAAACCGGAATAATCGCATCAGCATTGATTACGCTTGCGATAGAGCATGCAGCACATGCGATTGAGGAGGCGAGGTTGCTTCCGTTGTAGGTTATCTCGAATTTACCGGTAGTTGTAGTCTTTTCAATCTCACGGCAGATTCTGCTCATAGTCTTAACCGCTTCTACAGGGTAGTCGCCGGCAGCACTCTCACCTGAGAGCATTACGGCTGATGTCTGGTCAAAGATTGCATTAGCAACATCATTGACCTCTGCACGGGTAGGACGGGGATTATGAGTCATGCTCTCAAGCATCTGGGTTGCTACGATTACGAACTTACCTGACTTAAGGCACTTGCTTATCATATCCTTCTGTACAACAGGAACCTTTTCAAAAGGAATTTCAACACCCATATCTCCTCTTGCTACCATGATTCCGTCAGCAACATTGATAATTGCATCGAGATTCTCAACACCCTCCTGGCTCTCAATCTTGGCAATAAGATTGGAGGTATTGTTATGCTCCTTCTGAAGTCGGCGGACTTCAAGAACATCCTCTGCACAGCGGACGAAGCTGAGTGCGAAGAAGTCAAAGCCGGTCTCCATGGCAAATTCTAAATCCCTCCTGTCAACATCGCTGAGGAACGGAAGTGATAAATGAACTCCCGGAACATTGATAGCCTTGCGGTCTGATATTACGCCGCCATTGATGACACGGCATACAATATCTGTGTCATCAATCTTCTCAACCTTGAGTTCAATAAGACCATCATTTACAAGTATGCTTGTACCTACCTGGACATCATTGATAAGATTTTTATATGAAATTGAACCTATAGTATTATTGCCAAGAACTTCCTTTGTGGTGAGTGTAAATAAGTCACCATCGTTAATGGTCACCTTGCCGCCTTCAAAGAGACGGAAACGAATCTCCGGACCTTTTGAATCGAAGAGAGTAGCTACCGGAAGCTTAAGCTCATCACGAACCTTCACAACGCGGTTATATCTGCCTAAGTGTTCCTCATAGCTTCCGTGTGAAAAGTTAAAACGTGCAACATTCATGCCGTTTTCCATCATTTTTCTGAGAGTCTCCTCATTATCACATGCCGGACCCATGGTACACACTAATCTTGTCTTCTTTAACATTAAAAATAAATCCTCCTTATTAAACTGTCCCGGCTATTATAACATAACAGACACTAAAATGAAAGCGCATTCATGTTTCTTTGCATTATCTTTACCTTACTGTTTCATGCTTAAGTTTTTTCATGGCGAATTTTTCATGGTACATCATTTTGTCCGCACGTCTCAGCGTATCACCGATATCATAGTCCTCGTCAGCGTTGTACATCTCGCAGCCGCATGCTATATGCAGCGGAAAGCTGTTCGGATGTGCGGCATTATAATCTGCGAGCAGCTTTTTAAAGCTTTTGATACAGTTGCGGCACTTGTCAATGGATATGCCATGTAATAAGGCGCAGAATTCATCACCACCCATTCTGTAGCAGTTACCGAAGCCTCCGAAGACCTTTTTTATCAGCCCGGCACTCTCAATAATATATGAGTCACCATGGTCATGCCCGAGGCTGTCATTACATTGCTTGAGGTTGTTAAGGTCGAACATGACAATTATATGTCCCTCTGGCTTGAAATTGCTGCTGCCGGTATATTCTGCATAAGCAGTTCTGTTAAAAAGACCGGTGAGCTGGTCATGATAGGCCATCTCCTCGAAGGCTTTTGCCTGGCTTCCAATCTCCATAAGTGCCTTGGCTTCTTTAAGCGAGGCCATTCCAAGTGCAATTATATAGAATAGAAGACATGTGATTCCAAGAAATGACGGAAAGGCACCATTTGTCAGGTAGTAGGCAAGTATGTCGGCTGACAGCCCGACAAGGCAGGCAAATGAGCATATGAATGAAAGCTTGATTTTAGGGTTCCATCCGTAACGGGTTACTTCTCTGTAATACATAATGAACACCACAGGGATGTTAGAAAGCATCACGGCATGCACAAGCCAGAGAGTATCACGTATATCCGCAACGGCATTTATCTGCAGCACCATAATTATGACAAATACAAGAAGGTTAAATATGCAGGGTACATTCCACAGAGGATTGTCTTTTTCCGTAAATGAGTTTCTCAAAAAGCTTATGAAGGGAATACTCATCATCAGCAGACAGGAGTAGGCTGTGTATGATATCAATACCGGGTTTTTTACAATTGTGGATGTATAGTCAAGATCCATAAACTTCCATACGCCGATAAGGATGGAAAAGAAGCCTATCATAATCAGACTCTTATCAATATGCCTGTTTCTTGAGTTTATAAGTGTAAAAATTATGAAGAATAAGCCTGCAAGCACCGCGATGAAGCATGTAAAATATATAATAATGTAACGGACCAGCAGGTGTTCATATATCCTGAATTGTGAACCAAGATAAAAAATAGGATTGGTGTTAACCATGCTTTTATAAAGCGGTGTAAGGACAACTCTGACTGTCTTTCCTGCATCGTCGTTACAGACAGGAATCACACACCAGTTAGCACCGGTGGTTTTTATAAATGAACTCTCATCCGGTGAGAGCGAATATATAAGCTCAGAATCGAGGTATACTTCGACCTTTTCATGTTTTACGAAAAAGATAAGATTGGAATTGTTAGCCGGAAGAGCCGGCAGTGGAAAAGACAGCTCATTATATAGCTTTAAAGGGGCATTATCGTCAGTCTCTGTCCTGAAGGTATCTGCTGTAATGACGCAGTATGAATCAGTTGGTCTGGCGGCTGATATGTTTATATGGAAACGTGAGCCGATATATGCGAGCATACATATCAGAGCAAGGAGACAGGTACCGTAAGCAGTGTATATTATATATTTTATTTTCTCATTATTTTTTTCTTTCAATGCAGCCTCCTATGGATATATTTACTATCGAATACTATTGGCAGAGCCGGTGAAAATCATCGGTTAAGCCTTCGTGGTTTATTTTAAACATATAAAGTAATTATATCATTGAACTGGCAGAAATAAAATACATTTTTTATACGTGTGCGGTTTTCAGGTTATATATTGGCATTACATGGTGTTGGGGACAAAACATGTGCTATAAACTTAGCGTGTATAACGTATTATATTTATGCATATCAC
>ENA-ORNR01001233-ORNR01001233.1-human-gut-metagenome-genome-assembly--contig:-NODE-1233-length-23619-cov-2.990579_pt1 | contig 23619 bp, 20 predicted proteins | sample MGYA00242114_ERZ509020 | MGnify/ENA primary metagenome ERZ509020 (study PRJEB26280, sample SAMEA2338758) | human gut metagenome | biome: human gut; feature: human-associated habitat; material: faeces...
TGAATCGGGTAGTTTTCGGGCCCTCAGCTGCAAATGGCCGAGGGCCTTTATAGCATCGGTCAGCGCGCCGCTTTGATAGGCAGCCTGCTCCATGGCACGGTCATAATCCTCCTCATCGGCAGCGGTGGCCATGGTCAGGTCGTTCCGCTCCTATCACACTTTGTTTTTCGGCAAAACTCAAGCTGCCCCCTTGACAACAGCCGAGGAGAGCATTATCATAAAACTAATGACATTAGTTTTATGGGGGAGGCACCTTGATGGCCAAAGGACTGAGCGCTGAAAGCATCACTGTCGCGGCAGCTGAACTGATAGAGCAGTACGGGCGCAGCGGGTTTTCCATGCGGCTGCTGGCCGATACCATGGGGGTCAAAACCGCCTCGCTCTATAATCACATCGAGAACATGGATACCCTTTTAACTGAGGTGTGCCGCTATGCCCTGCGGATGCAGGAGGACGGTGAGCTGCGGGCCATCGCGGGGAAAACCGGTCGGGAAGCCGTATGGGCCCTGGCCTGGGCCTACCGGCGCTTTGCGCAGAACCCACCGGAGGATTACCGTCGCTTCTGCGAGGAAAACGGGCACTGGCTGCCGGACTATGCACTGTTTATGGCACTGAAGGATGCCCATGGCGGGCGTCCTTGGAACGAGTGGGAACAGCCGCTGAAAACCCGGGAGCCGGGTGCCATTGCGGCGGCGCGGGAGCAGTATGCCGGAGAGATTGGCTTCCAGATGATGCTGCAATACCTGTTTACCCGGCAGTGGCGGGCCCTGAAGGGCTATGCCAATGAGCGCGGGATTCGTATCATTGGGGATATTCCCATCTATGTACCGCGGGATTCTGCTGATGTGTGGAGTGCTCCGGAGCAATTCCTGCTGGATGAAAATTACGAGCCGATTGAGGTGGCAGGCTGCCCGCCCGATGGATTTTCGGCCGATGGGCAGCTGTGGGGCAACCCGCTGTACCGCTGGGACGCCATGAAAGCGGATGGCTACCGCTGGTGGATCGACCGCTTTAGGGCCAGCGCGGCGCTGTATGATATTATTCGTATTGACCATTTCCGTGGATTTGAGGGTTATTATGCCATTCCCGGCGGGGCCGCAACAGCCCGTGACGGTGTGTGGCGGCAGGGCCCGGGCATCGAACTGTTCCATGCGGTGCGGGCTGCGCTGGGTGACTTGCCCATCATCGCGGAGGACCTGGGCTTTTTGACCGAGGGGGTTCATCGCCTGAGAGAGGAGTGTGGCTTCCCTGGCATGAAGGTGCTGCAGTTTGCCTTTGACAGCCGGGAGGACAGTGACTATCTGCCGCACAATTACCCCCGGCACTGTGTGGTATACACCGGTACCCACGATAATGATACCATCATGGGATGGATGCATACGGCATCCCCGGAGGATGTGCGGTTTGCGTGGGAGTACCTGCGCCTGACCGAAGCGGAGGGCCCCAACTGGGGCATGATGTGCGGGGCGCTGCAAAGCCCTGGTGATACTGTCATCCTAACGATGCAGGACCTGCTGGGCCTGGGCAGCGAGGCGCGGATGAATATTCCCTCCACGCTGGGATGCAACTGGAAGTGGCGCGCCGCGCCGGATAGCATCACCCCGGAGCTGGCCGACCGGCTGCACCATGTGACGGGGCTGTACCGCCGTCTGCCAAGATAAATCAGTTTATCCAAGAGAGTGAAAATAGGGAGCCTCCGGCGGAAAGCGGCCGGGGGCTCCGCTTTGGCTTGACAGGGAATTTGAAAAAGCCGTATAATGGAAACCGCAAGGGTCGGATTCTGCGAAAGGCAGGCGGCCGCACCAAAGCGGCGAGGGCTGCCGCAGGGTGCGCCGCAGCAGCCCGAATGAAGCGGCGCCCGCCGGAGGAAAAGAGGAGAGCAAATGACAGAGCTGAAACCATATCAGTGGCTGGATGCCAACCAGCTGAAGCTGATAGCGATAGTGGCAATGACGGTGGACCACATAGCGTGGCTGCTGTTCCCGGGGTATGCCGCCGGGGCGGTACCTATTGTGATGCATATTATTGGGCGGATCACCTGCCCAGTCATGTGCTTTTTCATTGCGGAGGGCTTCCACTATACCCGTGATCGGAAGAAGTACGCGCTGCGACTGTTCATGTTAGCGGTGGTTTCGCATTTTGCGTATATGTTGGCCTCCAATAGCTATGTGGACTGGCATTCCTTTATCCCGTTCTACTATGGGGATGTTCTGAACCAGACCAGTGTGGTGTGGTCGCTGCTGGGCGGGCTGCTGATGCTGTGGCTGTGTGAGGACGAAAAGCGCAGCATGGGGGTAAAGGTTGCGGGTGTATTGCTGATTTGCCTGATTACATTGCCCAGCGATTGGAGCTGTATTGCCGCCCTGTGCGTGCTTTCCATTGGCTCCAACCGGGGCGAACCGAAGAAACAGATCGCGTGGAGTCTTTTTTATGTGGCAATCTATGCGGTGGTGTACTTCCTCGCGCTGGATAAGCTGTACGGATTGCTCCAGCTATGTGTGGTGCTTGCTATCCCGCTGCTGGCGCTGTATAATGGCAAGCGCGGTAAAAACCAAACGATCAACAAGGTGATGAAGTGGCTGTTTTACATCTACTACCCGCTGCACCTTGCTGTCATTGGGTTCATCCAGCTGCAGATAAGGTGACAGTATGAGGATAGAGCATATTGCCCTGTATGTGAATGACCTGGAGGCGGCAAGAGAATTCTACTGCCGTTATTTTGGCGGGCAGAGCGGAGAGCGCTACCACAACCCTAAAATGGGGTTTCAATCCTATTTCCTGCGGTTTGCGGGCGGGGCACGGCTGGAACTGATGACAGCGCCGGAGATGGTGGATGCCCCAAAGGCGGAACGCGGGACAGGATACAGCCACCTGGCGTTCAGCGTGGGCAGCCGGCAGGCGGTGGATGAATGGACAGAGCGGCTGCGCATGGACGGCTATCCGGTGATAAGCGGCCCCAGGGTGACCGGAGACGGTTATTACGAGAGTTGTATCCTTGACCCCGAAGGTAACCGGATAGAAATAACGGAATAAAGCAAGACGAAAAAGAGATAGAGGTGGTTTGTTGTGAGGCGCTGCATTGTAGTGACCGGAGTGGAACACAGAAAATAAAAAATGACCATTCCGGAGGAAATAACATGATACCTAATTGGAAGATATATCCCCGTTCCCAGGGGCACAGCACCGTTTACCTGAAAAATGTTGTCAAAGACCCGACCATTCAGGTGGGGGAATACACTACCTACGATGACTATGTGAATGACCCGAGGGATTTTGAGCGCAACTGCGTGCTGTACCATTACCCCGAGTGCAATGGCGATACTCTGACCATTGGCAAGTTCTGTTCCATCGCCTGCGGTGCTAAATTTATTTTCAATGCGGCAAACCATGCGCTGGGCAGCCTTTCTACCTATCCGTTCCCCATCTTCTTTGAGGAATGGGGACTGCCGACCGACTGCGCTTCCATTGCGGAGGCGTGGGATAACCATGGCAGCATCACCATCGGCAACGATGTGTGGATCGGCTATGAGGCGGTGATCCTTTCCGGTGTGACGATCGGGGATGGGGCTATTATAGGTGCCCGTGCTGTGGTAACCAGGGATATTCCGCCCTATACCATTGCGGCTGGAGTGCCGGCTAAGCCCATCCGCCGCCGGTTTGATGTGGAAACTATTGCCCGGCTGGAGGAGCTCCGCTGGTGGGACTGGGAGGAAGAAAAGATCCGCCAGAATATTGCCGCGATCCAAAGTGGGAATATCGAAGCGCTGTGCCGCGCGGCCAAAGAATAAAATGACTCAACGGGAGGCAACATGAACCGCGAGAATAAACGCAAGACCTTTGAAAAAGGCTACTATAAAAACCACCCTTGCAATGATAGCTTTACCTGTAAAGTGTGCGGGCGGTTGGTAACACCGGATGCGGCCGGGACCGACCACCGCAACCACTGCCCCAACTGTCTTTCCAGCCTGCATGTGGATATCGAGCCGGGGGACCGGGAGGCCGACTGCGGCGGCATCATGGAGCCGATTGCGGTGTGGGTGCGTGGTAAGGGCGAATGGGCCATCATCCACCGCTGCCGTAGGTGCGGAGCACTGAGCTCCAACAGGGTGGCTGCCGATGACAATCCCATGAAGCTGATGAGTATTGCCCTAAAGCCTCTGTGTGAGCCGCCTTTCCCGCTGGAGCGCATAGAGGAGATGACCGCCCTGATGGGCGGGGAGGGCCGACTGAAATAAGCCAAAGGAGCCGGATAGGACCGAGAAGGTGCTGTCCGGCTCCTTTTGCAAAGTTTAAGCAGGGGAAAGAAAGGCGGCCTGTACTCTGCACAAGCTGGTAGGAGAAAGGAGAGCAGAACTTTCCCTTGTTTTACAAGGACATACGCGGCATTCATGCCCGTCAAAACCGTATGTGTCCCCGTCAAGCAAAGGTGGAGCTCCTAGAACATGCATATCTGCGCTGAAAGTAGGAGGGCGGCAGAAAAACAACAGACTGGCGCGAAAAGGTGCTGAGACGGTGCGAAATGCAGGGGAAGAGCAAGTTGTAAAGGATTGACGAAAAGGACATTATATTGTAAAATATTATATAATAAAATAAAATTGTTATTGGTTAACTAATATATATAATGGTTTGTGCAAAAACGACAAAGTGTATGGAGCAAAGAATCGACGAAAGCCGGGCTTTTGTGGTAAAAAGACGAAATTTGAACATTGTTGATTTCTCAAAGAATGAGCAAGAGGTGGAGCAAGTGTGGACCTGTATACTGCGATCGTAGTGATCACAATGGCGCTGCTGGTGGTGAACATAGTGGATGTATGTACCGACCGGCTGGCGGATAAAACAGCGACCATACGGTTCATAACGGTATGTGTGGTCATAGGATTGGCCCAGATGGGAGAATGGATCGGGGTAAAGACGAACGGTGCAGAGCCTGCGCTGATCGGGCTGCACTGGTTCGCTAAAACGGTGGAATTCTGCATGGCGCCGGTGATGTGTGTGATGGCAGCGCACACATACAGCAAGGCGAGAAAGCCTGCGGCCGCTATTGGAGCCATTGTAGTGAATGCACTGTTCATGATCGTGAGCAACCAGTACGGATGGGTCTTCTATATTGATGAAATGAATGTTTACCACAGAGGCAGGCTGTACTGGGTGCATGTGGCGGTATTTATTTTTTCTATCCTGTACTGCTTTATATGTGTGATGATGGACGAGATGAAATACCAGGCACGGCCGGAAGCCGTACTGCTGGCGATTATGCTGTTCCTTTCGATGGGTATTTATATCCAGATGATATTTCCCGATCTGCGGGTGGACTATCTGTGCGTCGCAGTAGGAAATGCGCTGCTGTATAATCACCGGTGCAGAAGGTTTTCCCGTTTGGACGGACTGACCATGCTGTTGAACCGCACCCAGTATGAGAAGGACCTGGAGCGCATTAAACCGCCGGCGGTCATTATCAATATGGATGTCGATGACTTTAAGCAGATAAACGACACCAGTGGCCACGCGGCAGGGGACTATTACCTGCGGCAGATAGCGGAGGTAATACGAACGGTGTATGGGCGGCATGGTGACTGCTACCGCTATGGCGGCGATGAGTTTAGCTTGATTCTGACCAAGAACCTGCACCAGATGGAAAAGCTGAACGGGATGTTCGAGGCAGCGCTGGGCCAGCTGCGGGAGCAGGACCCCAAAATGCCGACGGTTTCGCTAGGATATGCCCTGTACGAGGGCGGCATCGAGGCTCTGTATGCCACCATAGAAAAGGCAGATGCCATGATGTACCGGAACAAAAAGGTGAATGACCGTGCGGAGATAGTGGAGAACGCGGCGGAATTCTGAGCAAAAATGAATACGGCAAACCCGCCGAAAGACGGGGACGCAAAGTTTAGTGTCTAACCCGGTAAATGCCGGTATGATGGACTGACCGCACAAAGAGACTTTTGCTGCGGTCAGTTTTTTATTTTGGGAGGAAGTGACATGGGATGAATCGGGTGTTCCGGGAGGAGAAGAAGTATCTTATCGGTATGGCGGAGGCCCTGCATAGGAGCCACCTGCTGGGGCAGGTGATGCGGGAGGACCCCCACAACGGAGTGCATGGATACCGGATTCGTTCGCTGTACTTTGATACGGTGTACGATGAGGACTACCATGAAAAGCTGGCCGGAATAGAGACCCGCCGCAAGATACGGCTGCGCTGCTATGACCCGGCTGCCGGCTATGCTATGCTGGAAATGAAGCAGAAACAGGGGGCAAGCCAGCTCAAGCGCTCGCTGCGGGTGACAAGGGAGGTTGCCCAGCGGCTGATCACCGGGGACTATACTCCGCTACTGCAAAGCAGGGAAGCCTTTGCGGCGGAGTGCTATGCCCTAATGCAAAGCCGCTGCTATCGGCCAAAGGCCATAGTGGAATATGACCGTAAGGCCTTCATCGCAAAGGAAAACAAGATACGGGTGACATTTGACAGCCGTATCGTTGCCACCGAGAGCAGCTTTGACCTCTTTGATGAGCGGCTGAATATGGCTCCGGTGCTGGCCCCTGGCGCGGTGGTGATGGAAGTGAAGTATAACGGCTTTCTGCTGGATTATATCCGGCGGATGATCAACACCGTGGATCAAAGTGAGCTCTCGGTAAGTAAATACATGCTGGCCCGGCAATGTGGGTATCGATATCGGCTGTAAGCCGCGACGAAAAGGAGATTGACAACATGAAGGATAAGATCCTGAGCCTTTTTACCAACCCCAGTGAGATGACGCCGGAACAGATCGTGCTGAATATCGGTATTGCGGCGGTGCTGGGCTTTTTCATTTTTATTTCCTACTATATTTCCCATCGGGGCACCATTTACAGCAAGAAATTTAATGCCTCGCTGGTGATATTGGCGGCCCTGACCGGTACAGTAATGACCGTCATCGGGAATAATATAGCGCTTTCCCTGGGTATGGTGGGCGCGCTTTCCATTGTGCGGTTCCGTACTGCCATCAAGGATTCCCGTGATACCGTGTATATCTTTTGGTCTATTATTGTGGGCATCTGCTGCGGAGTGGGGGATTACCTGGTGGCGGCGGTGGGCAGCGCCGTGGTGTTTCTCATTATCCTCATCCTGGGGTGCATCAAGAGCGACAACCGGATGCTGCTGATTCTGCGGGCCGACCGGGGTAAGACTGCGGCGATCAAGGCGCAGGTGTATCAACTGTTCCGGGGGAAGGCTGTTCTGCGAGTGGAGAACACGACCGAGGAAACGGTGGAGCTGATTTATGAGCTGAGCCAGAGTATGCTGAAGAAGGCCGAGAAAAAGGAGAAAGATCTCTGCAGCTGTCTGTATGCCCTGGGCAATGTGGAGTATGTCAACATCGTGATGCAGAACGACGAGGTTTCGGGCTGAAGGAAATGGAGCAGAAAGCAGCATGAAATATAGGATTATAGGCGCGGTGGCGTGTATTTGTATCCTGCTGGTAAGTGTACTGAACTACCCGGTGCTGCTGACCGGGCGGATGGAGAGCCGGCGATACCACCAGCACCGAGAAGCCACGCCAAAGGCCGTCTGCGCCGTACATGCCGAAAAGGAATTCTGCACCCACCTGCCGCTGATAGTTATTGACACCGGCGGGGCGGAGATCCCTGGGAGAGGGCTGGTGGATGAGGAAGACCGCCACATGGGTTTTACCACCACGGCAGAAGGTGCGGACCGCATTACAGCGCAGATGCGGGTGATGGACAGTGCGGAGGAAAACAACCACCCAACCGATGCGCCGGCGGTGGAGAGCAATGTGGTCATCCATGTGCGGGGAAATTCCTCGCGATATTTTGAGAAGGCTGGTTACCGACTGGAGTTGGTGGATGAAAACGGGGACAACAACCCAAAGAGCTTGATGGGGATGGATGCCCACCACGAATGGGCGCTGCATGGACCCTATCTGGATAAAAGCCTGATGCGCAACTACATGTGGTACAACATAGCCGGAGAATGCATGGAATACGCCCCTAATGTGCGATTCTGTGAGCTGATGCTGAATGGAGAGTACCAGGGAATCTATGTGCTGACGGAGCTTATTGGCAGTGGGCGGGATGGCGCGCGGCTGAATATGGAAGTGGATGCCCGCGACAATACCTACACAGGTTATCTGCTGCGATTGGACCGGCAGGATGGAAGCGAGTACGACCGGCTGAACAGCCTGACCACATACAGCTACCGCAATGAAATGGAGCTGAAGCTGGAGGTGGAATTCCCCGGAGAGAAGAAACTGACCCCGGAGATCAAAGAGGCGATCAAGACGGACTTTTCGGCTTTTGAAAAGGGGTTGTATTCCTATGACTATGACAGCAGAAAGTATGGCTATCGGGCGCAGGTGGATGTAGATTCCTTTGTGGATTATCTGATATTGAATGAGTTTACCACCAACTATGATGCCGGTTCCTATTCCACCTATATTTACAGGGATGTAAGCGGCCGACTGAAAATGTGTGTGTGGGATTTTAATAACGCCTGTGATAATTACCAGGAGCAAACCACCATGCAGGTGCAGCACTTTGATGTGCACCGCAAGCTGTGGTTTAACATGATGGTGAAGGATGAATATTTCACCGAACGGGTCATCCGGCGTTACCGGGAGCTGCGTGAAAGCTGGCTGAATGAAAAGTACCTCCTGCGCTACATAGATGAGGTGGAAGAATACTTGGGTCCGGCCATAGAGCGAAACTTTGAACGGTGGGAGGATTCGCTGCGGGATGATACCCTGCTGGCCCCGGCGGAACGGAATGTTCATTCCCATCAGGAGGCGGTGCGGCAGCTGAAGGATTTTATCCGGCAGCGCGGGCGCTGGATGGATGAAAATATCGAGTCACTGCGGCAGTACAGCGCGGAATCCCGAGTGAAGAAATACAGCGAAGTGACAGACTGAGGAGGATTAAAGTGAAGAAGTTCATTATTGCCCTTTCAGTGCTGGTGCTGCTGTTTATGGCATTGGATGCGGCACACTACCGGCTGGGGTGGTATATTGATCTGATGCCGGAGGAGCCCGTGACGACCTTTGTAAAGACCGATGGGAAGGAAATCTACCTGGACTGTGGGGAGGGCTGGCAGCCCTTTGAGATCCGGGGGGTCAATATGGGCTCCGGGATACCGGGCAAGTGGGCAACGGAGTTTGCCATAGACGAAGAGACCTACCGGCGGTGGTTCGGGTACATCCAGGCAATGGGGGCCAATACCGTTCGGGTCTATACCATCCAAGGCGAGGCGTTCTACAACGCTTTTTATGAGTACAACAAGGATAACCCGGAACCGCTGTATCTTATCCACGGGGTGTGGGTAAATGACTATGTGCAGAATTCCCACCGGGATGCCTACGATAAGGATTTTTATGAGACCTTTCTGCAGGATTGCCGCACCATGCTGGATGTAGTGCACGGGCAGCGTCGCCTGGCGGCCCAACAGGTGCAAAGCGCTGGCTACGGCAGCTATAAAAAGGACATTTCCCCATGGGTGATCGGGTACATCCTGGGGGTAGAATGGGATGACATGACAGTAGCCTATACCGATGACACCTACGCCGGCCGGGAGGGCTATACCGCCTATACCGGAAAATACCTGACCACAACGGATAAGGCAACTCCTTTTGAGGTGCTGTTGGCCCGGGTGGGGGATAAGGCGCTGGAATATGAGAGCAGCCGCTACAAAACACAGAAGCTCATAGCCTTTTCCAATTGGCCCACCACTGACCCCTTTCAATATCCCGATGAGATCAAAAGGCTGTATATGAAATGTGCGACGGTGGATGTGGAACACATCTGCACCACGGAGCGGGTGATATCGGGACAGTTTGCCTCCTACCATGTGTATCCTTACTATCCCGATTACCTGAACTGGACAGAGGATTGGAGTGGACTGGGGCTTGAGGACCACGAGATCTTCCGGGATGAGGATAGTCGGATGAATACCTACCGGGCGTATCTTACGGGGCTGGTTGCCCACCACACCATGCCGGTAGTCATTTCAGAATTTGGTGTTTCCACCGGGCGAGGGATGGCCCACCGGGACCTAAATACTGGCCGCAACCAGGGAAATATGACGGAGCAGGAGCAGGGGATGGCGCTGGCTACCTGCTACGAGGACATAAAAGCAGCAGGTTGTGCGGGCAGTGTGGTATTTGCCTGGCAGGATGAGTGGTTTAAGCGAACCTGGAACACCATGCATGCTGTGAATCTGACCCGCACCCCATACTGGTCGGATATCCAGACTAATGAGCAGTATTTTGGCCTGTTGGCCTTTGACCCGGGGCAGGAGCAAACGGTGTGCACCCTGGATGGCGACCCGACCGAATGGACCGAGATGGATGTCATCGGGCAAAATGAAGGGATGACCCTTTCCGCGAAATACGATGAACGGTATCTGTACCTGATGGTGCGGAAAGAAGGATGGAATCCGGAGGGGGAAACCCTATATCTGCCCATAGATACCACCCCAAAGACTGGGACGAGCTATTGCCAGAACTTTGGGCTGAAATTCGACCGTGGGGTGGATTTTCTGGTGGTGCTGGATGGCCGGGAAAACAGCCGGGTGATGGTGCAGGAACCCTATGAAGTGCTGCGCAGTACCTACTCGCAGAATGTTTGGGGCTATGATACCTACCTGCGGGATAACCTGCCCGACCCGCACGCACCTGGCTTTACCAATATCGATATGATTCTGGAGATTTTTAATGAGGGCGAGGTGATGACTGAGGCCATCATTGCAAAATACGGCGGAGCGACCTTTGAGACCGGGCGGCTGCGATATGGCTGCGGTGACCCGGCCAGTGCCGCGTATGATTCGCTGGCGGACTTTATGACCAGGGAGGGCTGCATAGAGCTGCGGCTGCCGTGGCAGCTGCTCAATTTTGCTGATCCCTCTAAAATGCAGATACTGGATGACTATTACAACGGCAATTACGGCATTGAGCATATCAATATAGATGAAATGTACCTGGGGGTAATGACGGCAGAACAGGAGAGCCGGTGCGAGCTTTCGCCGTTGACACTTACAGGCTGGGGAAACCGGGTGACCTATCATGAACGACTGAAGGCATCTTATTACATGATGCAGGAGCTGTGGAACGGATGATGCGGGAAGGAGGCGATAGCAGTGAGGATAGAGACACTGCTGCATGTCTATTTGTTTATTTGCAGCGGGATGATCGTATTCAACATCATTACCGCCATCGTGTTAAAGCGCAGGGACCGCAGAACGGTGCGGGCCAGCGCCCGATTTCGGCAGCACATCCTGCAGCAGATAGAACGCATCAACACAGGACAGCAGGTTGAGAGACGGCACAAAAAATACTTGAGCCGGCAGTTGACCCGCACCGGGAATATGATCGCCTTTGATAAGATGCTGGAGGAAAAACGTGCGGAGGTTCTGGAAACGGTTCGTCAGTGTATGGAAGCAACCCACACTGCCGCAAACGGCGATTCCAAGGCATCCCATCTGATTGAAAAATCAGACCGGTATTTCAGTCAGTGTAAGGAAAAAATTGCAGAATTAAAGAGCCTTGCTCTTTTGGATGCTATGTTCCTGCCAATGTGCCAGTACAAGGATGATACGGTCAGCAATATCGAGTCTATTCTGGCTCCGCCTGCACCGAAGCCGCAGGTACAGCCGACACAGCAAGGAAAAGAAACTGCTCCTGTAAAGAAAAAAGTGGTTCGTGCCTATAACCGTCAGGTTGTATTCCAGGCAAAGACCTTACAGACGGATGCGGATATTGATGATTATGTAGAGAAGATTCGTTCTCAGTTGAAACAGTTATTGAAGAATTGTGATGAGATTAAGTTGAATTAAGTATTATGATTAAGGAAGAATAATGAATAATTATGAAAAGAAAGAGAAAATAATAGATGAAGCTAAGAAAGAAACGGACACAAAATTAACGGATTCAATAGCAAATGAATCAATAAAACAAATACAAATGAGAATTTCGTCGTCATTGAGAAATACAGATTCAATAAAACAAATACAGAAAAATCAAAAAAAAATTCTTGAGTCATTTCAACCAATATTAGAAAAGCAGACTAATATGAAAGTGGGGCTAGAAAATTTTAAGAAATCGTTGGGTATGTCTGTTTCAAAATGGAATCAAATGCAAGAGGTTATAAAAATCTTAAAAAAATCATTTAAATTTTCTCATAATATTGAAGTTGGTGAATTTTCAAAAGCTATCTATAGAATGACAGCAGAATTTTCAGAAGTAATTCGAAAAATTAAAATTCCATCAATTTCTGAGAAAAAGAAGCAAGAACTTCTTGAAATACATAGGTTGTGGGGACATTATGGATGGACAATAAATCCTTGTGCAGATGAAGAAACGCTATTTAGTAGTATGCCAGCTAATAAAAAAGATGCTGACATTATGGCATTAAAACAATGTCCTAATAAAATAATGGAACAAATATTTGAAGTTTTATTAGAAAACAAACGAACGAAAAAGACAGATTTTAGAGAAGCAGTATTTGATTATAGACATAAGCAGTATAAATCATGTGCGTTTATTTTGTTTGCTTTAATTGATGCGATATTGATTAGATTGCAGAAAAAATCGACTTTAGATGGAAAAAGGCGTAATGTTGGGTTAAGTGCTGTGCGAGATGCAAAGAAACGAACGGAAATAGATGTGAATACAGAAGTGCTTTATACAGCATTGTTTTGTACAAATCTTTTTGCTTGTCTTCAAAAAGTGTTTGAAAGTGGAAACGATTTTAGAAAACAACCGGAGGTTATAAATAGAAATTTTCTTGACCATGGAATGCTTACAAGAAAGGTTACGAAGAAAGACTGTATGCAATTGTTTTTGCTGTATTACAATATGCTCAAGCTGTTAGAGTTGATTTATTAAGAGGATGAATATAATGGATAAGAATGCGATTAAAAAATTTGCTGTCTGGGCAAGAACAGAGCTGATCGCCCGTGTTTCTCTAAAAGGTGTGGAATACGGTATCACAGAGGACAACATTGAGGATGCCAATGCGGACAGCGTTGGAGGAAAAGTCCTTACTGCTGATGAAAAGAAACAGCGTCAGGCTCTGATTGCCGAGATTAACGATAAAGGCTATAAGCAGGTCATGGAAGAGGTTGCCTATACTTGGTTCAACCGCTTCTCTGCTCTGCGATTCATGGAAGTCAATGGGTATCTTCCTTCCCATGTGCGTGTGTTCACGGATGAGGAAAACAACTTTAAGCCGCAGATTATAACCGAAGCCATTCATCTGGATTTGGATGGATTGGATATGGAAAAGGTTTATGAGCTGAAAGATGCAGAAAAGACAGAAGAACTGTATAAATATCTGCTGATTGTGCAGTGTAACGCTCTGAATAAGATTCTGCCGGGAATGTTTCAGAAGATTGCGGATTACACCGAGCTTCTTCTGCCGGACAATCTACTCCGTGAAGGCAGTGTCATTCAGCAGATGATTGAGCTGATACCGGAGGACGACTGGAAGGATGCTGTCCAGATCATCGGCTGGCTGTATCAGTATTATAACAGTGAGAAAAAAGACGATGTTTTTGCAGCACTGAAAAAGAATGTGAAAATTACGAAAGAAAACATCCCTGCAGCAACCCAGCTTTTCACACCGGACTGGATTGTTCGCTACATGGTAGAGAACAGCCTTGGTCGTTTATGGCTGGAGGGACACCCGGATGTCAAAGAACAGCTTTTGCCGACAGAGGAAGAACAGTCTGCTTATGCTGCCGGAAATCGTGACCCGGAAGACACCAAATGGCACTATTATCTGGAAGAAGCCGAGCAGGAGCCGGAAGTTCAGGCTCAGCTGTCTGAGATTCGTAAGGAATACGCCGCACTGACACCGGATCAGCTGAAAGTCATTGATCCTTGCTCCGGTTCTGGTCATATTCTTGCGTATATGTTTGATGTGCTGATGAAGATTTATGAATCCTACGGTTATACTACCCGTGAAGCAGTGGCAAGCATTGTAGAGAACAATCTTTACGGTCTGGATATTGATGACCGTGCTGCACAGCTGGCTTACTTTGCGGTAATGATGAAAGCCCGCCAGTATGACCGCCGATTCTTTAGCCGTGGCATTCAGCCCCATGTATATGCTATTGTGGAGAGCAACCATGTAGACAAATTTGCAGTAGATTATTTCTGTAATGGCGATATGAAGCTCACAGCCGCTATGGATACCATCATCAAAGAATTACATGATGCAAAGGAATACGGTTCGATTCTGACCGTAACACCGCAGGATTGGTCTGTCCTGTATGACCGTTTCGCAGAGATTACGAAAGATATAAATATGTCCCGTGATACGGTATTGAGAGAATTACTGCCGTTGGTACAGGTGGCAGAAGCACTGGCACAGAAGTATGAAACGGTTGTGACGAATCCGCCATATATGGGTATGCGGAATATGAATGATAAATTAAATGATTTTATAAAAGAAAAGTATGCAGACTATAAAGCTGATTTCTTTTCATCATTTGTAATTCATAGTTCTGAAATGACTAAGAAAAACGGATTTTGTGGATTTTTTACTCCTTATGTGTGGATGTTCATACAGAGCTATGAAAATATGCGAAATTATCTTTATAATCAAGCTACCATAGAAACATTGATTCAGTTTGAGTATTCGGCTTTTGAGGAAGCAACGGTTCCGGTATGTACTTTCGCATTTCGGAATGATTATGTGAAGAGAAAAGGTTGTTATCTGCGCTTAGTAGATTTCCGTGGCGGAATGGAAGTTCAACGGCAGAAATCATTGGAAGCAATATTAAACCATAAATGTGGATTTTATTACGAGCAGAGTACAGATGATTTTTCTAAAATTCCAGGGAGTCCAGTTGCATATTGGGTAAATGAGAATGTTGCTAAGGCGTTTGATACTGGTAAAACATTGTCTTCTGTCGCAAGAACTCGACAAGGATTAGCATCCAGTGATAATAACAGATTTCTGAAATTATGGTGGGAACCGTCATTTGTAAAAATCGGATTTGGGATGAAAAATGCAGAAATTGCAAAGCAAAGTAGACGAAAATGGTTTCCATGCAATAAAGGTGGAGAGTTCCGTAAATGGTATGGAAATAATGTATATGTAGTGAATTGGGAGAATGATGGAAAGGAGATGCTTGAATATGCAGCTAAACTGTACGGATCTCCAACAAGAACAATAAAAAATATTGCTTACTATTTTCAGGGCGGTATGACTTGGGGAACTATAACAAGTGGAAAACTTTCGATGAGGCATAGTCCAGTAGGGTTTATACCAGAACATGCTGGCGGTATGATTCCTTTGTTGCATTGGGGAGAAAAAGAAGAATACTTGCTTGGAATGATGAATTCTAATACAGCTATGCTGTTTTTATCATTTCTTTCTCCAACGTTACGATTTACAGAGGGACCGGTTGGGCTTGTTCCAATATTATACGATAAAAGATACTGTGGCAATATAGCTCATATAGTCAAAAATTGTGAATCTGACTCTATCTTAGATTGGGATTCTTTTGAAACCTCATGGGACTTCCGGCACCATCCACTGCTCCGAAAAGTTCCGACTATTGCCGAAGCCTTTGAGCAGTGGCAGGCTGAATGCGATAACCGATTTAACCAGCTGAAAGCCAATGAGGAAGAACTGAACCGTATTTTCATTGACATTTACGGTTTGCAGGATGAGCTAACACCGGAGGTTGAGGATAAGGATGTCACAGTCCGTAAGGCTGATCTTGGCAGAGATATTCGTTCCTTCATTTCTTATGCGGTTGGCTGTATGTTCGGTCGCTACTCGCTGGATGTGGATGGTCTTACCTATGCAGGTGGCGAATGGGATGACAGCAAGTATACCTCTTTTGCGGCTGATAAGGATAACATTATTCCGATTTGCGACGATGAATACTTCGAGGATGATATTGTCGGTCTGTTTGTGGAGTTCGTGAAAACCGTTTACGGTGCAGATACGCTGGATGAAAACCTAAAATTTATTGCCGATGCTCTGGGCGGAAAAGGTCAGCCGAAAGATGTAATTCGAAATTATTTCCTAAATGATTTTTATAAAGATCATTGTAAGATTTATCAAAAACGCCCGATTTATTGGTTGTTTGACAGTGGCAAGAAGAATGGCTTTAAGGCTCTGATTTATATGCACCGTTATCAGCCGGACACCATTGCCCGTATCCGTACAGATTATGTGCATGAACAGCAGGCTCGTTATCGCACTGCTATTGCTGATCTGGAGCAGCGGATTGCCAATGCATCCACTGGCGAGCGTGTGAAGCTGAACAAAAAGCTGACCACCTTGCAGGCACAGGATACCGAAATCAGAACCTACGAGGAAAAGATTCATCACCTTGCCGACCAGATGATTTCCATTGACTTGGACGATGGCGTGAAGAAGAATTATGCAATTTTCCAGGATGTTTTGGCTAAAATAAAGTAAGGAGGGATAGTTATCGAACCGAAATAAAAGAAATCTGTTCTCTTGGGGAATGGAGTAAACATACAGTTTGGTGGAAAAGCCTATTCAAATAGATTCATTTTGTCAAGAATTATCTTTAACGCACAGTGCGATAAGTATGATAGTCTTTTTGAAGGTACGCTGTCGGGAAGTGAAATTGAACAGATATTTCGAGGACTTTTTCCTACTGCAAATGCTGCGCTTGATGGAAAATATGATAAAGTCAATGCTGACGATGAAGTGAAAAGAGCTGTAATGGAGTTCAAGGCACAAAACGCAGAACGCAGCAAATTTGAGCATTATTATGAAATTCCATTAGAAGATTGGTTTTTGTTACTTCGATTATTCTTCATGGATAATCCAGATTTGAGTGATATGTGGAAAGCATCAAAACAAGGATTTGAATGGATGATTCTGGATGCTATCTATAATGCTGGTAAAATTCAAGAAATTTATCAAAAAATGAAAAAGCCTGTCAAACGTTTTTTTAAATCGTTTGATTCGATATTTACATTGAATTATGATAATAATATTGAAAAGTTGACTAATAAAACAATTTACCATTTGCATGGGGATTATTCTGTCCTTGCAGATTCTGAAAATCCTGAAACAGTTCAGGGATTTTTGAACAAGCAAAACGGAAAAATCGTTATGAATCCAGATTATCCGCAATGTTATTGTAATGCGCTACTTAATTTTAGTGGACAGAATAAATATAAAGAAGCTCAGGATAAAGTGAAAGGAATTGAGGCACTTCAAAGATTAAAGCAATTACATGATTCGGATGTAGAGAAATTTGAGATAATGAGAGCAGGTGTAGAATCAGAAAAAGCTCAAATTATAGATACTTATATCAAACATCCAGAACTGAAAATTGCTACGGATTATCATTTTGGGGAACTTGAAAAACTTTCAGGTGAATTGCATATTATAGGGCTTTCACCACAGAATGACAGTCATATCTTTGCTTGTATAGAAAAAAGCCCATTAGATAAGGTTGTTTTCTATTCGTATGGTGAGCCGCCAAAGAAATTGCCATTGACTAAACCCTATGAATTTGCAGATATTAAGCAGTTATGGAAGTCATTGGATGCGAATCAGCCACAATATAATTGTGGCAGAAAATATCCGGATTCTGGTGAAGCTAAAAAGTTTTTTGAACTTTTTAATGCATTATCCCTTGATCCGATTACGAAAGAAGAAATTGAGAAAGAAGCAAATTCAATTCCTGAATATATGGCGATGCCATTATGCAAAGAAGCTATGAATTTGATTAAGGTTCAGACAACACCAAAAAGTGAAGAAGAACTTATGAAACAGTTTAGAATGGTTAGTAGAATAGCTTTAAGAGAGGGAATTTATCCGTCTGCTTTTTATTTGATTTTAATAGATAATTTTTCAAAATTATCATAAAAGGAGGGCTTGCATATGATAACGGATGAAAGAATCAAAAATTCCAGTGAGCTAGAGTTTGCCGTATTTTGCATTGAAAATGTAGCGGCAAAGCTGGGTGTGGATGCAGAGCGTGTCTATCAGGCATTTACCGAACAAAGCGATATTCTGAACGGTTACATTGTGCCGGAATATGAAGTGCTGCATACCCAGAGTCGGGAATATATCGTTGATGACCTTCTTGACGTGATGAAAGAAAGGGGTGTGGAAGTATGATTCTCTATCATGGTTCTTTCTTAGAAATTGCAAAGCCGGATTTGGTTCATTCTCGCCCAAATGTAGACTTCGGGCGTGGCTTCTATGTTACGCCGTTGTATGAACAGGCGGCGAAGTGGTGTGGTAAGTTCAAACGCCGTGGGAAAGATGGTATTATCTCCAGGTATGAATATGATGAAAGACGGGAAGCTGAATTGAAAACGCTGAAATTCGATTCTTATTCCGAAGAGTGGCTGGATTTCATTCTGAACTGTCGCAGCGGAAAAGATTCGACGGATTATGACTTTGTTGTGGGTGGTGTTGCCAACGATAAGGTGTTTAATACCGTGGAGCTGTTCTTTGACGGGCTGATTGATAAAACGGAAGCTATCAACCGCCTGCGTTATGAAAAGCCGAACCTGCAAATATGTTTCCGCACAGAGAAAGCACTGTCTCTGTTGCATTTTGAAGGGAGTGAAACACTATGACAGCGAATCCGATTTTGCTTCAGAAAAAATATAGCCGTGTTATTGAATGCTTTGCTAAACAGCAGGGACTTTCACTGGATGCGGCATTGGATTTCTTTTATCATTCCCAGGTTTATCAGCTGATTCGTGACGGTGTTTCTGATATGCACTGCATGAGCGATGCGTATCTGGCGGAGGAACTGGAACAGGAATATGCCGAGAAAGTGCCTGTAAAGAAGAGAATAAAGTGAGACATAATATTTTTGATTCAATACCATTAAATATCGTTATCTGGATCATGGTACGATACAGGTTGTGGTATATGACAACCGATTGGAAATCACTTCTTCAGGAAAGCTGCCAATGGGGCAAACTATGGAGCGTATGAAAGAAGGCTATTCCAAAATCGGAAATTGAATCAAACAGGGTTGGCGATAAGTATTCAGACAAAATATTTGTCACAATAAATAACAATAGTAATACGGAAGTATGGAAAGTCTGTATACAATCCGGACATTCCAAACGACACCGCCCACCGGAGTTATGAGAGACAGTGCGTTGATAGGGTATCAGAGATACATGAGGGGGATCGGCTGCCACCAGCAGGACGAAAGAGCCGGGAATAACAAGGCAATGCAGGAGCAGAGCACAGGGGAGAATAAACGGCAGTATCAAATAATGAACATAAATACGAAAAAAGGTGTGGAATTATTTTTGAATTGTGGTAAAATGTTTTAGAACCTAAAAGAAGATATAAAATAAAATAGGGGAATTTATTGATAAGGAGTATTTTTCGTGACAGAAGATAAACGTTCTATTATTCAAATGGTAGCAGGCCTGATCGAACAGGGCAAAAAGAATCAGGATAAGATCGCATACAGCAAAATCCTGGATACATTTTCAGGGGTAGAGATTTCCTCTGAGCAGTTTGACAACATTTTAAAAGTTTTAGAAGATAACAAGATCGAAGTCCTTCACTCAAAAAATGACATGGAGCAGACGGTTTCTTTGTCTGCAAAGGAGAAAGAACCGGATGAGGTGGATGACGAAGAACTGGAAGAAAGTAAGATTCTTTTGGATATTGATGATGATATTGAGGAAGATTCCGAGGAAAATATCGAGGAAGATCTCTCGGTTATGGAAGGGGCGGATATCACGGATCCGGTACGTCAGTATTTAAAGACGATCGGACAGGTGCGTCTGCTTACCATGGAAGAAGAGCAAAAGATTGCCAAGCGGATCAGTGAGGGTGATCCGGAAGCCAAGAAGGAACTGATTGAAGCCAATCTCAGACTGGTAGTAAGTATTGCCAAGAAGTATGTCGGCAGGGGATTGCCGCTTCTGGATCTGATTCAGGAGGGGAATATCGGCCTGATGAAAGCAGTCGATAAGTTTGAGTACGAAAAAGGATTTAAGTTTTCCACATATGCGACATGGTGGATCCGTCAGGCAATTACCCGTGCAATTGCAGATCAGGCAAAGACGATCCGTGTTCCGGTACATATGGTGGAGACAATCAATAAGGTTGTCCGTGCACGCCGTACCCTGACACAGGAGCTGGGAAGAGAACCTTCCAATAAGGAAATTGCGGAGATGCTTGGCGAAGATGAAGATCGTGTAACGGAGATCATGAGTTTTAGTCAGGATCCGGTTTCCATGGAGGCTCCGGTAGGGGATGAGGACGATTCCCATCTGGGTGATTTTGTGCAGGATTCCAATGCGTTATCTCCGGAGGAGAATGCGATTGCGGAGATGCGTAATAAGCAGATTTCACTTGCCATGAAAGACCTGACGGATCGTGAGCAGGAAGTGATCACACTGCGGTTCGGTCTTGACGGAAATCAGCCGCACACGCTGGAAGAAGTGGGACAGATGTTTCATGTGACAAGAGAGCGTATCCGTCAGATTGAGGCAAAGGCACTGCGTAAACTTGGTGCACCGAGCAGAAAACGTATGCTGCGTGACTTTTTATAACAGGTATTTTGCTGGACAATTCTGAAATTACGGATGTGATTTATGATATGGTTTTTGGCAGGGAGTGAAACTATATGTTTTCAATGAAATCGACATGGAAAGAAATAAAAACAACAAAACCGGTGGATACGGCATTGGGAGATCTGTTTCCGACCTGTTGGAGCATATTGCTGCAGGGGCATGAGGAAGAAACGATGGAACAGATCCATGACAGGGTGCACATGGAGTGGGGCGAAGCATTCTGGTCCCAGCCACTGGTAAACTGTGTCAATATGCTGATGGAGACCGCAGAGAAACAAAAATTTCTGTTTGTACCTCTCTGGCATACGCAAAAAGAGGGGTGGATTCCAAAAGAGGATCAAAATGACGAAGAGGGTGTATGGCTGTTTACGGGAAATCCGGATGTGGATCAGCAGGCATTTATGCATTTTGATGACTGTGCATCCGTTCCACCGTATCCGTCTGCCGCTGTTTGCAAAGAACGAAGACAGGAAAAGAAGCGTCCGGCAGTTATTTTCTGTCCGGGAGGCGGATATGAGATGCTTTCTTATTATTCGGAAGGTGTGCAGCTTGCACAGCGCATGGAGCGTGACGGAGGCTATAAAGCATTTATTTTAAGCTATCGCATTCAGCCCAATACCTATCCGCAGTGTCAGATGGATTTGGCACTGGCCATTATGCATGTACGTGCACATGCACGGCAGTATGGAATTGACGAAAATCGTATTCTTGTGGTGGGAGCTTCTGCCGGTGGGCATTTGTGCGCAAGCACGGCAATGCTGCATGAAGAACTGAAAACAGAAATTTTTTGTGTGCATCCGGAGCTGGAAAAACTATATGGAAGGATTTCTGCGCGGCCGGACGGGGTAGGACTGTTGTACCCGGTGATCAGTTTTACTTCGGAATATCATGAGGGAAGCTGTCGCTATAATACAGGCGGGAAGTCGGATCTTCAGAAAAAACTGTCTGTAGAACTTCATGATCTGACCGGATATCCGCCAACATACGCTTATGCGAATCTCGATGACGGCTGTGTTCCGGTCAGCAATACGATCCGGTTGGATGCAGCACTTATGAAAGCAGGAGTGAAGCATCTGTGCGAGACTTTTCCGACGGGAGATCACGGCATCGGGTTAGGATATGGTACTTCAGCCAAAGCATGGAGCGAGCATATGCTTCGGTTTTTTGATGAAACTTTATAAAAATCCGGTAAGTATTAAAAATATGATACATTACAATAGTCTGAAACCGAAAATCCGGACATGGTAACGTTGTATTTGTATATTAGCGTTACGTTTTACTCAGCAAGTGCCGTGCATCTGAAAAGATGCGCGGTTTTCTTTTTTCCTTTCCCATGCTATGATGGAGACAGAAAAAAGAAAGAGAGAACAAAACATATGGGATATATATTGGAATTGAGAAAACAGGTAGGTCATCGGCCGTTGATTATGACCTGTGCAGGAGTGTTGCTTTTGAATGAAAAAAGGGAGTTGCTTCTGCAGAAACGTGCAGACAACGGGTTATGGGGATATCCCGGGGGTTCTATGGAACTCGGGGACAGCTTTGAAGACTGTGCCAGACGGGAAGTACAGGAGGAAACAGGACTGATCTGCGGAAACCTCGAACACTTTATGAATGTCTCCGGAGAAGAAGTACATTATGTCTATCCAAACGGGGATGAAATTTATGCCGCAGAAGAGATCTTTTTATGCCGGGAATTTTCCGGGCAGATCATCTGCCAGCAGGAGGAAGTAGAAAAACTTTGTTTTTTCCGTATGGATGAACTCCCATCGAAAGAGCAGATCAATCCCAATAATTATCCGGCAATCGAACGGTTAAGGAGAATGATGGATGAAAATCACAGGGAAACCATATAAATTTCCGGCTTTGTTACTTCTTGCCTTTTGCTACAGAGAATGGTAGGATAAGACATAGAATGAGTTACAAAGGATCAAAACACATATAAGTGGGGGAATTCTTATGAGAAAAGCAAAGAAATTAATAGCCGGAATCATGCTTGCATGTATGTTTATTGCGGGAACTGGTGTGGAGCCGCCAGATGTGTATGCGGCAGGAACCACTGCCGGTTCGCTGGAAATGAAGACTGCCAGTGACTCCATCAATTTAAATGCGGGACAGTCATTTGATGTGACATTTTCTGTCAATGCGGAGACTTCCGGATTCGGAGGATACCTGACTTATGACAATTCAGTATTTACTTCGGTTACGGTAGTTGTTGACGGGGGCACCACATCCGGAAAGACAGACAATAACGGAGAGTGGAAGGCTTCTTATAATGGGTACACACATTTTCTGTCCGTGGATTATTATAAAAAGGATGCGGCAGGAAATACTACCGCACAGATTGCAGATCCGGTAAAAGTATCGGGATCATCGATTGCAACATTAAAATTTACCTCGGCAAAACCGGTCATAAAGACTGACATTACCTTCAGTCCATCTTATCTTCGCACAAACGGGTCGGATGTGGAACTGAAAACGCAGAAACTGACACTGACGAATTCCCAGGCAAAGACCGTGACACTTTCCCTTGGAATCGTAAAGGGAAACGGGCATATTTCCGTTCCGGTATATTTTTCCAGAAATGACGGATTCAACAAGATCAAACTTGGAATTTCATACAATAAAAATATTCTTGCATTCCAGTCTGTGACACTGGCACCGGAAGTACAGTCGACACTTACGCAGAGTGATTACAATATGTCTTCCTATGGAGGGTATCTTACGACAGAATATACGGCAGCAGCAGATGTAAATACTTCGGGAAATCTGATGTATATTGATTTTCAGCTTGCCAATGGAATGACAGCCTATTCCAACAACGGAATCAGTACGGATGTTACGGTTGCCATTGAGTCTGTGGAAGATCAGCAGGGGGATATTTTTTCCTACAATTCGGCGACATCGAGTGTGACGATCACAGATCAGCAGCATGCACTCGGAGATGTCAGCGGGGACGGAAAAATCAATCTGATCGATGTATTGTACGTCATTCAGTATTACAATAATACAAAGACGTTTACCAGTGCGGAGAAAAACGCAGCGGATGTAAACAGGGATGGGAAAGTAA
>ENA-ORNR01001247-ORNR01001247.1-human-gut-metagenome-genome-assembly--contig:-NODE-1247-length-23474-cov-6.297536_pt1 | contig 23474 bp, 19 predicted proteins | sample MGYA00242114_ERZ509020 | MGnify/ENA primary metagenome ERZ509020 (study PRJEB26280, sample SAMEA2338758) | human gut metagenome | biome: human gut; feature: human-associated habitat; material: faeces...
CGCGCGCGAGCGGTTCGCAAAGCGATATTTTCCTTACCGCGAGCTGCGCATCCTCTCGGAGCGTTTTTTATTTCATAGGAAGGTTCTACTTTCGCACATGAATGTATCACGGTATTTCCTATGAAACAAGAAAGAATCCTGCTTTGCAGGATTCTCCGCCTGCGGCGGGTTGCTCTAGCGACATAATTCCACTCCGACGCAGTGCGATCCTGCCCGGAGGGCTTTTTCATTCATAGGATGTAATTTCCTATGAATAAAAAAAAGACATGCAGGTTAATACCCGCATGTCTTCAATGTCCAGTCACCGTTTCCGGAGCGCACCAGCACCCACTGCCAGTCCTGATAAATTTCGTTTGGATTGAGGCTTCCGTCTCCGCCGTGCTTGTCCGTCTGAAAATCTGACAGAAGAACAATTGCCTGATCTGCCTGATACTGATCTGCCCATTCCGGCTCCGCTTCCCGCACGCTCTCCTCATCGTACCGGAAAGCTGTCATCACACATCCCGGAAAATGATCGTCGAAATACTCCTGCGCGGTATCCATCGCCGCACTGATCTCCTCCTGCGAATAATAGTCGGACGCTCCGATCTCTCTCTTGACTCCGCTCCTCGCTCCGTTGCCAAAACATACAGCGATCACTCCCACAACCACTGCGGCGAGCAGTACAGCACCCAGAATCTGAAAGATCCTCTCATACTGTTTTGTCCCCATGTTCTTTCCCCTTATTCCTGTGTTCTCTGATAGAATGTGTACACATTCCTATCTTTCTATCATACTCTGCCTGGCTCCATTCGTCAATCATCCGCCACAGAATCTTTCACATAAATACAGAAAAAGCGGCCGGTGCCTTCTCCTAGTCAATCAGATCATTCTGAAAACGCGACAGGTGCTCATACGGAAGAATCAGCCGGCCACGGTACAGCCCGCACCCGTCATTGATGAGGCTGTTGTCGATTGCCGCAAACATATTGACATCCAGCTTTGCAAGCTCGAGTTCGTGCAGTCTCCGGCAGCGCTCGTAGGCTTCATCAAAGTAGACACATTCCCCCTCAGGGATGGCATCCCTTCTCGCCCGGTCGCTCTCCTGCTTTTTCTCATACCCCAGATGATTGGCGGGTCCGATCTCTGCAATATCGTCCATCCGCTTCGTCCGAAGCTGCATCTCCATGTAGCACTTCGCGCTGTTATCAAAGAACGTAATATGCAGGGAGCGGTAGCCGTCCGGGTCCACATGCGCGATATAATCGCGGTAATACGGGCGCACCGCATCCGAAAGCAGTGGGGAGTCGCTCTCCTTCACACCTCCGGCGGGCTCCGCCGTAAATCCGCGCTCCTCCAGAAATCCCTTAAGCACATTGGCAATCTCATACAGATAACGGATCTCCTCCCGCTCTCCGTCCTCCGGATTCTTAAGATGGCACTTCGGCATGGAGATGACAATCCGGTACGCGATCAGATCTCGGAAGCAGTTCAAGCGTTCCTGCAATTCCGACACCGGCGGATACGTTCCGTTCTTCGTATAGTAATCATAGATGTACTCCACAACATAACCGTTGAACTTCGACTCCGCACGGATCAAAGACTTGATCCGCCCTTTGAATGTAAAGGACAGATAAGGATATTCCCGCGCCATATATTTATAGAATTCCCGGATCTTCTGCGACTGCGCCGTCAGGAAATCATTGTGCTCGAGCAATTCCATAATCTGCGACAGAAATTCACAGTGCCTGACATCCACTTCATTCCCGGTCTGCACTGCGGACTGCCGCAGGTCTTCGGTGTATTTTTTCAAAATCTTTAAGACGGTGTCTCCAGAATAGAGATAATCATTTAATGTAATCATAGGCGTACCTTCTTTAGGTTTCTACCTATATTTTCAGATATATTTTTTATCTCGTCAACACCTTTTTACAGTACCGGTGCGCTCCGCAATGCGGGCATACCAGCTTCCTTCTGGTCAGCGTGTGCGGTCCCATAACATAAGCACCCATCTCAGGCACAAATCGCGTCTTACACTCCGGACACTCATAAGCTCCTGCATCACGATCAAGAATGCATGCAATCGCAATGCCGATCACAATGACAACTATGCCGACTGCAATCAGCGCAATCCGCATCCAGTCCTCCATCGGAAATGCTCCCGCTACCACAAACATTGGCGTAGCTGCAATAATCACGAGCGCCGATACCATTCCGGATAAAATAATTTTCTTCTTGCTTTCCTGTGCTTCTTTCACTAAATTCACCATATTCTCCTCCGCTTTCTCCCGATACTCTGTCTCGGAAATCCGTTCTCCTGTCAGCAATTCGTTTACAGATAGATCCAGTTCGTTGCATAACGGCAGCAGCAGTGAAATCTCCGGGAAACCATTTCCGCGCTCCCATTTTGAGATCGTCTTATCACTGATTCCCAGCTGCTCTGCCAGCTGTCTCTGCGTGTAACCCTTTTTCTTTCTCTCATCTGCAATAAATTTTCCTGTCTTAATCTGGTCCATGTCTTCCTCCTTTCTGGTCTCATTATGTCCCCGCTCCCACGGCTTTCACACACACGCAGCGTAGAATATGGTGAATTTGTGCGGATTCTACGCTCCGTCGAGTGCCTCTTGCCCTCGGTCTCTCGGTTTCATGACCGGTTATCCTCAACTCAGGCAACTACAGTTTCCTTCTCCGGCAACCGCCGATCCAGGTCCCGGCAGCTACAGTTTCCCACTTTAATGCAAAAAAGGCTCCCAAGGAAAACCCTGGGAGTCTTAAATTTACTGAATAATATTTAATTACTCGATGATTGTAGCAACACGGCCTGAACCTACAGTTCTACCACCCTCACGGATAGCGAATGTAAGACCCTGCTCCATAGCTACCGGGTGAATTAACTCGATAGTCATCTCGATGTTATCACCAGGCATGCACATCTCTGTACCAGCCGGAAGGTTGCAAACACCTGTTACGTCTGTTGTTCTGAAGTAGAACTGCGGACGATAGTTGTTGAAGAACGGAGTATGACGACCACCCTCGTCCTTTGTCAGAACGTAAACCTGAGCTGTGAACTTGTGATGGCAGGTAACAGTACCTGGCTTAGCAAGAACCTGTCCACGAACGATCTGGTCACGGTTGATACCACGAAGTAATGCACCGATGTTATCACCAGCCTGAGCCTCGTCTAACTGCTTACGGAACATCTCGATACCGGTTACAACGGTTGTCTGAACATCATCTCTAACACCAAGAATCTCAAGGTTATCATTCAGATGTAATGTACCTCTCTCAACACGTCCGGTAGCAACTGTACCACGACCTGTGATTGTGAATACATCCTCGACCGGCATAAGGAATGGCTTATCTGTGTCACGCTGCGGATCCGGAATGTACTCATCAACTGTATCCATGAGTTCCATGATCTTGTCGCCCCACTCGCCCATCGGATCCTCAAGAGCCTTAAGAGCAGAACCCTTAATGATCGGGCATCCCTCGAAGCCGTACTCCTCAAGCTGCTCGGTAACTTCCATCTCTACTAACTCAATGAGCTCCGGATCGTCTACCATATCGCACTTGTTTAAGAAAACAACGATGTAAGGTACACCTACCTGACGGGAAAGTAAGATGTGCTCTTTTGTCTGAGCCATAACACCGTCAGTAGCAGCTACTACGAGGATAGCACCATCCATCTGTGCAGCACCAGTGATCATGTTCTTTACATAGTCAGCATGACCCGGACAGTCAACGTGTGCGTAATGTCTCTTCTCTGTCTCGTACTCAACGTGAGCTGTAGAGATAGTGATACCTCTTTCTCTCTCTTCTGGAGCCTTATCGATGTTCTCGAAATCTGTAGCTGTGTTACCAGCAACTCTAGCAGCCAATACCTTTGTAATTGCAGCTGTTAAAGTAGTTTTACCGTGGTCAACGTGTCCGATTGTACCAATGTTACAATGTGGCTTTGATCTGTTAAACTTTTCCTTTGCCATTATAATTTCCTCCTTAATATAGCCCCTCCGGGCAATTTATTTGCCCTTTCCGGGCGTTTACTCGGCTAAAAATCATTATATTAAAATATAGCGATATTTTCAAGCAATTTTTTAAAATTGTCCTACAAATATATACTTTGCAGAATTAAGAGTTCTTGTTTGCAAGAACCTTCTCCTGAATGTTCTTTGGACACTGCTCATACTTCTCGAAGAACATAGAGTAGTTACCACGACCCTGTGTAGAAGAACGAAGCTCTGTAGAGTAACCGAACATCTCAGCAAGTGGAACCAATGCCTTAACAATCTTTCCACCACCGATATCGTCCATACTCTGGATCTGTCCACGCTTTGCATTCAAGCTACCGATTACATCACCGAGGTACTCCTCAGGCATTGTAACCTCAACCTTCATGATAGGCTCAAGAAGCACTGCTCCACCCTTTGCCATAGCATCCTTGAATGCCATAGAACCAGCGATGTGGAATGCCATCTCTGAAGAATCGACTTCATGGTAAGAACCATCATAAACGTTTGCCTTAACACCAAGTACCGGATATCCGCCAAGGATACCAGCCTTTGCTGCTTCCTCGATACCTTCACCAACAGCTGGGATGTATTCCTTAGGAATAGCACCACCGACAACAGTTGACTCGAAAATAAACTGCTCTTCACCGTTTGGATCCATAGGCTCGAACTTAACCTTACAGTGACCATACTGACCACGACCACCAGACTGCTTAGCGTACTTGCTATCTACATCAACAGCCTTAGTAAATGTCTCCTTGTAAGCAACCTGAGGTGCACCAACGTTTGCCTCAACCTTGAACTCACGGAGAAGACGATCAACGATAACTTCCAAGTGAAGCTCGCCCATACCTGCGATGATTGTCTGACCTGTCTCTGAATCTGTATGTGCACGGAATGTAGGATCTTCTTCAGCAAGCTTTGCCAAAGCTTCACCCATCTTACCCTGATCATTCTTTGTCTTTGGCTCGATAGCAAGCTCAATAACCGGCTCAGGGAATTCCATAGACTCAAGGATTACCGGATGCTGCTCGTCACAGATTGTATCACCAGTTGTTGTGATCTTGAATCCAACTGCTGCAGCGATATCGCCAGAATAAACCTTGTCGATCTCTGTACGGGAATTTGCATGCATCTGAACGATACGTCCTACACGCTCCTTCTTACCCTTTGTTGCGTTCAGTACATAAGAACCTGAGTTCAATGTACCGGAATATACTCTGAAGAATGCTAACTTTCCTACGAAAGGATCTGTCATAATCTTAAATGCAAGTGCTGCAAATGGAGCTTCATCAGATGAAGGACGAGTTACCTCGTTACCATCTTCGTCTGTACCTGTGATATCAGGGATATCTGTAGGAGCAGGCATGTACTCGATAACGCCATCGAGCATCTTCTGAACACCCTTGTTCTTGTAAGCAGAACCACAGAATACAGGAACTGCCTCGTTTGCGATTGTACCCTTACGGAGTGCAGCCTTCATATCAGCGATAGATGGCTCCTCACCCTCAAGATACTGCATCATAAGGTCATCATCAAGCTCACAACACTTCTCTACCAGATTCTCATGCCACTTATCAGCAAGCTCTTTCAAATCTGCAGGGATATCTGTAATCTCGATATCTGTACCCTCATCGTTCTTATAATAGTATGCATCCATCTCGAACAGATCGATCAGTCCGATGAAATCATCTTCCTGTCCGATTGGAATCTGTACAGGAATTGCATTCTTGCCAAGACGGTCAATGATTGTCTGTACAGACATGAAAAAGTCTGCACCCATCTTATCCATCTTATTGATGAATGCCATACGTGGAACATTGTATGTGTCAGCCTGACGCCATACGTTCTCTGACTGTGGCTCAACACCAGCCTTTGCATCAAATACACCAACAGCTCCGTCCAATACACGAAGTGAACGCTCTACCTCAACAGTAAAGTCTACGTGTCCCGGAGTATCGATGATATTGATACGATGCTCTAAAGCACCTGGCTTCTTCTTATGATGATCCTCTAATGTCCAGTGACATGTTGTAGCAGCAGACGTGATTGTGATACCACGCTCTTTCTCCTGCTCCATCCAGTCCATGGTAGAAGCGCCATCATGAGTCTCACCAATCTTATAGTTTACACCAGTATAGTAAAGAATTCTCTCTGTAAGAGTTGTCTTACCAGCATCAATATGTGCCATGATACCGATGTTTCTTGTTCTATCAAGTGGATATTCTCTTCCAGCCAAGGTTTTTTCCTCCTTATTTTAGTATATATGCACCCGAAAACTAGAATCTGTAATGAGCAAATGCCTTGTTTGCCTCTGCCATCTTGTGCATGTCTTCTTTTCTCTTAACAGATGCGCCTGTATTGTTTGCTGCATCCATAAGCTCTTTTGCAAGTCTTTCTTCCATAGTCTTCTCACTTCTTGCACGTGAGTAAGTTGTCAACCAACGAAGCGCTAAAGCCTGTCTTCTGTCAGGTCTTACTTCGATTGGAACCTGGTATGTTGCACCACCGATACGTCTGGCCTTAACTTCGAGTGATGGCATGATATTATTCATAGCAGCATCGAAAACCTCTAAAGCCTCCTTACCAGTCTCGTTTGCGATACGATCAAAAGCACCGTAAACGATCTTCTGAGCAACACCCTTCTTACCATCAAGCATGATGTTGTTGATAAGCTTTGTAACGATCTTATTGTTGTAAATTGGATCCGCTAATACGTCTCTTTTTGCAATATGTCCTTTACGTGGCACGGTTCTTCCCTCCTTAATTATTTTTGGATCTTTCAATCCGAATTAATTCAACGGTACTCACATTCCCCTCAATAGAGATACAGCAAACCGTTACCTGCTGTACTTGAGTATTGTGGAAATGTGTTCGTGCGGAAATTGCTATCTTTCCTTCTATAAATATATAATACGGAAAACATAACCCACTTTCGCACTTTTTAGTTCTTGAAATACGAACTGTTACAATACTAATCTACCGATTTATTTTGCATCCTTCGGTCTCTTAGCACCGTACTTAGAACGTGCCTGACGTCTCTTAGCAACACCTGCTGTATCAAGAGTACCTCTGATGATATGGTATCTTGTACCAGGTAAGTCCTTTACTCTACCACCACGGATCAGAACAACGCTGTGCTCCTGAAGGTTGTGACCTTCTCCTGGGATGTAACTTGTTACTTCGATTCCGTTGGAAAGACGAACTCTGGCGATTTTACGAAGAGCTGAGTTAGGTTTTTTCGGTGTAGCAGTTTTAACAGCTGTGCACACACCTCTCTTCTGAGGAGAAGACATATCTGTGGATTTCTTTCTCAGAGAATTGTAGCTTTTCTGCAGTGCCGGCGCGGTAGATTTCTTTACGGAAGTCTCACGGCCTTTTCTTACTAACTGGTTGAATGTTGGCATTCCATTTCACCTCCTGATAGATTTCTCCGTGTGTCCCACGGGGTTTCATACGGCTGCTTTAGTTCAACATAATTGCTTTGCAGCTTTTGCGCGCACAAAAAACAGTCTTTTACGCACGCTCGTTTATTATAGCGTCTGTCCTTGCAAAAGTCAAGGGGGAAATTCGCAAAAAATCGCGTATTTACGCGGCTTCTGCGGATTTCCCCCATTGATGCATTACTGTGCAAAAGTATTTTTTCTTCCTATTATAATCTCACCAGATTATTTTCTGACATTTTCTGTTTTTCGTTAAAGCGGACGGTTCCTGAAGGCCGGACACGCATCACACCGCTTCGGCTTCTCCTCGCTCTGTGCATTGCCCCAGAGGTCACGCGCTTTCTCTTCGGCACACCCTTTGCACCAGGGAAACATGCGGACATTGCTGATGTAAAATTTCTCAAAGTTTGTCTCGTCGTTGTTGATGTCAAACTGCTGCTTTCTCGACAGCTCTTCCGTATGTTCTGCAATCCAGGCCTTCTGCCCTTCGGTTGCCGGATACCCCGGTCCGCCGAGGACGTAATCCATATCGGCATGGAGATTTTCCGGTTCGCCTGGTTTGTGGAATCCTACAAATAAAATATAACCGCGGCGCAAAAGCTCCTGGATCGGCTCGTCCGTCTGGCCGTCCGGACCTAAAATCGCCCGCGCGGTCTGCGCATGAAAATTTTCTGTTTTGGGATAGAATTCCCCAGTTGGTGCTAAAAATCCATCTGCCATTTTCTTTTCTCCCATGTTCTCATTTGCTGTATGCTTTTCTATACCATAACCGATTTTTTCAAAACAGGCAAGGTTTGTTTTACTGGATTTTTTTTTTTATCTGTGCTATACTCTTGCCCGTGCATTTATGCAATCGGATTTTCCCGTCTTTTTGCGGGTGTCCGGACTGGTTCGTGAACTTCCCAGTATAAAAAACCAAGTATCTCAAAATTTTCATCAAAGGAGATTGGAAAATGAATGCAAGAAAACTGATCATCGACTGTGATCCGGGCATCGACGATTCTCTCGCCCTGATGCTTGCCGCGGCTTCGAAAGAGCTGGATCTTGTCGGCATCACCACAGTCAGCGGAAATGTACCCGCTTCTATGGGCGCTAAAAATGCCCTCAAAATTCTTTCTATGATTGGAAAACCAGATGTCCCGGTTTATGTCGGCGAGGAGACGCCTCTGGTCCGCGACTACGTGGACGCGATGGACACCCACGGCATGGACGGTCTCGGCGAATCGGGCTGGCCGGATGCCGAAGGCCTTACGCCAAACAAGGACGCTGTTTCTTTCCTGATCGAAACCTTAAAAGCAACCCCTGATGTTACCATTCTTGCCCTCGGACCGATGACGAACCTTGCAAAAGTCATCTCCCGCGCACCGGAGTGCCTGACAAACCTGACGGCTCTTGTCTCCATGGGCGGAAGCTATAAGAGCCATGGAAACTGCTCCCCGGTTGCCGAGTACAATTACTGGTGCGACCCGGATGCCGCAGCCGAAGTATTCCGCGCGTTTTCCGAGCTGCCGCAGCTTGCAGGCAAAAAGCTTCATATGATCGGGCTGGATGTCACACGAAAAATTGTCCTGACGCCGAATCTTGTGGAATATATGAAATGCGTAAATCCAGGAGTCGGAACCCGCATTGAGGAGCTGACACGCTTCTACTTTGATTTCCACTGGAAACAGGAAAAGGTCATCGGATGCGTGATCAACGATCCGCTCGCGGCCGCTTATCTTGTGGATCCGTCGCTCTGCAGCGGTTTTGATGCGTATACGCAGGTAGAAACCGGAGGCCTCTGCATCGGACAGACGGTTGTGGATGCCATGAATTTTTATCAGAAAGCACCGAACAGCCACATTCTGACGCAGGTCGATGTGCGCCGTTTCTTCCTGATGTTCTTTGAGCGCGTTCTCGGCGTGCCGCAGGAGGAATCCGCACCGGTTCTCGACCAGATTCTCACCGCACCGCCGGTCTTCCCACATGAGACGATGTTTCAGAAGGGAGGCGAGGCATGATGAATACTAACCGTACGTTAAAGCTCACAACACTCGCGCTCTGCGGTGTCATCAATATTCTCGGCGGTACCATTGCTCTGCTGCTGCGTCTTCCGGTTTATCTGGACTCCATCGGAACAGTTCTGGCAGCCGCTCTGTTCGGACCTGCTGCTGGCCTCGTTCCGGGACTGATCTCCGGACTCATTTCCGGCATGACGAGTGATGTCTATGCGTTTTACTATATTCCGGTGCAGCTTGTCATCGGTCTCGTTGCCGGCCTTGTATTCCGCAGACTCCGCCCGTCCCATACGGCAGGATCCCGCAGCGAGAGTCTTTCCCTCCGCTCCATGGGCTGGAAGCTGTTTCCGGCAGCGCTTGTGATTTCGCTTCCGGGTACTGTGGTAAGTTCCACAATCACTGCGGTTGTTTTCGGTGGAATTACTTCCTCCGGCTCCACCGTGCTGGTGCAGCTGCTTCACAGCCTCGGCATGAATCTGACGCTGTCCGTCTGCGTTGTACAGGCTCTGACCGACTTTGTGGACCGAATGATCGTCCTTGCTGTCGTTCTTGTGATTCTGCCTGCTGTCCATTCTGCTTTCGGCAGTCTTTCCATGAGAAGCAGAAAATAATCTGTACCAATAGCACAAAGAATCCTGCAAAAAATTCACTTTCTTTTTTGCAGGATTCTCATATTTTGGCATAACAAGAACTCCGGAAAAAGGGGAGGCTGCATCAGGAGTCATCCCTTTTCCGGAGTTTTTTATTTCTTCTTTAATAAAATCATTCACATGCGCGGATCCATACCTGCATTTCGCCCTCACCTCGGTTGTTCCACATATAATATGGAATCAGTTTCAGTTTCGTCTTTTCCTCTTCCTCTTTCTGATACAGATGATACAACGGCTGTTTTTCCGCATCGCCCAGCTTCATGCGACGTCCCTCGGCCGTTACGCGCACAAAGTGCTCGCCCAGCTCATCGGCTGCTTCTGCGGTTTTTTCACCATTCACACAGAGTTTTGTCAAATGCAGATTCTTTCCGTTGTCTGCTTCTTCCATACAGTAAACAACCGGTCCTCGTTTTACGGCAACACGGCCGGCGTCCTCGCGTACAAGCGGATTGGATGCCAAAAACTGGATTTCCATCGGGAAGTTCAGGCGGATCGTCTCACCCTTCGCCCATACTTTTGTCACATACAGATACCCGTCTTTTTCTTCCACTTCTGCGCCTTTTGGAATCTCTTTTTCATAAGAAGCACACCATCCCGGGATGCGGAATGCAAAGGTGTACGGCTCTTTGGTATCGCTCTCGCAGGTCACGGAAACATGGCCGTCCCACGGGAATTCGGAAGTGATGGATGCTTTTACTTTTTCTCCTTCCACTGTTCCACCCATGTACAAGTGGACAAACAGGGTTGTGTCGTTTTCCGTGTATGCGTAAGATGCAACTGAGCTTACCGTTCTTGCCAGGTTCGGAGGGCAGCAGGCACAGCCGAACCATTTCTGGCGGATCGGTTTTACATGGAATTTCCGCTCATCCTTGTGGCATGCCTCCGGCAGTACTTCCAGCGGGTTGACGTAGAAGAAGCTCTTTCCATCGAGTGCCATGCCGGACAGAACGCCGTTGTAGAGGGCTAATTCCATCACATCCGCGTACTCTGCTTTTGCCTGAATTTCCAACATGCGGCGAGCAAAGAACACAAGACCGATGGATGCGCAGGTCTCTGCGTAAGCGGTATCGTTTGGCAGGTCATAGTTGAAAGAGAATGCCTCTCCTATATGAGTAGCACCGATTCCGCCGGTGACGTACATTTTCTGATGCACCATGTTGTTCCAGAGAGTTTCACAGGCTTTCAGCAGGCTCTCATCCTGCGTTGCCCTTGCCACATCCGCCATGCCGGAATAGAGATATACGGCGCGTACGGAGTGCCCCTGCACCTCATCCTGCTGACGCACCGGGCGGTTTGCCTGATTGTAGCTATATCGTTCCTCGCCCTCCGGGCAGGTCAGACCGCGCTCGATATCGTAATAGTATGGTTTTGTTCCGCGTTCATCGATGAAGTATTTTGCAAGATCAAGATACTTCTGCTCGCCGGTCAGATCATAGAGACGCATCAGAGCCATCTCTGCAATTTCGTGACCAGGATAACCTGCTTTTTTGCCCTCGCCGTGACCGAGTTTGCTGGCAATAAAGTCCGCGAAACGCTCCGCTGCTTTTAAGAGACGGTCTTTTCCGGTCGCCTGATAATAGGCTACGGCGCCTTCCGTCAGATGACCGAAGCAGTACAGCTCATGGTTGTCCTTAAGGTTTGTAAAAATCATATCCTGATCGTTGATCAGATAGTAAGTATCGAGATATCCGTCTTCTCTCTGTGCTGCGCATACAGCTTCAATCGCTTCATCTGCCGTTTTTTCCAGCTCCGGATCGGGATGCTGTGTCAGGGAGTACGCAACTGCCTCCACCCATTTGGTAAAATCGGTATCCTGGAACAGGAAGCCATAAAATCTTCCATCCATTTTGCCATCCTTCGGCAGTGTCTCAAAAGTATCCAGCGGATATTTGATCTGAACAAATTTGTCTCCTTTTGCTTTCCGCTCTTTTTCAACTTCACCGGCGCGGCGGTAGTTCCGCATACAGAAGCTCGGTGCTGCTCCCGGAACATTGTCATTTAAGGCATTCCACTGATACGGAATTACTTCGGTGCGGACAAGCTCCATCTCTTTTTTCCAGAATGCATCGCTAACCTGGACTTTTGCCAGGGATAATGGTTTGCTGAAGTTTTTCTGATCCATTTTTTCGGTCTCCTTTTTCGTTGTCTTCCGCCGCCTCCTGGTTTGAAAAAGATATTTTCCTTGCTTTCAGATATGGGAAGCGTTACACTTCTTTTGACGGCTGTTTTCCTGTTTTTCTATAGTTTTATTTTAGCAAAACGGACCGCCGTTTAAAATACAAGAATGTTTGAAAAGGTTTGAAAAAGTCATATGATCTCTGTTTTATTTCCAGATGCCGCCTGTTTTACCTACGACCTCTGCGGCAAATTCCAGTCCCCGTCCCCGGAGTGGATGCACCTGACACGGAATCTCGTCAATTTTGAACTGATGGTTGTGACGGAAGGAACGCTTTTTATCGCGGACGAACGCCGCTCTTACGAAGTCCATCCTGGCGAATATCTTCTTTTGCCTCCGACCGTCCATCAGCACGGCTCGAAAAAAGGAAGCTGCGCTTTCTACTGGCTCCATTTTATCCCTGGTATCCCCTCCGCACCGATCATCGCTCCTTCTGACCCGACCGCCGGATCGGTTCTGGATGAGTTTCATGCTGCACCGCCATCCTCCTACCGCCTTGAGGACCTCGCTCCCGCCCAGTTTCCATCCAACTACCCCGAAACGTTATGCATCCCGCGCCATGGAACGCTTTCGTCCCCGAACCGCGTCATCATCCTCATGAAGCAGCTCCAGGACACTTCCCTGCGTTTCCACAACACGTTCCTCAACAACAGCCTGACTGCCGCTGTTCTCGGCGAAATCAACTGCCAGAGCCCCTTCTACCGCACCTACACTTCCGAAACGCAGCGGACACAGATCCTGCAGGACATCATCAGCTACATCCAGTACCACAGCAGCGAGTCCCTCAAAGTCACCGAACTCGCCCGTTATTTCGGCTACAACGACAAATACCTCTCCTCCCTCTTCCACGAGGGCACCGGGATGACACTGAAGCAGTTCATCCTGAAATCCAAAATGGACAGCGCAATGGCTGAGCTGACGGACACGAATCACACAGTCTCTCAGATTGCCTATAATGTTGGATTTCAGGATGCGCATAATTTTTCCACGGCTTTCCGAAAACTCACCGGGATGACGCCGGGACAGTACCGGAAGAGTTATGGGAACCGGAAACTTTCTTTTGAATAGGACGGGAGGATACGACCCCCAGTCACAGCGGAGCGTCCGCCTGGGGACCCATCTACGTTTTGGCGGACGGAAGTGATTTACTCAATGGATGGATTCACTTATTCTTTAGAAATTTACTGTTTCTTTTAGAAAATAGACATACTTTGCTCACATTTCTTCCCTATACTATAACTTAGATAGTTGATGAACCACTCAAAACTATCTCCCCCCTCATTATGAAAGAGCAGCCCGCATATCCGCGGGCTGTTCTTATTTTTTGTCTTTTTGCACCCCACGTAACGTAAATGCCGCCTGCGGTCGGGGAAAACATCCCGACCGCAGGCGGCCTCACAATCTACCGTGGAATCACATTACTCTTCCGCAGCCTCAATCGCCGCAGTCTCAATAATAAACTTCACGCTTCCATCCATTCCATTTGCCTTACCACTGTAAGAAGTATAAGCGCATTTATCCGAATTCAGCGCCTGAATCCGATCCAGTACATCTCCCAGATCATCCTCAAAGGTACTCTTCAGCTTGCTGGTACCCTCTTCTTCAAACTTCTTCGTACCGTCAGCCAGTTCTTTCGCCCCATCGGACAGCTCGTCAATACCATCAACAACCTTGCTGCTTCCCGATTTCAGATCAGAAGCTCCGCTTGCCAGAGAAGAAGTTCCATTTGCCAGTGTAGAAGCTCCGCTCGCCAGAGTCGATGCTCCGCTTGCCAGCGTAGAAGCTCCGCTGTTCAGTTCAGAAGCTCCGCTTGCCAGGGAAGAAGTTCCGTTTGCCAGTGTGGAGGCTCCGCTTGCCAGCTGGGATGCTCCGCTTGCTACCTGAGAAGCACCGCTTCTTAAGCTTCCGCTGTTTGCAGAAAGTTTTGCAGATCCATCGCTTAACTGGCTTCCCAGCTGTCCAAGACCTGCGGTCAGCTGTGTCGTGCCGCCCTGCAGAGTCGTAACACCCTCAACCAGAGCCGGTGCATTTGCTTTCAGCTGGCTTGCGCCGGAAAGCAGCGTATCATTGTAAGCACTCAGCTGAGTGAATCCTGCGTTCAGTGCATTGATGCCTGCTGTTGCTTTTGCAAAACTCTCATTTGTGCTGCTGTACAGCTGGCTCACACCTGCGGACAGAGTACCGATGCCCTTGTACAGAGCGCTTCCGCCTGCATCAAGCTGTGCCACACCTGCGGTCAGTTTCTGCATTGCACCAAGATTCTGCTCAACAACTGCTTTATTATCGGTGATGGTCTGCATCTGTTTCTGCATGGTCTCAAGCTGCGGCATCAGAGCTGCAACCGTCTTCTGCAGATCACTGTACTGGCTCTTGATGTCGCTCATCTTCTGCTGCATTGCTGCAAGACCGGAGAGATCCGGGCGCTCGATTTCGAAGTTCAGTTCCGGAAGAGTAATCTGCGGAGCTGTAACCGGAGTAACCGAAACGGTTCCTGCTGAAGCGGAAACGCTGACACTTCCGATCTGGTTTCTTGCTTTACTTAAGGAATCAGCAAGCTCTGTATTTCCGGCGCTCTTAGCTGCGGAAATCTGTGCATCCAGTGCAGCCGCTGCTGCGGAGAGCTGATCATTTGCCTGTTTTGCTGCATCGGCGGATGCCTGGCTTGCTGCTGCATCAGCTGCGCTCTGTGCTGCTGCTGTTGCTTCCTGGTTCAGCTGTGCCGCTGCTCCGTCTGCCCATGCCTGAACCTGTGCTGCCATCTGGGTTCCCATCTGCGTTGCCTGATTCGTGATCTGTGCCTCCAGACCGCTTAAGTAGCTCTCAAGTCCTTTGGACAGCGTATCCATCTGGCTCATCAGCTCGTTGCCGTTTGTCATCATGCTGTTGACAGATCCTGCGATTGTGGTGTTCAGAACCTCGGAGAGCGCCTCGGTCTCGGAGATCAGGGTAGAACCGGTGCTGGTCATGCCGTCTACCATCGTCAGAAGGCTCTGTACATCGGTGCTCTGCAGCTGCTCGTTCAAACTGGTCAGTCCTTCGGAGAGTTGTTTTGCTCCTGCTAAAATATCATTCTCATCTTTTCCGTCGAGTGCTGCGTTCAGTGTTGCGATTGCACTGTTTACCTCGGTCAGGCCGTCTGCCAGAGGCTGAAGCTGCTCAGCGCCTGCTGCAAGCTGTTTCTCGCCTGCTACATAGGAAGCAACGCCGTCGGACAGCTGTGTTGTTCCGTCGGTGTACTGTTTTACGCCTGCAACGACTTTATTCACACCGTTTACATACTCGGTTACGCTTCCAGTCAGCACACCGTTCTTTCCAAGATACGTCTGGATTGCTTTATTCAGGGTATCAGCGCCCTCGGTGTAGGAGTTTACGCCGCTTGCCAGGGAAGAAGCTCCGCTGCTTAAGGTGGATGCTCCGTTGGACAGGGTAGCTGCTCCGCTGTTTAAGGTAGAAGCTCCGCTGTTCAGAGTAGAAGTTCCGTTTGCCAGAGTCGATGCTCCGCTTGCCAGTGTGCCGGATCCGCCTGCCAGTGTGCCGGCTCCGCTGTTCAGCTCGTCAGCGCCGTCTTTTAACGTTCCGATACCGTCATCCAGCTCTTTGTAGCTGTCTTTTAAAGTATCCACACCATCGGAGAGTGCCTTGGAACCGTCAACCAGTTCCATTGCAGCATCCTCAAGATCACTCAGTGCATCCTTCAGGTCATCGTATCCGGTGATGTTGTCGGTATCGATGGTGTCGAGAACATCATCAAGTGCAACGGTGAAGGTAGAATCCAGAGAGAAGTTCTCCACATCTGCAGTGATCTCCAGGCTTTCCGGCAGTTCGAAATCGCTGTCACCGGATACCAGATCTTCAAGGGAATCGGAATTTAATCCCAGGCTTTCCTGCAGGCCCGGCATACCAAATCCGATTACGATATTTCTGCTTCCATCGGAAATGACTTTACCATTGTCGATCTTGACATTGGAGAAAGTATCCTGCGGAAGAATCATTCCGGTCATCAGGACGAATGGGGTGTACATCGTCTCTTTCTTGCCGTTGATGTCAACCGTTGTCTTTGTGTTGTTTGTATAGTCAACTTTGATTTTCAGTTTTCCGCTCTTTCCGGCCAGGTCATCCGGTTTGATTTCCTTGCCGTCCAGATAATAGGTGAACTTCACGGAAACCGGAGGCTCTTTTGTGGTTGTTCCCTGATAATAGATATCCTCGCCGTCTGTCTGCCAGGTCAGCTTGTTTCCGCTCTGGGTGAACTCCTCGTCGCCCTTTACGTTTTTGATGTCCTTCAGTTCACTCTCATCTTGCAGGTTCTTTTCCGTTCCTGCGTTCTTCAGCCAGTTGGATACGGTAATCTGATCTTCCGATCCGTCTGCATTTGCATTTACATATACGGTTTCTTCTTTGGAAACCGCTGCGTCCTCTCCTGTCGCTGCATAAACCGGAGCAGCTCCCATAACAGCAGCCATACCAACAGCAAGACCAGACATCATCTGTTTTCTCAGTTTTCTGTTTCTATTCATTGTGATAAACTTCCTTTCTGTGGTTTTTATAATGGTTTTTTATGATGAAATCCAGGATCATAAGAGAAGTAAAACCCGCTCGGAGTAAGATACTGCGGGATATTGTTTCCCTCAGATCGAGGATGTTTTTCCTATGCCTTTCAATCATCTAATGTTATAACGCAAAAATGACTCTTAGTCAACATTAAATACTGCACAAAATTGACGATCGGTCATTTTTTTCTTCGTGCATAGTCACAAAAATGAGAAAATTAGTCATTTTCCCTTTGACAGTTTCCATGTATGATACCTATAATTATAGACAGGATAATGACACACGCTTTTGATATCTTTCAGGAAAGGAGACTCTCTGTGGGAAAAATTGATAATAACAAACAAATGAAACGTGAGTCCCTTCTGGACTCTGCTTTCTCGCTCTTTATCGACAACGGCTTTAATAAAACCTCTATTTCGGACATCGTGAACAACGCCGGCGTTGCAAAGGGCACTTTCTATCTTTATTTCAAAGATAAATACGATATTCGAAATCATCTGATTGCGCACAAGGCAAGCCAGATATTCCAGGCAGCCTATGCGGATCTGCTGCGCCATCCGGACATCCAGGATTTTGAGGAGCAGGTGCTTTTCATCACCGACAATATCCTCGATCAGTTTGCTGCCAACCACAGCCTTGTGACGCTGATCTCCAAGCACTTAAGCTGGGGGTTCTTCAAAAATTCGCTTACATTTTCTCCGTTCAGTGACGCACCTGCTATCTACACAATTTACGAATCGCTGCTCTCTCACGCGGCATATACGTACCGCTCACCGGAGCTGATGTTCTATATGATTCTGGAACTCGTAAGCGGCACAAGCTACAATGCCATCCTGTATCAGCAGCCAATCCCGCTTGAGGACTTAAAGCCGGAGCTCTACGACGCCATCCGCGGCATTTTCAAACAGTTCCGGATCCGTAAAAAACGGAACGTAACAGAAAGTACGGAAAAAACAATTTCGTCAGCACAGCAGCCTGATCATCCGGCTCCATTAAGGGCAGCGCAATAAAAAAATACTTTCGCGGAATCTTCCAACCAAAGAAACCACGAAAGTATTTTTTTGTCTTTTTTATGATACCTGCGTTTCCAGATATTCGGCAATCCGCTGCTCCATCACCGGGACGAGCCACTCAGCGTAGCCGGCCTTCATCGGATGGATCGGATCCTGGAGATACAGTTTCCGTTTTTCCGGCGAAATGCTGTTGATCCGTTCGTCATTCCAGAAATCAATCACGCCGATCTGCCATTTTTCCTGGATTTTCAGAAGTGCTTCCACCATCTTTGCGTACGTATCGGAATCATACTGTGGGTTAGTGTAGAACATGACCCGGCAGTGCCACGTTTCTTTTGCATACGCAATGATGTACTCGATCGCACCGCAGACGGTTTTGACATCGAAGCTGTCCAGATCACGGGATTCCGAAATTTCGCCGAGCGGGCTGTTGCGCGTTGCATCGTTCGTGGAAAGCTGGCAGATAAACAGATCCACCTGACGCTCCGGGTCGAGATTGTCGCGCATGCGCTCGATGTAGGAATCCTCACAGTTATCAATCAGTGTTGTTCCATTGACCGCTTCTTTGATGCAGATACAACTGTCTTTTTTCGCTATGTACTCCGCGAACGCATTGTTGTGGGCCGCAAATCCCTTCGTCACGGAAGATCCCAGGAAGACAACCGTCTTTCCTTTTAACGGACTCGTCTTTTTAAACGGGATCCGGGAAACATCGTACCGGACGGAGTTTCCTTTTTTGAAGTAACCAGTTTTCTTATTCATTCTATATACGCCGCCGGCAGCTAAGGCTGCGCCTCCTGCTGCCAGGATTCCGGCTATGATTTTTGCATCCATGGGTAAACCTCCATTATCTGAGTCAGTACAGATTTACAGATCCTTTCGGATCTTTTTTCGAATACCCCTATCTTACATCATTTTTTCGAAAATGCAAGTAAACTTTGTTGTCGATTTTGTTCCGATTTTGTTAACAAAGTTCGGCTTTTCTGTGTTTTGGTCGAATCCGCAGCGGTTCTGGCGAAAGCTTTCACCGCTTTTTTCCAAAAAAGATTGACTCTCAAGTGTACTTGAGTGGTATAGTGAGAGTAAGATTTTATTTTATCACAAAGGAGAATTCTGTCATGAAAGAAACGGTTTTAGGCAGTCATCTGAGAAAAGTTCCTTCGATTGCAGTCGGATGCATGCGGCTTTCCGAAAAATCGAAAGACGAGATGAATCATTTCATCCATTCCGCGCTGGAACAGGGCGCATATTTCTTTGATCATGCTGATATTTACGGCAGCGGCATGAGTGAAACAGTTTTCGGTGATGCATTTGCCTCCGATCCTTCCCTGCACCGCGAGGATGTTCTGATCCAGTCCAAATGCGGCATCCGCCAGGGCTGCTATGATCTGTCAAAAGAGCACATTCTGGAATCGGTGGACGGTATTTTAAAACGGCTGCAGACCGATTATCTCGATCTTCTGCTGCTCCACCGCCCGGACGCCCTCGTAGAGCCAGAAGAAGTTGCAGCAGCGTTTGATGTTCTGTTTGAGAGCGGAAAGGTCCGCCATTTCGGTGTTTCCAACCACAAGCCGATGCAGATTGCGCTTTTGCAGAAATATGTCCGCCAGCCGCTCGTTGTCAATCAGGTACAGTTCAGCATTCCGGTTTCCAATCTTGTCGCCAACGGCATGGAAGTTAATATGGAGACACCGGGCTCGGTTGACCACGACGGAAGTCTGCTCGACTACTGCCGGCTCCATGATATTACGCTTCAGGCGTGGTCGCCATTCCAGATGCCGTCATGGAAGGGATGCTTCCTTGGAAGTGACGAGTATCCGGAGCTGAACCAGAAAATCCGCGTGCTGGCCGAAAAATACGGTGTCAGTGATACCACGATTGCAGCGGCGTGGATTCTGCGCCATCCGGCGAATATGCAGCTCGTCACCGGTACGGCAAGCGAAAAACGCCTGAAAGAGATTATCGCGGCATGCAATATTACGCTGACGCGGGAAGAATGGTATGAGCTGTATCTGGCGGCAGGTCATCCGCTTCCGTAAGTTTTTCTGTCCGCCCGTATGCGAAGCAAGGCTAAAATCCGTTTTTCGGATCCGGGATTGATTTATAACATCGGAAAAGCATTCCTTTAGATCTTGTCGATCTTCCGGAATGCTTTTCCCTTTTTCCTTTTCTTTTTTCATGCAGCTATCTGCAATCCGCATTTGCTGCCTGCCCATAACCAAACAACTGCTCTGTGATTTATCAGATCTCTCCCACCAAATATCCCTGTTTTCCGTCGCGCAGGAAGATCGGCAGTGTTTCGATCGGCGCCTCGATTTCGTAGGCTTTTCCGCCCTCATAAACATCACCGGTATTTGCCAGCGTCCAGGACGCACCGGCCGGCAGATAAACGGTACGGCTCGTTGCTTTTGCCCGGACAATCGGTGCTACAAGGATGTCGGAGCCGAACATGTAAGCATCGGAGATGTCCCAGCACGCTGCATCCTCCGGGAACTCATAGAACATCGTTCTCATGACCGGTGTTCCTTTTTCGTGTGCTTCTGCCATCAGGCTTCTCGTGTAATCACGCATTTTTTCGCGGACACCGATGAATTTTGTCAGGATTTCATAATTTTTCTCTCCGAAGCTCCATACCTCGTTGTCAGCTCCGGTTCCCTCACGCACTTCGCCAGCTTTGTTGATGATCTCTTCTCTTGGTCCCCGGTTTCCGTGAATACGCATAACCGGGCAGAAGGTGCCAAACTGGAACCAACGCACAAGCAGCTCCTGGAAGTCCGGATCTTCGGTCACACCGCCGTGGAATCCACCGATATCGGTCGTCCACCACGGAATGCCGCACAATCCCATATGAAGGCCTGCGCAGATCTGTTTGCGGAAGTCCTCGTAGGTTGAGAAAATATCGCCGGACCACACAAGGGCTCCGTATTTCTGGCTTCCGAGCCATGCGCAGCGGACGAGGTTGACGATATCCTCCTGGCCGCTCTCTTTTTGTCCTTCGTAGAACATGCGGGAATACTCTCTCGGGTAAATATTTCCGATCTCTTCCACCGGGCCTGCGGCGTAGCGGTAGCACTCATACTCGTACGTCGAAAATTCCGGCTCTGCTTCATCCAGCCAGAACGTACGGATGCCGAGATCTGCATAGTTTTTCTTTACTTTTTCCCAGACGTACTTTCTCGTTCTCGGATTCGTTGCATCCAAAAAGACATTATTTCCATGGAACAGCATCTGAACATCAACACCTGCATTACTCTTCACAAGAAGTCCCTGCTGTTTCATTTCTTCGTAATTTTCACTTCTCCAGTCGATCTGCGGCCAGATGGAAACCATCGTCTCAATGCCCATCTCGTGCAGCTCGTCGATCATTGCCTTCGGATCCGGGAAGTATTCCTCGTCAAAACGGTAATCACCGCATCTTGGCCAGTGATAGTAGTCGATCACGAAAACATCCAGCGGAATGCCGCGTTTTTTGTACTCGCGCGCCACGTTCAGAACCTGCTCCTGATTGTAGTAGCGCAGCTTGCACTGCCAGAAGCCAAGGCCGTACTCCGGCATCATCGGAACTTTACCAATGGCATCTGCAAAGTGCTCTTCAATTTCTGCCGGGGTATCGCCTGCGGTTACCCAGTAGTCGAGCTGCTTTGTGGTGCGTGCCAGCCATTCCGTTGTGTTCGTTCCGAAATGAACCTCACCGACCGCTGCATTGTGCCACAGGAAGCCGTAGCCAAGGCTCGATACATAAAACGGAATGCTCGCCTGCGAATTACGGTGCGCCAGTTCCAGGTTGCATCCCTTCAGGTTCATTCTCTCCTGCTGATACTGTCCCATACCATAAATCTTCTCATCCGGGTTGGAATCAAAGGATACTTTCAGCTGATAAGCGCCTCCCTTTAATGCACGGTAATCGTGTGCGCGCAGGCAGAGCGCTCCGCCGTTTGCGATCTCGGAGAGCAGCACCTCGCCCTTCTGATTCAGGAACGTAATCCGCAGCTTCTGTCCCCACGGCTGAAGCTCGAGAACCGCCTGGATTTTACCGTTTTTGATCGTCGCTTTCAGCTCGTCCGCCAGCTCAATTTCCGCTTCCACCGGTTCCGGATCAAGCAGTGCAATGCTTCCCTCTTCTATCTCCGAAAGAAGCGTACCTCTCACCCGAAGACTGTCCTTCTGCCACGGCTCCACCCGGACCGTCTCCCCATCCTGCCGGAAAATCAGCGCATTTCCCTGTTTCTCAAAATACTGCATAAAAACCTCCCTTTCCATCCCCCGCCGTTCCATAAGCGCACGCGGGCTCTGTTGTTTTCGTTTGCTTTCTACTTAGCATTATACTAACATTTCCGGCAGAATACTTGATCTTAATTTTCATGTTCTAACACTATTTTGATCTTTTTCAATTATTTCCCATTGAAATAAAGCTCTTTCTTAAGGAATCGGAATTCGCTTTTCCCCTGCGTCCGTTTTTCAACGCAAAGAACCCCCGGAGCCATTACAGCCCCGGGGGTTCTCAGTATTTCATTTATTATGCAAGCTTCAAAGTATTAACCTTAACTCCAGGTCCCATAGTAGGAGCCAGAGTAACGCTCTTCAGGTACTGTCCCTTCAGAGTAGCCGGTTTTGCTTTGTTGATTGCACCGATCAGCGTCTGGAAGTTGTCGCTTAACTGCTCCTCAGTAAAAGAAGCTTTTCCGATTGGCACGTGGATAATGTTTGTTTTGTCAAGACGATACTCAATCTTACCTGCTTTGATCTCTTTAACGGCTTTGGTAACATCCATAGTTACGGTACCAGCCTTCGGGTTTGGCATTAAACCTTTCGGTCCAAGTACACGGCCCAGACGACCAACAACACCCATCATATCCGGTGTAGCAACAACAACGTCGTAATCAAACCAGCCATCGTTCTGGATTCTCGGGATCAGCTCCTCAGCTCCAACGAACTCTGCACCTGCTGCAACAGCCTCATCAGCTTTTGCGCCTTTAGCGAAAACAAGTACACGAACCTGTTTTCCGGTACCGTGCGGCAGAACAACTGCTCCACGGATCTGCTGGTCTGCGTGACGTCCGTCACAACCAGTTTTGATGTGAACTTCGATTGTCTCGTCAAATTTAGCAGTAGCTAATTTCTTAACTGTGGAAATAGCATCTGCCGGATCGTACTGAATGCTACGATCAACTGCTTTTGCAGCCTCTAAATATTTCTTACCATGTTTCATTGTCTAATAACCTCCTGGTGGTAGTTGCGGGAATCTCCCTCCCACGTCAATACGAGAAGATGTAAACTCTTCTTCTAAATTAGTCCTCTACAACGATACCCATACTTCTTGCGGTACCTGCGATCATGCTCATAGCTGCCTCAACAGTTGCTGCATTCAGGTCTGGCATCTTCATCTCTGCGATCTCACGAACTTTGTCCTTAGAGATAGTAGCAACTTTCGTTTTGTTCGGAACGCCGGAACCAGATTTCAGGTTGCAGGCTTTCTTAAGCAGAACTGCTGCCGGAGGAGTTTTGGTTATGAAGCTGAAACTTCTGTCTGCATATACAGTGATAACTACAGGGATGATCAGGTCTCCCTTATCTGCTGTTCTTGCGTTGAACTCTTTGGTAAACTGTACGATGTTTACTCCGTGCTGTCCAAGTGCAGGTCCAACCGGTGGTGCTGGT
>ENA-ORNR01001252-ORNR01001252.1-human-gut-metagenome-genome-assembly--contig:-NODE-1252-length-23445-cov-9.243095_pt1 | contig 23445 bp, 26 predicted proteins | sample MGYA00242114_ERZ509020 | MGnify/ENA primary metagenome ERZ509020 (study PRJEB26280, sample SAMEA2338758) | human gut metagenome | biome: human gut; feature: human-associated habitat; material: faeces...
AAAAGAAACATAATAGGGAAAATAGGTTTGTTGCAGTGATGAGTTATTGTATAATGGGCTTGCAGAAAGGTGTTTCTTGCATATTTAGGTATAATAAAAAATGGGAATCTCTTCGTAAGAGAACCCCATTTTTGTGCAAATATAGCCCATATTTGCTTTAAACGCAATTTTTTGTTCTAGAAAAATAAGAAAAAGTTGCAAACAGGCGCATCTCGTTTATAAAAACAGCATACGACAAAACCAGTAAATATTCAATTATCAGAGATCTAACTTGACTTTGGGGTTCTCTTACGAAGAGAACCCCAAAATATAGAGGATATCTGATAGCAAATCTGTTCCTCTTTTTCAAATAAAGGTATGATAAAATGTAATGTTTTGATGGGAACAACAAATGACAATCAAGACATAACGAGCGAAGCGCCTAAGTTACTGCTCTGCAGTTCAATCGCTTCTGCTTCAGACCCGGGGTCAAATGCAGTAACCAAGCCACAGGCTGGAATAGGGAAAGAACACCCTGAACTCTCGTGGTACTATATGTATCTTTCCTATAAGGAACTGAAGCGTTATATTGCAGTCTTCAGTGGCAGAAAAGCAGTAAAGCTCCGTACTTCGGAAGGGATAACCGAGGAATGTTACTTCTGTTTCAAAGTATTTTCTTATACCGAGGCAGGTCATCGGAAACGTTTCGAACAGTGTGATTATACTAAACAAGAGTATGCTGCTCGCCGTGAATCCGCCAGAATCGTGAAGGAAGCCTTTTCCACCGGTTCTGCCTCACAACTCAATGCCCTGACAGATGAAAAGGAAGTACAAAGTAGCGGTTGGTTATTTGTGTGCGCTCCTTTGGAGCAACTTCAGCGCATCTTGTCTGCCATGCTCCCCCGCCAATATCTGGTAACGGACTACGTTACCCATCGTGCTGCGGTCATTCCCCAGTGTCAGATGGAGGAATTCATCTATCTATATGAATCCATGCCCTACAACATTGAACTGTTGAACCGTCCTTTGGAGGCTTATCTTCAGAAGAAACAACGTATTCGCATTACCGGTGGTATTTTTCATGGTAAGGAGGGGTGCATTATGCGGCTGCATCGCAATACAAGGTTAGTGTTCGCTTTTGGAAATATGACGGTGGCTATCAGCTATCTTCATGCTTTTCCGTTCGAGAAAGTGGACTAGGATACATATTATATTCCCTATTTAACTGAATGACAATAATATGTCCAATTCCTTAAAACAAGTAGCGACCAAGGGGGTTCTTTGGAGTTCGATAGAACGCTTTTCTGTGCAAGGTATTCAGTTTGTAATCATGATTATCATGGCCAGACTGCTAACTCCGGAGGATTACGGCCTTGTCGGAATGCTGACCATATTCTTGGCTGTTTCCCAATCATTGATAGACAGTGGATTTTCCCAGGCCTTGATACGTAAACAAAACCGGACAGAAGTAGATAATTCTACTGTGTTTTATTTCAATATAGCTGTCGGTCTTGCACTTTATCTGTTATTCTATATCTCCGCGCCTTGGGTGGCGGATTTTTATGGACTTCCCGAACTTTCTTTAGTGATGAGAGTGGTATGCCTGGGTATAATCTTTAACTCACTGGCTGTAGTCCAGCGTGCACTACTGACAGTCAGGATAGATTTCAAGACCCAGGCAAAGGCATCATTGATTGCTGCTGTTATCTCCGGTATGGCAGGTATCATATTGGCTTATACAGGATTTGGCATATGGGCATTGGTATGCCAGCAACTGGTCAATCTGGGGATAAACACCTTGTTATTATGGATCTTTTCAAAATGGAAGCCCATGAGAACCTATTCCTGGAAATCTTTCAGGGAATTGTTCTCCTTTGGCTCCAAACTGTTGGCGTCCGGTCTGCTGGATACCACTTACAACAATATTTATCCCATTGTCATAGGCAAGGTCTTTTCCGCCGGTGATTTGGGACATTATACACGGGCCCAGCAATTCTCTGTTTTTCCCTCTTCTAATATTACAGGGATACTGCAACGTGTGACTTATCCCGTGCTTTGCAGTATACAAAATGATATTGACAGATTACGGGGAGTGTATCGTAAATTTCTCAAGTTGTCCGCTTATGTGGTCTTTCCTCTTATGACAGGACTTGCAGCGGTTTCCTTTCCGTTTATCCGGATTGTGTTGGGTGAGAAATGGATATTCTGTGCGGTTCTGCTTCAAATCATCTGTTTCTCGATGATGTGGTATCCCATTCATGCCATCAATCTGAACCTGTTACAGGTACAGGGACGTTCCGATCTTTTCCTTCGGTTGGAAATTATCAAGAAGGCGATAGGAGTCAGCATCTTTTGCCTGACCATTCCTCTAGGTCTGAAAACCATGTGCTTTGGGGGAGTGGTAAGCTCCCTCCTTTGCCTGGTAATCAATACCTTTTATACAGGAAAGCTGATACAAGTCGGTTTTATCATGCAGATGCGCGATTTGTTTCCCACTCTGGTGGTTTCCTTGCTGATGTTTGTCCTTGTGTTTTCCCTTCAGTGGATGACTGAGAATCTGTATGCCCAGTTGCTGGGCGGCATCATTTTGGGCAGTGGGTTTTATCTGGCTGTAACAAGGATTCTCCGCTTTCAGGAACTACAGGAACTGTTCTCATTGTTCTCAAAAAGATAAATTAAAAAAAAATGATATGGATAAAAGTTTGATAACAGTAACGTCTCCGTTACTGCCGGACCTTGACGATTTTCACGCAATGCTCAAGGAAATTTGGGCGAGCAAGTGGATAACAAACAACGGTTCTTTTCATAAGCAACTGGAAAAGGAACTGGCTGCTTATCTGAAAGTACCTTTTATCAGTCTTTTCACCAATGGGACACTGCCATTGATAACAGCTTTGCAGGCTTTGAGAATAACGGGCGAGGTGATAACCACCCCTTATAGTTTTGTGGCTACCACCCATGCCCTTTGGTGGAATGGTATCACTCCGGTTTTCGTGGATATCGACTTGTCTACAGGTAATATGGATCCGGATAAGATAGAGGCTGCCATTACACCCAGAACGACGGCCATTATGCCGGTTCATGTATATGGAAAGCCCTGTGATACCGTGCGTATTCAGGAGATAGCCGACAAGTATGGCTTGAAAGTCATTTATGACGCGGCCCATGCGTTTGGTGTGGAAGTAAACGGTGAAAGCATTCTGAATGCGGGGGATATGTCCACACTCAGTTTCCATGCCACCAAGGTTTATAATACGATAGAGGGTGGTGCTTTGGTCATGCATGATGAACAGACCAAGAAACGTATAGACTATTTGAAGAATTTTGGCTTTGCTGATGAGGTGACCGTGGTGGCTCCGGGTATAAACAGTAAAATGGATGAAGTGCGTGCCGCATACGGACTGCTGAATCTGAGGCAGGTGGATTCCGCCATTGCTGCACGTCGTCAGGTTGCCATAAAGTACCGTGAAGCGTTGAGTGGGGTGGATGGTATCACATTCTTTGATGATATGCCGGGCGTGAAGCACAACTATTCATACTTCCCCATTTTTATAGATGCAGAGAAATATGGTATGACCCGTGATGAACTTTATTACAGGATGAAAGAGCATAATGTGTTAGGACGCAGGTATTTTTATCCGTTGATAAGTACGTTCAGCACTTATCGGGGTTTGCAAAGTGCTATACTTGAAAGTTTGATTAATGCGCATCGAATGGCAGATAGTGTTATCTGTCTGCCGATGCATCATGCGTTAGGTGATAGGGGTATTCAACGGACTTTGAATTTGATTGTCAAGTAAGAAATGAAGCGAAAAAAAATAATGCTCCTTGGAGGTATCCGTTATCTTCTTCCTGTGATAAAGGCAGCTCACGAGCAAGGCTATTATGTGATTACGGCAGATTATCTTCCTGATAACATTGCTCATCAATATAGTGATGAATATGTCAATGTCAGTATTATAGACAAAGAAGCAGTTCTGAAAGTAGCCCGCGAGAAAGAGATAGACGGGATCATGTCTTTTGGGGTAGACCCTGGTGTCGTATCGGCATCGTATGTCCAAAAACGGATGGGACTTCCTTCATTCGGTCCTTATGAATCTGTAGAAATATTACAGAATAAAGATAAATTCAGGGCTTTTTTATCAGAAAACGATTTTAATGTGCCTTGGGCTTTTGGGTTCTCTTCGATGGAGGATGTCTTAACCAATACAGATCGATTTTCTTATCCTTTGATAGTAAAGCCGACAGACTCTGCCGGCAGCAAGGGAGTAACACGCGTAGATAAGGAGGAGGAATTGAAAGAGGCTTTGGAATATGCCTTTAAACATTCTATTAAAGGAAGCATTATTGTAGAGGAATTTATTGAGAAACAAGGCTGTTCGTCAGATTCTGATTGTTTTTCTGTTAATGGTGAATTGAAATTTGTTTCATTTTCTGCTCAGCGTTTTGATGAGAATGCAGCAGGAATTTTTATTCCCGCTGCATTCTCGTGGCCTTCGACTATGAATGTGCAACAAGAGTCCGAACTTCGTTCTGAACTTCAACGACTTCTCACTCTCCTTAAAATGAATACTTCTGTATATAATATTGAAACTCGTATCGGCATCAATGGTAAGGCATATATAATGGAAGTATCTCCTCGTGGTGGCGGCAATCGCCTTTCTGAAATGATTCGCTATTCTACAGGGGTAGATATGATTACAGCTAGCGTGCGCGCTGCTGTTGGAGATTCTGTCGATGGTATAGAGCAGAAGCCATACATGGGTCATTGGGCGGAGATTATTCTTCATTCAGATAAGGACGGTTTGTTTGAAAGCTTGTATATCAGTAAATCTATGCGCTCTTATGTGCTAGAAGAGGATTTATGGGTAATGAAAGGAGATGCAGTTCATTTTTTTGAAGGTGCTAATAATGCAATAGGAACATTGATTATGAAATTTAATTCACAGGAGCAATTAAAAGAAGCATTGGAGAAACAGAGGGAATGGTTGCATATTTCTGTAGATTAATTATAAAATGAAGAATATGTATGAAATTAGTATATAGTATTTTATTATCGAAAGAAATAAACAAGGACGAGTTTGTTAGTTTTGTGAAAGATACAGAACTATTGTTCGTTCCCCGATTAAGTACACGCGTTTCATTGATAGAGTATGCAGAGAAAATGTATCAGTACGCAACTTTGTTTATTGTGCGGGATATGGATGATGCAGGTAAATTAATAGCCTGTAATGCTGTTTATGTAAATGTAGCTCCGTTAGATTCTTTTGCAACATTTTTAGTTGTAAAGGAGAAATATGCTAACTATGGGATAGGAGCTAAGTTGATAATAAAAGCTGTCAGATACAGCAAAGAGTTGGGTAGTTCCGGATATTCACTAAAAATGAGAGCTTCTAATAAAGCAATGTATGATTTTTACCTTCGTCTTGGATTTATAAAGGTTTCGGAAGGAAAATATCCAAACTCAGATGAATATGAATATGGTTTAAGAATATCATTTTAAAGTAAACAAAATTATGAAAGAAAAGGTATTAGAAATAATTAATCAAATTCGTGCAAGTAAAGACTTGACGACAGTTCTTACATTAAAAGCATCGGATGATCTACGTAATGACTTGGATTTGACCTCATTTGATCTTGCAGAACTGACAGTCCGCATTGAGGATGAGTTTGATATTGACATTTTTGAGGATGGTCTTGTGAACACTGTTGGAGAAGTTCTTGCCAAGTTGGAAAAATAAAAACGATATGACTATGTTTTTATACAATGGAGAGCAGTCATATAACTATGCAGACTTTTTAAAGGCTGTATGTATGGACGACTATGTTCCCTTATTAAAGACGCATGATCTTTTCAAGTATTTTTCCAACTTGATAAAAGCATTGGTCAATAATAAGCCTTTGGTATTGCTTGATTCCGATCTGAGTCTGTCCGAACTGGGTGGGATAAATGAAGAAAAGATTAATATCATAGAGAAACTCCGGACACAAAAATTCTCTTCAATGGATGAGGTGGTTAAGGCTTTACAGCAATCCGCTTCTGAAATTACGATATTTACTTCCGGAACAACCGGACAGCCCAAAAAGGTCATTCATAGCGTACAGGGACTTACCCGTTCAGTACGTTGTGCCGAAAGATATCGACGGCAGGTTTGGGCTTATGCCTATAATCCTACACACATGGCAGGATTGCAAGTGTTCTTTCAAGCCTTTGAAAACCAGAATACTTTGGTAAATGTGTTTAGTCTTGCCCGAAATGAAGTCTATAGCCTGATAGAGAAGTATTCTGTAACTCATATTTCAGCTACTCCTACTTTCTATAGACTGTTATTACCCTTTGAAAAAGAATATTCTTCCGTACAGCGGATTACTTTTGGGGGGGAGAAAAGTGACCGGCATCTTTTTGATGTTATACATGACATATTCCCTCTGGCTAAGATAAATAATATATATGCCTCTACAGAGGCGGGGTCCTTGTTTGCGGCAAAAGGTGATTGTTTTCAGATACCTGCATCCATACGGGATAAATTTATGGTTGTGGATGATGAATTGCTTATTCACCGTTCATTGCTGGGACGATCGGAAAGTTTTAGTTTTGATGGAGATTATTACCATTCAAATGATCTGATAGAATGGGTGGACCAGCAGGAGGGTATCTTTAGGTTTAAAAGCCGCAAGAATGAACTGATAAATGTAGGGGGATATAAAGTCAATCCCGGAGAAGTGGAGGTTGTCATTAATGCCATTGACGGTATCCGTCAGTCATTGGTTTATGGGAAGTCCAACTCCGTTTTGGGTAATGTGCTTTGTGCTGATATCCAGTTGGAGGAAGGTGTTCTGTTGAAAGAGCTTGATATCCGTTGTCAACTCAAGAATAAATTGCAGGATTTCAAGATTCCTCGTAGGATAAAGTTTGTCGAGTCTTTTACTTTAACAAGAACCGGAAAATTAAAAAGATTATGAACTATTTAGTGACAGGATGTTCGCGTGGGGTAGGCCTTGAAATATGCAGGGTACTATTGGAGCAAGGACATACCGTGTATGGTGTGGCCCGTTCTTATACGGATGAGTTTAAAAAGCTGGAATCAGAGTTTGACAATAAACTTTTCTTTAAAAGTATAGACTTGGGTGATAGTGAGAATGTGCACAGAAATGTGTTCAAGGACTTTGTAAATAATAGGATTCAGCTTCATGGTTATGTCAACAATGCCGCGATGGCTTATGATGATATTGTTACGAACTTGAAACTGGACAGATTGCAATCCATGTATTCGGTCAATGTTTTTACTCCGATGATGATAACCAAATACGTTTTACGTAATATGCTGCTTCATCATACCAAAGGAAGTATTGTTCATATTTCCTCTATCTCAGCACATACCGGCTATAAAGGGCTGGCTATGTATGCGTCCAGTAAAGGTGCTCTTGAAGCTTTCTCCAAGAATACGGCGAGAGAGTGGGGGGAGCTGGGAATACGCAGCAATGTGGTGGTTCCCGGTTTTATGGAAACGGCTATGAGTGCAACACTTACCGAAGAGCAGAAGAATCGTATTTATAAACGCACTTCGATGAAAGCTGCGACTTCAGTCCGTTCAGTGGCAGAAACTGTAGCATTTCTACTGTCTGATGGTGCTCGTAGTATTACAGGAGTTGAGGTCAGGGTGGATAATGGAACAATTTAGTTTGTTACTTGATTTAGTTAATATTTTATGCTAAAAAAACAATATGTTCAATATATAATTTATTGAAGAAAAATATGTTATCTATCACATGCTGCCTGATACAGTTACCGCGCACACATGCGTTTGCTAGCCTACATTGCGATACGTGCAAACATCACCAGTATTCCGAACTTCATCAGTTACAAAAAACATTGTCTCGCAAAGAGCGAAACTCTAATTTGGAACTTTATCGGATCATTGTGATGCTGCTTATTGTGGCCCATCATTATGTTGTTAATTCCGGCTTAATGTCTGTGATGAAAGAGGAACCGCTTCATATTCATTCCATATTTCTTTATTTATTTGGAATGTGGGGGAAAACAGGTATCAATTGCTTTGTAATGATTACCGGTTATTTTATGTATAAATCCCATATCAGCTTACGAAAGTTCATGAAGCTATTGTTTGAGATTTATTTCTATAGCCTTATTATTACAGGCACTTTTCTGCTTACGGGATATGCCCATCCTTCTTTCAGTACTGTTTTTTATGCATTGGTACCGATACAAAGTTTGGGAGTAAATTATGTCTCATGGTTTGTCGTGTTGTATTTCATAGCTTCTTATATTCGTCTTTACGGATTTCCAATAAAAATATCCAATAGGAATTGGGGATGGCTGACCTTTTGTCTATATTGATTTCTATGGCAAGCGTGGTTGTCCACTGTCTTTGTTAATAAAAATATACCTGTGTTTTGGTTTGTGGCTGATAGTAATCATATTATGGCTCTGGTTACTGCTCTTTGCTCGTTTATGTTTTTCAAAGATTTAAAGATAGGATATAGCAAACTGATCAATATGATTGGGGCAAGTACTTTTGGTGTGCTTCTGATCCATGCAAATAGCGATATTATGCGACAGTGGCTGTGGCAGGACATTCTCAATAACGTGGGTCAATATGGTACAAATACCATGGTGCTTCATGCAATTTTGAGTGTAATTGCAATTTTTGTGGTTTGCATTTTGATTGATATGCTGCGGATGAAGTTTGTAGAAAAAATATTATTTAATGAGTGTGCGAAATAAGCTGTAATAATATGATCCATGAATTTCATGGATCATAATTAAAAGATATACTTTCGTTGTGAACAAAATTTAAAATTATGTATAGCAGTGAAGATTTAAATTTAATCCTCAATAACAATTCATTGGTCATTGATTAACGTTAAAATCAGAATTCATTTTTAACAAAATTCAGTTTAGAACACTATTCAGTGCCTTAATTGAGTGTTTACAATATTAATAATTAATGAAAGAGAATATAATAGTGAACAATCTTGCTCCTGTAATTATACCTACATTATGTAGATATGATCATTTTAAAAGATTAATGAAATCTCTTAATAAATGCACATGGGCGGATAAAACAGATGTGTATATTGGACTTGATTATCCCGCAAAAGAAGAACATAGGGATGGTTGGATGAAAATAAAGAGATTTTTGTGTGAAGAAAGATTTTGTTTTAAAAAAATTGTAGTCTTTGAGAGAGAGTATAACTATGGAGTTAAGGGTGAAAATAATAATATATCAGCATTGATAAAGTATGTGAGTACGTATTATGATCGTTGGATTTTCTCAGAAGATGATAATGTATTCAGCCCCAATTTTTTGGTATACATAAATAAAGGACTAGAAAAATTTAAGAATGATAAATCTGTATTTGCCATTAATGGATATCGCCATTTTTACAATGTAAAATTCAAAGAGAATACATTCTTTAGGCAAAATATCAACTTTTCTGCTTGGGGATATGGAATATGGAAGGATAGATATGAGCAGATGACTTATAATATGACAAGAGAGTATTTGAGAAAATGTCTGTATAGTTTCCAGAAATGGAAAAAAGTGTGGGAATGTGGTTGGTTTAAAAGATCTGTATTCATTTCTAATGGAAGTAGTCATAAACCAATTTGTTTTCCAGATTGGATGATAGGATTATATTTGACACTAGAAAATCTTGATGTCATAATGCCTCGTATTTCTACAGTTAGAAATGAGGGATGGGATAATAGTGGGTTGAGTTGTAAAATATCAAAATGGGGAGATATTGCTCAAAAGCATACTTTGCAAGTAATAGACGAAAGTTTTGATTTTCAATATGTTGGTACTGGGATTGAATATTATAATGAAAATAAACATATGTATATACTTGAGGGCATTGAAAAATCATCAAGTTTTGATTTTTTTATTCATACAAACAAAGCTTTTGTAAAACTTATTCTAAAAAAGTAGTGTTGTGTTATAAAACTAGAATTATAAATTGTGATGAAGAAAAAAATATTAATAAAAGCATCTGGTATAACTGCTCCCTCATGGAGAGGATATAATGCAGGAGTTGGTAGATCAACATTGATGTTGCTAAAATCTTTAGCTAAAATATCAAATTTACCTTTTGATATAGAAATATATGCAAGTGGGTTAAGTAGTGTAGGCTTTGATTTTCATAATTTGCCATTTAAGCATTTCTCCTTTCCTATTCCTGAGAAAATAGGGTGCGAATTGACAAGAATAGAACCATTTATTAGGTCTAAATTTGTGAATTATGATTTGCTTCATATTCCACATAATTTAGATGAAGTACATTCTAAGGAAAGTTATATAGTAACACTACATGATGTTATAGCTTATGACAGAGCAATAGCTAATAACGATATAAAGACAGCTAAAAAATGGCAGAAAATGGCTTCTAGAGCAAAAGCCATAATGACTTGCTCACAATATTCAAAGTCAGAAATAGTTAGCAAGTTAAATATATGTCCTGAGGTAGTTTCGGTTGTTTATTGGGGAGCATCAACAGATAAATTTTATATTGAAGATAAAAATATAACAAAGAGGAATCTTCATTTATTAGGAATAGATGGGCCTTATTTTGTTTCTATATCATGTGCGCACCCAAGAAAAAATATTCGAATATTATTGAAGGCTTTTCAATTATTTTTACAAATAAATCCTAAGCATAAATTGGTTTTAGTGTGGAGTAATCCCCCTCAAGACATATTGCAGACGTATGCGAAGGAAATATCTGATCTTAAAATTGTTTTCCTTAAATATGTATCAGATGAATATCTACGTTCTTTATATAATGGTGCAACTTTAACAATGTATCCTTCTCGTTCTGAAGGATTTGGTTTCCCTATTTTAGAATCTTTTGCTTGCGGAACCCCTGTTATGACTTGCCGTAATAGTTGTTTGCAAGAAATTGGTAGAGATGTTGCACTGTATGTGGGCGAAGACAATGTTGATGAGATGGTAGATGTCATGAAATATTTTGAAAAGAATTTGTTTAATATGGAACTTTTTAAAAAAATGTCTAACAATTTACTGCCGTCTTTCTCTTGGGACGAAACGGCCTCTAAATATGTGGATTTCTATACAAAGTCTTTACTTTTATAGTTGAGTCCTAACATATATGGATATTTTTAATATTATCATTTTGATATTTTTAGTAGAGGTAATATCTTTTTTCATTAATAAAGGATATTCATTATCTGTTGTAATAGTTATAATGCTTCTTATACCGGGTATTCTGAAGTTTGATGTTGGTGTGAATTTAAATGTGTTTAACTTGGCTATATTCATTTTCTGTGGTCTTTTATTTCTTACTCGCAGACATCAAAGAGTACAGTTTAGAGGAATTCGAAAGGTGGTAAAGGGATATTGGATTTATATCCTTATTAGTGCGTTGGTAGCATCATCTGGTGATATTTCTATTGGAGAGTATTTGAAGAATATGCTGTTGTTTTCTATAGAATATACAATGATTGCTTACGCTTTATGTTATATAAGGTTGAGTGATAAAACTATAAAAGTAATAGATATAACATTAATTGTTTGTGCTTTTATCATTATAATTTATGGATTGTTCAATTATTTCACGTCTTTCAACCCGTATATTGCTTACATTAGCTTATTGACAGATAATGTTGATATGTCAAATGTCTTTCAAGAAGAAAGCCGTGGCTTGATTTCAGGAAGAATATCCAGCACTTTTATTCATCCATTACAATTGGGACAGGTTTCATTATTGCTCTTATCTTATGCTATTTATCAGTTTAAATCTCGTTGTCTGCTATTTATATATTGGTTGATGATTATTGGCTTGATATGGATGTGTGTGTGTTGTGGGGCTCGGTCAGCATTGGTTCCGGTGCTTTTGGTATTGGCTATATATATAGTTTATTATAAAAAAAAATCTTATATTGTATCAGCTATTTTAGGAGGTGTGGCTTTACTGTTTTTTTGTTATCCAATGCTTCCTAAAGAGGTTAGAACGACAGTGGAAGGTATTGTGTTATTTTGGGATGACAAGGCGGCTGCTAAGGCTGATATACATGGCAGTTCGGTAGATGGACGTACAGAACAACTAGCCTATGCGTTTCAAGCAATTGACAATAGACTGCTGATGGGCTATGGTGAGGGACATGTTCGCAATTATGGAAGTACTCATCCTGGGCTATTGGGGTATGAAAGTATCGTTTTGGAAGAACTTGTAGATAGTGGAATTCTTGGTGTTGTGATCTTTTTTACTTTCTATATTTTTTTGTATAAAGGGCTGTTAATGAAATGTATTAGTAAAAGAGAGAAAGGGCGCGTTCATAGTTTATGTCTTCCTTTTCTTTTAAGTATCTGTTTGACAGGAGTGTCTTATTCGTTTTTTACTTTGTATGTGATTCTTTATTTTCTTACTTTATATAATATAATAAATGGTAGAAAACAAAGATTTTATATTGAAAGGAATTGTATTTGTCATCCATAAATTTACTGATCTGTATTTTCTATTTTTTATAATAAATGAAATTACTTTTTGATGTTTCTGCTACACAACCTAACAGTTCTGGTAAACGGCATGGTGGTGGACGTTATGGCGAGATTATTTTGTTTCGCATGATAGAACGTAAATTAAAATTTGCTTGTTTCTATGATAGTTCCAAATGGCTCAATCCGAAGGTGAAAACAGCTTGTCAAAAAGGGAAAATTCCTTTACACGATGTATGTGGATCGTCCGTGAAACAGATTGTCAGTGAATATGGCTATACTAGGCTTTATTCTTGCTTGCCGCAAGAATTGGCAGAGCTTACTTGTTGTGAAGTATATGGTACTGTACATGGGTTACGTGAATTTGAAACGCCATACGATACTATTTTTTACCATTATCATCATTCTCTGAAAGAGTGGGGGAAATTTACGATAAAAAAATTTTTGAATTCATGGTTTCGTCATCGCAAACATGGGGAATATTTGCGACGTTATATTCAATCATCGTTCCGGCTTATTACAGTTAGTGAACATTCACGCTATAGTATCCTTTCTTTTTTTCCGGAGATGAAAGATGAAAAGATACGTGTATTTTATAGCCCTAATACATCATGTGGAGAAAAAAAAGAACGAAATCCTGCTATTTTCCGTTATTTCTTGGCAGTGAGTGGTAATCGTTGGGAAAAGAATAATTTACGAGCTGTTATGGCGTTTGATCGTTTGGTAGCTGATGGGCGTTTGCCACAGGATGTAAAAATGATAGTCACAGGTATAAGAGATAATATTTTTAAATATAGAGTGAAAAATCCAGACCGTTTTGTGTTTCTTGGTTACGTGGATGATGATGTCTTGGAACAGCTTTATACGGATGCTTATCTTTTTGTCTATCCATCTTTGAATGAAGGATTTGGTTATCCTCCTATCGAAGCGATGAGATATGGTGTGCCTGTTATTGCTTCTCCATTGTCCTCCATGGCGGAAATTTGTGGAGCGGGTGCCCTTTATTTTGACCCTTTTTCTGTGGAGGAAATCATGAATAGAATGTTAATGATGATGCAACCTGAAATATATCAAGAATATTCGTGTAAAGGTCAAGAACAATATAAACGGGTGTTAGAAAAGCAACAAAAGGATTTGGATGAACTGATTGATTATATTACTAACTTTAACGATTATGAATAGAAACAATAACCAGAATAGATTTTGCGCCTTTTATGCCATTGAAATAGCTTTGATATATATCTTTTTAATATTTCTCCAACGTTTCATCTTGGCTTTCAAAAAAATCTTTAATGATTACAAGGATTATCTGAATTTAATCCTCAATAAAATTTTGTTAGTCAATGGCTAATGTTAAAATAAAAATTGTTTTTTAACAGAACTTGGTTGGGGACACTATTGGGTGCTTTAATTAAGGGGGGATGCCCTAAATTGAGTACTTATATCACTAATTAATGTTGCATTAAGTGAATAATATTATTTATGAAAATCGTATTAGTAAATTATCGCTATTTTATTTCAGGAGGACCGGAGAGATATTATTTCAATATAAAAGAAATATTAGAGAAACAAGGACATGAAGTGATTCCATTCAGTATAAAAAGTTCACGGAATCTTTCTAGTGACTATGAGAAATATTTTTTAGATGTAGTTGATGATGAAATCTATTTTGCACACGCGGAGAAAAGTTTTAAGGTTATTTTGAAGTCGTTTACCAGAATGTTCTATTCATTTGAGGCTAAACATAAATTCAAGCAACTTCTGACAGATACCAAACCGGATCTTGTATACATAATGCAATATCATAACAAGATATCTCCTAGTATTATTGACGTGAGTTATTCTTTGAGAATACCGGTTGTTCATCGTATCTCAGACTTTCAATATATGTGTCCTAATGCCTTATTTTATAATGATGTGATAGGGGTTTGTGAGGATTGCTTAAAAGGGAAGTGGATGAGTTGTGTGAAATATAAATGTGTATTGAATTCGCGTATCTATTCAGCTATAAAGATGGGAGCAAAATGGTTACATGATATAATGGGAATCACAAAAAAGATTGACGCTTTTGTTGTACCTTCTTCTTTTACTTTGTCCAAACTTGAAGAATTTGGCATTCCGAAAGAAAAACTATATCATATTCCGACTTTTTTTAATTTGAAAGAGGAAAATCCTACGGTTGAATATCGACCTTTTCTCTTGTTTGTAGGGCGGATTGAAAAGCAAAAGGGATTAATGACTTTAATTAAAGCATTTGAGGGAACGGAATATAATCTGAAAATTATAGGTTTTTCGAATGATGGCTATGAGAAACAGTTGAAAGAATACCTGAAAGATAAGAGACATCATGTTGAATTTTTAGGAAAGAAAAGTTTTGAAGAAATTGTACCCTATCTGAAAGAATGTCTTTGTACTGTTGTTCCCTCAGAATGGTATGATAATTTTCCCAATGTCATACTGGAAAGCTTTGCGTATAAGAAAGCTGTCATAGCGACCGACTTTGGTTCGTTACCTGAATTGGTACATGACAATAAAACAGGACTTACTTTTCAGTATGCTGATATAGAGTGTCTTAAGGAGAAGATACGATATACATTTGAGCATCCGGAAACAATAAAAGAAATGGGAGAAAATGGATACCAGAGTATTCTGTCTGATTATTCTCCTTCAGTGCATTATACCTATCTGATAAACTTATTTGATAATCTAAAGAAATAGACAATGAATAATAACATACCCATACCGACAGATGCAAGTATTATTTTGACTTACCGCTGTCCAATGCGTTGCAAAATGTGTAATATTTGGGAAAATCCCACAGAGAAAAGTAAAGAGATACAACCGGAGGAACTACGCACTCTTCCAAGATTGAAGTTTATCAACCTGACAGGAGGAGAACCTTTTATCAGAGAGGACCTTGATAAAGTTGTGGAGGAATGTTATAAACATACAGACCGTATCGTAATTTCTACAAGTGGTTGGTTTGAGGATAGAGTTATAGCTTTGGCAGAAAAATTTCCTGCTATTGGCATTCGGATTAGTATTGAGGGTCTGAGTTGCAAGAATGATGAGTTGCGGGGACATGCAGGAGGCTTTGACAAGGGACTTCGCACACTGCTCACTTTGAAGGAGATGGGTATGAAAGATATCGGGTTTGGTTGTACTGTATCTAATAATAATTCGAAAGATATGCTGTCCCTTTATCAACTGAGTAAATCTTTGGGAATGGAATTTGCTACAGCCGCTTTTCATAACTCTTATTATTTTCATAAAAGTGATAATGTCATTACAAACAAAGAGGAGGTGTGCCGTAATTTTGAACAGCTAATAGAATGGCAGCTAAAAGAAAGGCATCCCAAGAGTTGGTTTCGTGCGTGGTTCAATATGGGACTCATCAATTATATTGAAGGCGCTCGACGCATGTTACCTTGTGAAGCAGGTTCTGCAAATTTTTTTATTGAGCCTTATGGAGATGTGTATCCTTGTAATGGATTGGAGGATAGGTATTGGAAGAAAAAAATGGGAAACATACGTGAGACTCTTGACTTTATGACCATTTGGAATAGCAAACAGGCAGAAGAAGTCCGTGCTATGGTACGTAAATGTCCGAAGAACTGCTGGATGGTGGGAACTGCCTCTCCTGTGATGCATAAATATATAAAGTATCCATTAAAATGGGCTTTGAAAAACAAATGGCGCAGTATGCAGGGTAAGCCTGCCTGTTTAGATAAAACCTGGTGTAATGTGGGACAGGATTTATGCAAGGGGATTTAAGAGAGGAAATCTAAGAAATGAAGATCGTAGTGGTCGGTACTAGAGGGATACCGAATATTTTGGGAGGAGTGGAAACGCATTGCGAGGAGCTTTTTCCCCGTATTGCAGCCAAAGGAATAGAGGTGACGGTTGTCAGGCGACAAAGTTATGTTCGTGATTCCTTAATGGAATTCAAGGGGGTAAAACTATTGGACATTGCTACTCCTAGAAGAAAGTCATTAGAGGCAATTGTACATACATTCCGGGCCATATGGATGGCGAGGAAACTTCATGCGGATATAGTCCATATACACGCTATTGGTCCTGCACTTCTTACTCCTTTTGCCCGGCTGTTGGGACTAAAAGTCGTATTTACTCATCACGGTCCGGATTATGATCGTGATAAATGGGGTAGAATGGCAAAATGGGGATTGAAACTGGGAGAACGAATGGGCTGTTATTTTGCTAATGAAGTAATCGTTATTTCAGAAGTTATTAATGACTTGATAATTCGTAAATATAATTGCTGTAATGCACATTTGATTCATAACGGTGTGCCGATTCCAGATATAGTTGAAGATACGTTTTATTTGGATGAACTGGGAATAGAGAAAGGGAATTATATTTTAACTATGGGACGTTTTGTTCCTGAGAAGAATTTTCATCAATTAGTCCATGCATATTCCGCAATATCACGTAACAGTTGTCGTTTAGTTATTGCTGGTGGTGCAGATTTTGAGGATGATTATTCTAGAAATTTCAAACGTTTGGCAAAGGAGAATGGCGTCGTGCTAACTGGATTTATAAAGGGGAAAAGACTACACTCCTTGTTAACTCATGCAAAATGTTTTGTCCTGCCTTCTTCACATGAAGGTCTTCCTATCGCTTTACTGGAGGCAATGAGCTACCGACTACCTGTTTTAGTCAGTAATATTCCTGCTAATCTGGAAATAGGCTTGAATTATGACTCATATTTTAAGGTCGGTGATGAAAGACAACTGACTGAAAAATTGAGGAAAATGATACAAGGAGAATTGCGTAGGATAGATTATCCGATGGAGGAGTATGATTGGGATAGGATAGCCAGTCAGGTGATACATGTGTACAACAGATTAAGATGAAAAAGATATTGTCTGTTTTTCTTGTTATATTGTGTGTATCAGGAATGAGAGCACAGGCTTTATGGGGAACTACAGGATTACTACGTATGCCAACAGCAGAAATGCAGAAGGACAAAACATTCATGTTTGGTGGTAATATATTGGACAAGCATCCGATGCCTCCTCGTTGGAACAATGAAAGTTATACGTATACCTACAATTATTATATAGGGATCACTATTTTCCCTTGGTTGGAAGTAGCATATTCCTGTACTTTAGTAAAAGGGCGTAAACAGGAATCCAGTTACTGGCCTGAAGAAACCTGGGGGAAATTTGTAAATCAGGATAGAAATTTCTCTGCTCGCTTACGGTTATGGAAAGAAGGCTGGTGGAAAAGTTGGACACCGCAGATCGTTTTGGGAGTTAATGATCCGGGAAGTTTTGACTCATATGGTGGCGGCTCTATTTCGTTGGACCAGAATGGTAATACAAGCCATCATTTTAATAGGTATTATATTGCTGCAACCAAACATTTAAATTTTGAAGGTGTAGGTTGTCTGGGAGGACATGTTGCTTATTGTTATAGTATAAAATCTGCTTCATTAAGGTATGTTGGTCCTGCTGTTGGGGCCAACTTTCGTTTTCAACTTTCTGAAACCTCTTTTATCAACAAAGCTGTGAATGGTTTAAATCTGATGGCCGAATATGATTCCCGCACCGTCAATTGTGGTTTTGAATACTCTTTCTGGAAAGACTATATCAACGCCGTTGTAGAGCTTAACCGGTGCAAATATTTTTCAGGTGGTTTGATCTTTAAAGTCCATCTTAAATAAAAACTCGATAATCTTATGAAAATATTGGTGACAGGAGCCGCAGGTTTTATCGGTTCCAAACTTTCTTATGCCCTTGCCAGCCGTGGAGATGAAGTGGTAGGCTTGGACTGTATCAATGATTATTACGATGCCCGTCTGAAATACGGCCGTCTTCAGGAATGCGGATTACCCGTCAGCGAAGCGGATTACAACTATGGCGCGACTTTTCAGAGTACCCTGTTTCCCAACTATAAGTTTATCCGTTTGGGCATAGAGGACAAACAGGGATTGTCCAAACTGTTTGAACAGGAGAAGTTTGACAAGGTGATGAACCTGGCAGCACAGGCCGGGGTACGTTATTCCATCAGCAATCCTTACGCTTATCTGGAAAGTAACCTAGACGGATTTTTGAATGTCCTGGAGGCTTGCAGACATAACCGGGTGAAACATTTGATATTTGCCTCGTCCAGCTCGGTCTATGGCATGAACACAAAAGTTCCGTTTAGTGAGGACGACAAGGTGGATACTCCTGTCAGCCTTTATGCGGCCAGCAAGAAGTCAAACGAACTGATGGCGCATGCCTACGGCAAGCTGTACGGGTTCGCTGTTTCCGGCCTGCGGTATTTTACGGTATACGGTCCCTGGGGACGTCCGGACATGGCTCCGATGCTTTTTGCCAAGTCCATCTCCGCCGGTGAACCTATAAAGGTATTCAATAACGGACAGTTGAGCCGTGACTTTACTTATATCGACGACATTGTGGAGGGAACGGTGCGTGTGATAGATCATCTTCCTGTACCGGCGGATACTCCCGATGGAGTGGCTTACAGGATTTATAACATCGGTTGCGGGCATCCGGTGCAACTGATGGATTTCATCGGTGAGATGGAACAGGCGTTGGGCAGGGAAGCGCGGAAAGTGTATCTCCCCATGCAGCAGGGAGACGTGTATCAGACCTATGCGGATACGTCGCGTCTGGAACAGGAAGTGGGATATAAACCAAAAATTTCGTTACATGAAGGGATCGGACGTTTTATAGAGTGGTACAAATCAGAGAAGAATCCTTTGAAATAAAGCAAACGATATGGATATAGCAGTTGTGGGAACAGGGTATGTCGGTTTGGTTTCCGGCACTTGTTTTGCCGAAATGGGGGTGAACGTAACTTGTGTGGATGTGAATGAGGAAAAAATAAATTCCTTATTGGAAGGGAACATTCCTATTTATGAACCCGGGCTGGATGAAATGGTATTTCGTAATAACAAGGAGGGACGTTTGCGTTTTACTACAGACATAACGACTTGCCTTGACAAGGTGGATATTGTGTTCAGTGCTGCTGGAACTCCTCCTGATGAAGATGGCAGTGCCGATTTGAAATATGTGTTGGAGGTGGCACGTACCGTAGGCCGGAATATGAACAAATATTTGGTATTGGTAACCAAGTCTACAGTTCCCGTAGGCACAGCTGAAAAAGTAAAGGCGGCTATCCGTGAGGAGTTGGACAAACGAGGAATTGATATTCCTTTTGATGTGGCAAGTAATCCGGAATTTCTGAAGGAAGGAGCTGCCATAAAGGATTTCATGAGTCCGGACCGTGTGGTGATAGGAGTCGATTCAGAAAGAGCAAAAAACGTGATGAGCCAGTTGTATCGTCCTTTGATGCTGAATAATTTCCGTGTTATTTTTACGGATATTCCCAGTGCGGAAATGATAAAGTATGCAGCTAACTCCATGCTTGCCACCCGTATCAGTTTCATGAATGACATCGCCAATCTGTGTGAACTGGTAGGGGCTGATGTGAATATGGTGCGCAAAGGCATAGGTGCTGACAGCCGTATCGGAAACAAGTTCCTGTATCCGGGATGCGGTTATGGAGGTTCCTGTTTCCCCAAGGATGTGAAGGCTTTGATAAAAACAGCCGAAAAGCATGGTTACGAGATGCGTGTGTTGAAAGCCGTGGAAGAGGTAAATCAAAAACAGAAAGATTTGTTGTTTCGGAAACTGTCCGGTTATTATGGAGGTGATTTGAAAGGTAGGATTGTAACTCTTTGGGGACTTGCTTTCAAGCCTGAAACGGATGATATGCGTGAAGCCACTTCACTGGTGATGATCCAGAAATTATTGGACGCAGGTTGTAAAGTCCGTGTTTACGACCCTGTAGCGATGGATGAATGTCGTCGCAGGGTAGGGGATGCGGTGGAATATGCTGTCGACATGTATGGTGCGGTGTTGGATTCAGATGCATTGTTGTTATTGACGGAATGGAAGCTGTTCCGTTTGCCTAGTTGGGGTGTGATAAAGAAAACAATGAATCATGCGGTGGTAATTGATGGGCGTAATATTTATGATGCACAGGAATTGGCTGGCTGGGGATTTGATTATTTGTATATTGGGAAATAAATCATCTTATCGAAATCATTTTTATTATGTCATTCCGCTTTGTAAATACTTTTTCCTGATAAATTTCAAGGAGGATGGTCTGGAAAGCAAGTTCCGTACCGATACAGTGGTTTCCGACCGGGACAGCGGTCGTGTGGTGAACCGGAATTTCCGTCAGATTTATCTCCAGTTTCCTTATTTTACGAAGGAACTGGACGAATGTTCTACTTTATCCGATAAACTAATGTATGCACTGAAGAATATGAACAACTGGAACAGAATGCCCGATGCGCTGAAAGAACAGGTTTTCAGCCATCTTGACCGCCTTGCCGCCAAGGCTCACCTGTCTGAGGGTGACCGTATCGCTTATGATAAGGCGGTGGACCGTTATAACGTGAGCCGTATTGTGGAAAATAATATCCGTGAACAGGCTGTCGCGGAAAGAAAAGTAATAGGAAAAGCGGAAGGAGAGGCGGAAGGACGTTTGAAGGGACGTTTGGAGATCGCCCGTAAACTGAAAGACAACGACTTTTCCATAGCGGATATTGTCCGGATTGCCGGACTCTCGCCGGAAGAAATTGATAAGCTGTAACGGCGTGCACGAATTTCTTTATAAAGCAGTGCTCATTCGGAAAAAAGACTTATTCAGAACGCTACAGCAAAAAAAATGATAATGAATGGTGAAGTGATATCTATAGCTTCCGGAAGTGTCTGTGGTATTAGTAGGAGAAGCATCTGACTCTGACATTGCAGGATGCTGTTTCTTGGCTGAACTCTGTGGTTAAAAAGATACCCAACTAGGATTTTACGAATAGATTTTGTTTCTTTGCAAATATCATGATAAACCATTGAAAAATGTATGAGCAATAAAATATATCCCATCGAAATCCAGAATTTCGAGAAAATCCGTCGGGACGGTTATTTCATTGATAAAACGGCCTTGGTGTACCAGATGGTAAAGACCGGAAGTTACTACTTCCTGAGCCGTCCGCGACGTTTCGGAAAGAGCCTGCTCATCTCTATTACTTTCAAGGTAAGAAGGAGTTGTTTGAAGGTCTGGCGATGGAGAAGCTGGAAAAGGACTGGATCAGATATCCTGTTCTGCATCTGGATCTGAACATCGAGAAGTATGATACTCCGGAGAGTCTGGATAAGATTCTGAATGATAATCTGGTATATTGGGAAAGCCTGTACGGAGCCCGTCCGTCCGAAACCTCTTTCTCTCTGCGCTTTGCCGGTATCATCCAGCGTGCCTGCGAGAAGACTGGGCGGCGTGTGGCCATTCTGGTGGATGAATACGACAAGCTTTGTGACGATTTGAAAGCATATTATGACGGCTATCACTTTACACATCATTTTATCGGCATGTGCAATCCGTTTAGTTTGCTCAATACGTTCAAATATAAGGAATTCGGCAGTTATTGGTTCGAGACGGGTACTCCTACCTATCTGGTGAAACTGCTGAAGAAGCATCATTACGACTTGGAACGGATGGCCCACGAGGAAACGGACTCCCAGGTGCTGAACAGTATAGATTCGGAATCCACCAATCCCATTCCGGTGCTCTATCAGAGCGGACACCTCACTATAAAGGGATATGATGAAGAATTTGGAATGTACCGTTTAGGTTTTCCGAACCGGGAAGTGGAAGAGGGGTTTGTACGTTTCCTGCTCCCTTTTTACGCGAACGTAAATAAGGTGGAATCTCCCTTTGAGATTCAGAAATTTGTCCGTGAGGTGCGTTTCGGTGATTATGACTCCTTCTTCCGCCGTCTGCAAAGTTTCTTTGCGGATACTACCTACGAAGTGATCCGCGAGCAGGAACTGCATTACGAGAATGTGCTTTTCATCGTATTCAAGCTTGTCGGCTTCTATACCCAAGTGGAATATCATACGAGCAAAGGACGCATTGACCTTGTCCTGCAGACTGACAAGCTTATCTATGTGATGGAATTCAAGCTGGACGGCACGGCCGAGGAGGCTTTGCAACAGATTCATGACAAGCATTACGCGCTTCCCTTTGCTTCGGACGGACGGAAGCTCTTTTAAATAGGGGTGAACTTCAGTGCTGAAACCCGCAATATCGAAAAGTGAATAGTAGAAGAATGAAATGTAGAAAGGAAACAGAGTCCGAAGAAAAGAGGTGCACACTGCTGCAATATCCGGTGAAACTTGGTACAAGATCCGCGGAATCTTGTACCAAAGTTTTTGTAATCTTGTGGCGGGTGACGGCTAGTTCCTTTGAACATTGCAAAGATAACTTCACGTCCGTGCGGTGTGATCTCTTCTGACCCCTTGGCGGATTGCAGGGAGTTTACGGGGACACGGGGACAGTGGGGACACCCCCTTTTTTCCTCACACACGCATGCGTGTACCTATAAAGGGAGGATAAGTGGGGTGATATATTCCCTTGCCGTCCACACTTACCGATACTTCTTATTTGGTGAAACGTTTGAGTCTGATGAGGACGGTGCTTTCGGTTATTCTCCCTGTCGTGCGTTTTTTTTCAGAAGTTCCGGCCGGACATAATCCTGTGGGAAGGCAGGGGAAAGATGATTTTCCCACCTAATTATATCGCGCGTGCGTGTGTGAGAAATTGGGGTCTGTCCCTGCTGTCCCCACTGTCCCTGCTTGGGAGAGCCGGTATGAACTGCCATCTTTAAATTCTCAATTTTTAATCTCCCTCCGTATCAACCTTTCCTCGTCCTACGAGAGGAAACAAGCTCGTACCGGCTCCTTGCCGGAACGTTCCACGCCTTTGCCGGGATGATTTTTCTTATTATCCGCACTGTTGCTGTGGAAACCATAGACCGCTTGTACGTAGTTCATCGCCCCATGGGGATTTTATTGCCGGTGGTGGCCGGCATCCGCTTATGTATTACCCAAACGACACTCTTCGTGATTACCAGCAGGAGATGAAGCTCCGCCTCTTTGAGGAGTGGGAGTTT
>ENA-ORNR01001262-ORNR01001262.1-human-gut-metagenome-genome-assembly--contig:-NODE-1262-length-23354-cov-3.932873_pt1 | contig 23354 bp, 14 predicted proteins | sample MGYA00242114_ERZ509020 | MGnify/ENA primary metagenome ERZ509020 (study PRJEB26280, sample SAMEA2338758) | human gut metagenome | biome: human gut; feature: human-associated habitat; material: faeces...
CGGTTAATAAGGTCATAGTATCTTCAAATGAATTTGCATAGATTTGGTTTGCTTCTGATAAGTTTAACATAATACGTCAGTCCTTTCTTAGTTATTGATATTTGTATGTTAATTGCATAAAAAGTTATCTCGTGGAGTAAAAACAGAGGTAATTAATTACAAAGAAAGACAGAAGGATTTACGGGTTACATATAATGTGTATAATCATTTGGACGATAAAAGAGTACGCATGGAGATGCAAAGACTGGGGATGATAGATGCAGAGAAGAAGGTTGATCCGGTGACTTTTGGTGACAATTTGGTGACATTTTGAAGAAAAAATAAAGATTTTTATCATAAGAGAGCTGTTAGGACTGCCGTATCCGGTTGGGTACGGCGGTCTTTTTTTAATATTAAAGAGCTTGGAGCAGTAAAAGCTGAAAAGCTCAAAAAGCTGAAAAGAATGAAATTATTGTATGTAGATATGGAACTTCATGGTATAATAATATAGAATATACCATTATCTATCAATATTTAAGGAAGGAGATGGATACCAGTATGACTATAGAGAGAAAGGTAAGCAGTATTGAATCCAGTTTCAGAATGGAAAACATGAAGTTTGATGCAGAGTGCCGTACAAGAGTAAGGAATGTCTTGACTAAAAAGATATCGGCTGCAGATGCGGTTGCTGAACTTAACAAGAAATACAAAGTATCCTCCAACTAAACGTGAAAGATCAAGAATATGATTATTTTTATGATGACGAGCAGGATGCTGTTTATTGTTATCCCGGAACCAATATCCTAAAAAATAAGCTTAATATTAGAGATATTGAGGTTTTACATGAGGCAGAGAGAGATTATTCATCCGTTCGTCAGGCTGAATTGACGAACAGGGGGGTAACAGGAGATTTCTCTTTTAAACATCTTTGTTCGATACACAAACATTTATTTCAAGATATCATTCAGAATGAGCCGGAAAGACTCGAAGCTCTGTGGGAAGCTACCAACTATGCTTTGAAACGTTTCCGTGAGGCAGGTTTCGAAATCGGTGCTACCGAATCACCTATCATTCCTCTTTATGTACGTGATACAGACAAGACTTTCATGGTTACTAAACTGGCTTTCGATGAAGGGGTATTCATAAATCCGGTTATTCCACCCGCATGTGCTCCACAAGACACATTGGTGCGTGTGGCATTAATGGCTACTCATACAAAAGAGCAGATTGACCGTGCTGTTGAGAAGTTAGTAAAAGCATTCAAGGCTTTGGATATTTTGTAATCAGTATTAGAATCATATAAAAAAGCTACTTTCCTGATTCCATAAAAAGGGAAGTAGCTTTTTTTATTTATTGGATGAAATGTATGTTCACATATTAAATTACATCATTTCTGTTTCGCATAGCGAATCTCCATTCCCCGATTATCCAAAACTAACGAGTCAGCCGTTATTTTTTTTATCTTCATTGTATCTATAAACTCAATTGTCTGCCCATTGCCAATACTGTTTCCTGCCAGAATCAGTTGATCACCTTCCTGCTTCCAATTTTTATAAACTAATGTAGCCATATTAACGGAAGATGCAATACCACCTTCTTCCAGTTTAATACCCTGCACTTGGTCTTCCATTCCTGGGATAGGCTCAATCCATACTCCTGTGACGGAAGCAGAGTTTCCACTACATGCAGCCAATAGCCCTGTCAACAAAGTTGTTGCCAACATTTTCTTTTTCATAATTCTACGTTATTGTTAGATTAATTATTTATTGATTCCGGTTTTTCTTTCCTATCACAATCACTTTTTGAGCGGTCGGTATAGTATTTAACCCGGGTTCTTCCTCCTCTTCTATATAATTCACTCTCACCGTATCTCCTAACTCAAAGCCTGCTACATCGTTTGGCTCTTGATCCATTGTACTAATAAAGAGTGTATCTCCTTGCAAGGTAATTAGCATAAAGTTATTCATTGAAGCGTCCTTTACAACTCCGGTTATTATTTTTATCTCTTCAGTTGGGTTAGTCGACAAACTGTCAACTTCTACCTCCTGCTCTATGTTTTGTTTACTTCTCGACTGGCATGAACTAAAACCAATCATAACTGCCAACAATAAAAAAACTTTCATTCTATTCATACACATTCTCCTATTTGATATAAAATTGGAATAGTGCAAAGATAATTTATTCAATTGTCTTTTAAACTAAAAACAACAAAAAACATTGTATTTATTCACTCTTCATTATCAATGCCGGATTGATGCGGACAGCCCTACGAACCTGCCATAACAATGTTCCTAAAGAGATTATTAATGTAAGAATAAAACCTGTTATAAATATATCGACTCCGACTGGAGCTTTCACTGTAAAGTCCTTGGTATAATCATGAATGATATAATAGGCCAAAGGAATAGCAACTGCAAATGCCGCCCCCAGTATATATAGATACTTCCGTACCAGCAATAAGGCCACTTGTTTGCCTGTAGCGCCATTTACCTTGCGCAAGGCTATCTCCCGATATCTCTGGCGAATATCATACAACGACAGACCGAACAGGCCGAGACAGGATATGCAGATAGCCAGTCCGGCAAAAGTGACATAGATCTGAGTGGCTCTTTTATCTTCATCATACAACTTTTTCACTTCATCTTCCACAAACGAGTAATCAAATTCTCCCTGTCCCAACACTTCATCATGCAACTCTTTCAGAAAATCAACCGCTTCTTTACGCTTTCCTTCCACAATTGTCGCTATCAAAGGGTTAGTAGGATTATCTCCTTTATCATATAATATAGCTAAAGGAGCATCTCCTTTCGCCAAATGTCCTGTCCGAAAATCCTCTATTACTCCTACTATCTCGAAAGGAGGATTTTTCCCTTCATCTATTCCCATACTCCACCACAAACGTGATTCCGGCTGTAATGAAGCCTCCTCTATATTCTTTATTTGAAATAACTTCTTAGCTGTTTCGTTGATAATCATTTTATACTGGGCAAACTGATCTTTGTCGTTCCACTCCCTCCCTTCTTTCAGTTTCAATCCGAACATATCCATATACTCTTTATCGGCATTCATAAGGGCTACTTTATGCTTTTCTCCATTATCCGCTTCCAAGTTAATGTAAGGTTCCAGATTTATAGGAATTTCACCATAGCTCCATGTAACGAACAAAGGACACGCATTCATTTTCTGCTTAATGACTTGTTCTTTGTGCTGTTCCAAATCGTGCTCTTTCTGCCATTCTTCATCACTTGCATACCTCCTGTTTTGTGTCTCGTGTGACAGGAATTGGCAAGATATAATATCCTTTGCCCGATAACCCAAATCAGCATGAAGCATAGTATATAACTGGCGCACAAAATACAAGGAAACCACAATTAAACAGAAAGTGATGATATATTGAACGAATAGAAAAAATGCACGAGACACAATGGAATGCCCCCCGACACTGACTGAACGCAATGAGGTGATAGGTGAAGAGTAATTGTATCTTAAAAAGGGATAGATAGACGTAATTAACGATAACCCGAATAATATAATAAGAGACAGTAGTAAATCAAACTTTAGATCCGATTTCACGGGTATTGAATATACAGTTGCGAATAACCCTGCTGTAACCTCTATCAGCATCCATATAATCAGCATTGAAGTAGCAACCATACATAGATTTTCTGCATATATTTGGGAAAATACTTGAATACCACTCGCACCATACACCTTTTTAACTCCAAACTCACGCGCCCGCTTCAGTATAATAACCGTGTAGATATTGATAAAATTGAAAATTCCGACCAGCAACAGCATACATGCTACAACAGACAACACAATAACATGTTCTTTATTTCCTCTTAAGAAGAAACCGGATGCAGAGCTTACCACCTTATTAAAATATAGCTCTTTCAATGGAAAAAGCCTGAATTGTATAGGTGAATGACTAAAACAAATCAATGACTGTGGTTTAGAGATTTTTTCATTAAACTTAGCCAACTCCGTACCCTTAACCAAACGTGTTATACAAAATCCCATTCGGCTCCAATCCATATATTTTCCCTGATTCACAGGAGTTATCAAATCAAACTGCAAAGAGGATTTGGTATCCGGTTCATCTACAATTCCCCGTATAGTAAGTGTATAGCCTGCGGAAGAAACAAGTTGCTTTCCAAGCGGGTTTTCATCCTTAAAAAGATGTTTAGCATATTTTCGGGTAATGATCGCATCATCCGGACGTTGAATAGTCTTAATGCCTGAAATGACAGGATAATCCATTAGTTGTAGAAAGAAACTATCGGTCACTAAAACATTGGCTTGAAAACGGTGATCATCAACTATGATATAATCATCCTTAAAAGAAATGCAATATGAATACTTTTCTACTTCCGGATTCTTCATCGGATCAATAAAATTAGGATCATTATTCCTGTCCGTATTGTCAATTATTGAAATATGACTGTTACTTCTTTGAGCTGTCAATATATATAATTGATCCAGATCCTTGCAAAAGTGGTCTACGGTCACTTCCTGATGAATATAACGTACGATTATTAATGTTGCCGCTACACTAATCGCAAGCCCTATAATATTTATTATCGTATAAATCCTAAAACGAAACAGGGCCTTGATAGCTGATAACTGGTTCTTCATATTGCTTTTATTAAATAATATTCTTACTCACTTTTAATCACCTCTGCCGGATTCTGCCGGGCTGCTTTCCATACTCTCCAAATAATGCTCAGGAAAATGATAAGAAGCATTACAATAAATATTCCTCCATATATCCAAAGACTTATCGGAGTCTGTTTTACATAACTTTCAAGCCAATGTTTCATAATGACGTATCCTAATGGAAAAGCGATACATGATGCAATGATAAGCAAAAGCAGATATTCTTTAAAGAATAAATTCAGAATTGTTCCTATACTGGCACCATTGACTTTACGAATAGCAATCTCTTTACGACGTTGCTCGCACGATAAAGTAACTAAAGAAAAGATGCCGAATACGGCAATTGCTATGCATATAAAGGCAACAATACTCAATAGCATACTTAAAGAATTTTCCGATTTCATGTACTCATCGTATTTCTCCTCCATATTAATCAAACGTAATTCTGCATTCGGATTAACTTTATAAGCTTCTTCTCTCAATTTTTGAGAAACATTTTTCCAGGTACCCTCTTTAAACTTAAAAATCAAATGACCTCTACTTTCACTTTTTTGCTTGTTGTCCGGCAAGAAGAATATAGCTGGAGTAACCGGATGTATCGGGGCATTATAATAAATATTTTTAATAACCCCTTTTACTATACATTTTTCGTTCAGGTGTATCTTCTTTCCAATAGGATGATCCCAACCAAAAGCCTTTGCCGCAGCTTCATTTATAAGGACCGCCTCTTTCCCGTCTTTTTCATCCAACATATTACCTTCCAAAACTTCAACTTGGAAAAAATTAGCATAATCCTGATTGATGGTTTCCTTCTCTAACTTGATACGTTGTTCTTTGTCCGCCTGTCCTTCCCATTCCCTCACTTCATAACTATAAAATGACATTTTAGGAATAGGAGTATAAAAGCCATATAAACATTCTATAACATCAGGCATTTGTTCCAGAATTTCTTTAAAAGGAACACCTTCAAATCCATAACCGGAAGCTATAACTCCTATATTATGTCTATTCAACCCAAGTTCTTTTGAATTCAATAGATAATCCAGCTGTTTCATCATCACCATAGTACAAAACACCAAACCAATACTAACAAATAATTGAAAGGAAACACTTCCTTTATAAAACCAACCGGAAAGATGAAGATTTGATTTATGTTTAATACTATCAAGCAAAGACTGCTTGCTGACATATCGGATAAGTATGGCTGCCAGACTTATAGTTATCAATATTAATAATAATATATACATAAGCGTTTCACTATAATAGAATGAAGTATCCTCGGCTATTTGTGATAGAGATCTAAAGCCCGGTAAAATGAGTTCTATTATCATAAGTCCTAATCCCGATGATACAATGAGTAACAATACCAATTCCCAAAGAAGCAATGACAGCAAACTACCATTAGAAGCTCCATTTACTTTCCGTAATGCCAATTCACGTTTTCGCATTCGAATACGAGTAACAAGCATTGTTAAATAGTTACATAATCCACAAATAATAACCAAAGCTCCAATCCAGGCAAAAAGACGAATGTGATTCAATTTGACATTAACATCTTCTCTCGGATGTGTACTTCGTAAGGTAGATAATAAAGCAATAGGAGTAGACATTAACTGTTTATATGAGTCTTGTTGCACTTCATATTTAGCCAATCTTTTCTCCAATGCATTTATATCACTATTAGGGTAAATACGGAAAAGTGTATGGCTTCGTTGACTCCCCCAATGTGGATCTTGATCCTCATAAGGTAATAATATATCAAAAGGATATAAAGAATGACCTTCCCATGATTTTACCACTGCAACTATTGTCATCTTTGTATTATTTGTATTAGGAAATATCAATTGCTTACCTATCGGAGATTCAGTTCCAAATATTTGCTTAGCAATTTTATCAGTAATAGCAATCTGGTTATTCTCTAATCTCATACGGTTGCTTCCTTCTAATACAATAATATTAAAGATTGAGACAAAGTTTGAATCAACTCTTAATTGTTGTGTCTGATATACATTTTTCTCATATTCAATGGGTATTATGTTTTTTTGTATTATATGGCAAGCCTTTTCTACTTCCGGACAGTTTTTCATTATATAATCAGCCAACAAACTTGACGAATAATAAGAGAATCCGTCTCCTTGCAAATCAAATTTATCACCTGCCAGATAAATACGGTCTGCTCCTTCATGAAAATTATCATACGTCATTTCATAACGAATCCATAATACGGAAAGCGCAAAGCAAGTAAAACCAACCGATAATCCAATTATGCTGATAAGTGTCTGCGTTTTGTATTTTACTAAGTTACGAAAAGCTACTTTTAAATAATGTGTAATCATAATATCACCATTAATTATTATTCATTCTTAATTACTTCTGCCGGATTCTGCAAAACAGCTTTCCATACTTGGCAGCCTATACATAGTAAGATAAAAAATCCTATAATTCCAAATATAGCTACATATATCCATACCTCAATCGGCGTTTGCCTTACATACCGATCAATCCATTGTTTCATTAAAACGTATCCGACAGGAAAAGCTATTATAACAGCTGTTGCCAGCAACAATAAATACTCACGGAAAAATAGATGAAGAATATGATATACCTGTGCTCCGTTGACTCTACGTATGGCAATCTCCTTACGACGTTGTTCACAAGATAATGTAACCAATGAGAATATTCCGAACAAAGAGATCAGAATACAAACTAATGATACGAAAGTCAACAGCTTCATTAAAGCACTTTCCGAACGGAGATACTTATCATATTCTTCCTCCTCATTAAACAATCGTAAATAGGCATTCGGAAAATCTTCTTTATGCATGGCCTCAATCGCTTTCCGGCCTTCGTGCCAGGAACCTTCCTCAAATTTAAACAAAATACTGGCACGAAACAGCAGATAATTTTGTGCTTGAGGTTGTTGTAAAGCGATACATCCCGGAATACTTGTAGGCGGTTGATAACAGAAATTCCGGACAACTCCTACCACTCTATATGAATGAAGAATTTTGCCATCCTTCTCATATCCCAAAGTCTTTCCTACTCCTTGGTTCCAACCAAATATCCGAAGTGTATTTTCATCAATTACAATATCATTGGGAGCATTCTTTTCTGAGAGCAGTTCGCCTTCAATTAATTTCAAATCATAAAAATCAAAGAAATCCTTCATTGCAGGCATTATGCCAACAGTTATAGGTTCTTCTACTGCTTCAGACATATCCTCCCAATGGTTCATTTCCGCATACATCATTGGTCCGGTAGGGATAATCGGAAAATAACGGGGAGGCAGAACTTCGGTCACCATAGGTAAAGCTGCTATCTTACCGCCCCACTGTTTTATATCACCTCTCCATAATGCAACATTGGCAATATTATGACGTTCCATTCCTAAGTCTGTATGCTTCAGGAAATAAATCTGTTTCATTATAACCACTGTACAGAATATGAAAACAAGACTGACTATCAATTGTATAACAATCCCGAACTTACGGAAAGCATACGGTCTGTTTACTGAAACTTTCCCTTTGACAGCGTCTTGCAAAGTTCGGCGACGAAAATGATATAGTGGTATCTGAGCCAACAAAAGAGACAAAGCTATCACAATAAACAGATATACTAAAATCTCTCCATAATAAGAGTTGGGAGCTATTCGTGTGAACTCGAGGAAACGGGACATACATATTTCAATAAAGAACAATCCGGCTACCAAAGCTATAAACTGAACAATCAATAGTTCAACGGTCAACTGAACAAACAAATCTTTATTACCCGCTCCATTCACTTTGCGAAGTGCCATTTCACGCCTACGCATATATAACCGACTGATATAGAGAGTCAAATAATTAAATAACGAACAGATAATGACCAATCCACCGGCTAATGAAAAATATAAGATATAGCTAAAAGTAATCACGGTATCTTCCCGAGATACATAACCGGAATAGCGTAAAGCCGATAGCGGGGTCAATAATAGCTCTCCCAATTCATTTTCCTTCTCAATATCATTGATACGGAGAGCAGCAATTTTTTTCTGAAATTCTTCCCCATTTGTCCCCTTACGAATGCGAACAAATAAGTTTTCATTCGCACTCCCCCATTGTGTATAATGTCTGGCAGAAGTTAATATACTATATGGAATATTGGAATGAGAAGACCAGCCACTCACGATTGCTCCAACTTTAGAAGCATGTCCACTAACCTCTACCTCCCGACCCAATGCCTCTTCCTCTCCAAATATCCTTTTAGAAAATTCTTCTGTTATAGCAATTTCCCCATTGGTTCCCTTCAAGAAGTTCACTGTTCCTCTTAATACTCGTATATTAAAAAAGTTCATCAAAACAGAATCTGCAGCAGCCGACACAACATCCTTCTCAGTATCCTTCACACGAAATTTAACTTTCTGTACGGAAGTAGAAGCCATTGCCTCTATTTCCGGATTACCTTTCTGTAAATAATCAGCTAAAGGATAAGGAGTAGAATTGGATATCTTACCAGGTTCATGTGCATAATGTGCACGCACCAGATAAATACGTTCCGCACCTTCGTGAAAAGTATCATAAGTCATTTCATAACGAATCCACAAAGTAGACAATGCAAAGCATACAAAGCCTACTGCCAATCCTAAAATACTCACAATACTTTGCACCTTATATTTCGCCAGATTGCGGAAAGCTACTTTTAGATAATGTTTTATCATCATACTCTTTTAATGTTACATGCTGACTTCAGTTACTACTTGTCCGTCGAACAGATTGATGACGCGATCAGCGTAACCGGCGTCATGCTGGGAGTGCGTTACCATTACAATCGTTGTTCCTTCCTTATTCAATTCGCTCAATAGCCCCATTACTTCTTTACCATTCTTTGAGTCCAGATTACCGGTAGGCTCATCGGCAAGGATCAATTTAGGGTTGGCAACTACTGCACGGGCGATAGCGACACGTTGCTGCTGACCACCTGACAATTGTTGGGGGAAATGTTTGCTACGATGAGTAATAGCCATTCGTTCCATGGCAGTCTCCACTCTCTTTTTACGTTCGGAAGCTGAGATACCCATATAGAGCAGAGGTAATTCAATGTTTTCATATACGTTCAGTTCATCTATCAGATTGAAACTCTGAAATACAAAACCAATGACTCCTTTACGGAGATTTGTACGCTGCGATTCCGTGTACTTCGAAACTTCCATTCCATTCAGATAATACTCTCCTCCTGTCGGATTGTCCAACAGTCCCAGAATATTAAGTAACGTTGACTTTCCACAGCCGGAAGGTCCCATAATAGCAACAAACTCACCTTGTTTCACTTCAATACTGACATTATTCAATGCCCAAGTTTCCACTTCTTCTGTCTTGAAAATCTTCTGTAAATTAATTGTTTTAATCATAATTGTACTATTTAAAAATTATTGAATTTATTCATTCTTGATAACTTCCGCAGGATTGAGTCGTACAATCCTTAGGATTCTAAAGATAACGGTTAGTGCAGTCAATAAAGTTACTCCTACAAATATTCCTACCCAATATAATATCCCGTCATTAAAGAATATCTGATATATTTCTTTCCACATATGGAGAATGACGTATACCACAGGAAAAGCTAATAAAGCCGATGTTGTCAAAAGTAACATATACAACCGGGAAAACAGTAAGATAATCTGTTTTATTCCCGCTCCGTTTATTTTCCGGATTGCCACTTCTTTCTGCCGACGTTCGGTGTCAAGAGTAATAGCTGAATATACTCCCAATAAAGTTATAATCAGACTTACAATAGAAAAAAATAAAGTTATATTCTTGAATTTAGTTTCCATGGCCTGTTGTTCAATGATATCATCCAAAAAAGTTGTTATTTCGGGCTCAACACTTTCCGGTAACACTTCCTGCAAAAGTTGGGTCATCCATTGGCGGACCTCTTCCTTTTTATCTGTGTAACACTTGATATAACAATGACCTACATTTCCATTATCTTTCATAGGAAAGAAAACATAAGGAGTCTGCTCCTCTTTATAAGCATAAACCGAGGGAGTAAAAGAAGACAATATACCGCGTACAGTATAAGCGTCTTTATAATGATAAAGAGTAGTCCCCAGTATATTTTCTTTTTTATTCATAAATATTTCATCGACCAATATATCATTATTGCCTTCCATATTTTGTCCTGCTGACAAGGGGATATTCATAAAAGAAATAAAATCAGGCGTTACCCTCATTATATTTATTTCCAGCCACCTATCCGAGTCTTTATCTAATTGTATGCCTGTACGATCCGGACTACCATTTAAGTAACCGTCTTCAGAAAGTAAGACATCTTTCACGCCTGAATACTGTCGGATACGTTCAACAAGCGCAACTTTTTCTTCATTTTTCATAAAAGTATAGTCCAATTTAAGACTTAATATGCTATTTTTCTCCGCTTTAGTCAACGTATTGTACAGCGTAGATATTGTAGTATTTGTTTGTAAATAAAGAGCGACAGTCATAGAAACGAATAGCCAACAAATGAAAAACTGGATTCCTAACATGCTATTACGAAAGAAATGCTTTTTACTTTTAAGCCCATTGCTCATGCCTAATTGTATGTTTACCCTACGGATATAAAAAGCAACAGAAAAACAGATCACAAATGTTGCTATGAGAAGAATGATAATATATTGTCCGGCTTGTAACATCAAACGCTCTCTATCAATGGACAAGCTTAAATCAGACAATGAGATATGCATTCCGGAAGACAATATTTCTATGAGTCCGAACATAAATAAAGAAGCGATTACAATGACCAAAAACAATTGCACAAAAAGCATCATTGCCAGATGAAACATATCATTTCCTATTATCTTCCGAATTGTAAATTCCCGTTGGCGATTGATTATACTTCCAATCTGAAAATGGAAAAAGTTTAGTAAAGCAACTAATAAGATTAAAACTGCTACAATGCTAGTTATTGAGCTAAAGATGGTTATCATGTCAGAGTTGCCATTACTTTTTCCAATTGGAGAAACAATCAGGTCATAATCGCAATTAAACATCCGGTGAGTGACATTACTCTTTCTATACACTTCATTTAAATCTTTGGCTGTTCTGCCTTCATGAAGCAATCCGTAAGTATAAACGCCTGTCTGGTCATTATTACCGGTCATTTTAAATAATCCTTCACTATCGTTCAGAATGAGAACTTCAATTGTCCGCATGAAGTTCATACTGACATTGGCTGGAATATCTTTAATCACAGCCTGAATTGTGTATGAGATACCTCCGCTATCAGGAGTTGTTTTCGGAGAAGACCATATTTTGCTTGTCATCACCATACGTTTACCGATAGCCTCCTGATTATATGGAAATAATTTGCGTGCTGTACTTTCTGTTATTACTACCGCATTAGGAGTATAGGCTGCCACTCTCCACGAACCTGCCACAACAGTCGGAGTGAACAAACGATTAAAAAACGAGTCGACTTCTATGCATTCAAATGTATAGGGTAGTTTCTTTTCATCATTTGTATACACATCAAAAGGCCGTTGCCGTGCATAAGCAACTCTGGAATATGCTTCTACTTCATGTCCATATTCTTTTGTCAACTTCTCCGCCAATATTGCAGGAGTACCGGATAACATCCTACCTTCATCAGCTAAATTGATGTCTACCAAACGATGATAATTATTAAAACATTGGTCAACACTCTGCATATAGCGGCTACAATAGAAACAAATACTGAAGCATAGCAGTCCCACAGCCAAGCCTATGGTTGATATAAGATTTTGGGTTTTATATTTCATCAAATTGCGCAAAGCAACTTTTGAATAATGCTGTATCATTTTGTTTTCTTTTATTTTCTAATTCAAATATGGTTTTCCTATTCATTTTTGATAGACTCCACCGGATTAACTCTGGCAATCTTCAAGATACGGAACCAAATCGTTAGTGCCGTTATCATAGCAACAGATATAAAAATCCCTGTCCAGAACCAGAATCCACAGTTAAAGAATACCGTATATATTTGTTTCCATAGCTGTAACACTAGGTATACTAACGGAAAGGATAGAGCTGCGGTAACCATCAACAAAGTTATATACAAACGGGCAAACAACCAGATAATATGCGACATTCCGGCTCCATTTACTTTACGGATAGCCACTTCTTTCTGTCTACGTTCAGTATCGAGGGTAATGCTGGAATATACACCCAACAAGGTAATGATGATACTGACGATTGCGAAAAACAGGATAGTATCTTTCAGCATATATTCCATAGCCTGTATTTCATATAGGTCGTCTTGAAATGTACGAACCTGATACGATATATTCTCCGGAAGTACTTCACGACGGATTTTCTCAATCCACTTTACGACTTCTTTTTGTTGTTCAGGGTAACATTTTACATAGCAATGGCCAACATATTCAGAAGGATCATAGAGCATAAAAGCATAGCCGCCACTATGATAATGGACATCAGTCTGGAAAGGAGTACAAACTCCACATACGGTATAATCATTATTTTGGTCATAAAAATTCATTCCAATTACATTCTTCTTTTGTTTGTTTTGCCATACTTTATCCATGACAAGGTCATTTTTTGTCCGGATAGTTCTGCCCTCCTCTATCGGAATATTCATAAAAGCAAAGAAGTTCAGCGGAACGCACATAATATTGATATCAGTCCAGGAGTTGTCATTCCCTTTCTCGGTCATCAACAGGTTTCCGGATACTCCTTGTGTATAAGCAATATCTGCCAATAAGACATCTTTTACCCCTGCATGTTGCTGAAAACGTTCTACCACACTTAACTTCTCTTCATTTTTCATAAACGAATAGTCTAATGGAATGCTAAGAATCGCTTCTTTTTCTTTTTGGTTAAGCGTATGAAACAATGTTTGGGTTGTTTTCTCCGACTGTAAAAACAATGCGACAGTGAATGATACAAATATCCAGCAGATAAAGAACTGGATTCCCAGCATAAGGTTACGTCCCCACTGCTTACCTCGACGTTTATTTACTCCTCCATGAATGCCTGTTTGTATCGAAATTCTGCGAATACGGACAGATACAAACAGACAAATTGCAGCACAGAGCAATATAAGAAGAATGATATATTGCATAGCGTGTATCAAAAGAATTTCGGGCGGAAAAGTCATTGTAATGCCCTGTAGAGAAAAATCCATTCGGTTGCCAATCAATTCTATTCCCCATATTACTAAAAAGGAAGATATAACCACCACAATCAATGATTGTACAAACAGCAGGCAGAATTGTTGTTTCCAATTACATCCTGCCATTTTCATAATACTGTATTCTTTAGTGCGATTAAGAAAAGAACCGATCAGAAAGTGAAAGAAATTGATTAGTCCGACCAGTAATATCAATGTACCGACTATTCCTGTCACCCATCCCAACACAAAAGCACCTTTCTTCTGTGCCCTGTCGCTAATATAATTAGCAACAACCGCATAAGACTGATTATACATAGTATAACTATAATTACGCTTAGCAAACTGCTGCTCCAGTTCAGCTATATTCGTATTGGGAGAAAGCAAGACATAGGTTCTGGCTCCTGTCATATCGTGACGTTTCGTACTTCGGAAAAGTCCTTCACTATCGTTCAGAACCATTGCATCAGTATGCGTCATAAAACTAAAACCATTGTTTAGCGGGATATCTTTCATTACTGCCTGTACCGTATAAACAATACCTCCTGTTTTCGGAGTACTTTCAGGCGAAGTATGGAGTCGTCGCGCCAAAGTCAGATGCTTACCGATAGCACTTTCTATTTTACCGAATATCTTTATGGCAGTAGATTCACTTAAAATAACGGCATTAGATGTCCGGCTTGCCGTCTTCCAATTTCCGGCTACTATTTGGGGAGTGAATACCTTATTGTATAAAGTATCTATTTCTATCGTTTCAAGTTCGTATGGTAATGATTTTTCCTCTGAAATTTCGGCAAGATAAGAACGTTCACGCGAGTATGTCATACAAGAAATTGCTTCCACCTCTCCCATTGCCCATGTGCGGAGTTCTTCGGATAAAGCCACTTGTGTACCGGAAAAATATGTTTCCGTCTGATAATCATAAAGGTTTAATTCCACAATGCGAGTGTAATTACTGAAACAATGGTTGGTGGTCTCAACAAAACGACTACAATACATACATATGCAGAAACATAGTAATCCTACCGCAAGACCGATGATAGAAATTATATTTTGGGTCTTGTATTTCAGTAAATTACGAAAAGCAACTTTCAAATAGTGTCGTATCATATATTATTATTTTTATTCTATTTTCATTATTTTGGCCGGGTCAATACGTGATGCCTTTTTTATTTGCCAGCACAGTGTGCCTAAAGAGATACAACTTACTACGAGCAATGCTATCAGAAAGACATTCATGCTTAACGGAGCTTTTATCACAAGGGCTTTAGTATACTGATAAATCAAGTAGCAGGACAATGGAATAGATACTGCAAAAGCGCTTCCCAATACAACCAAATATTTACATCCAAGCAGCAAGTACAAGTCTTTCACCAATGCACCGTTTACTTTACGAATTGCAATCTCCCGATAGCGCTGACGAATATCAAATAATGAAATACCGAATAATCCGAGACAGATTATTATAATTCCAATACATGCAAAAATAGCATATACCATGGCTATTCGCCGGTCGTTTTTATAGAGTGCCGCCACATCATCATCCAATAGTGAATATTTAAAGTCTTCCGTACCATATACTTTTTTCTGAATATCTTTCAGATAATTGATGACTACCTGAGTTTTCCCCGGATAACAAGCAATCTGATAGTAATCTCCCTTCAACCGTTTATTTACGATAAATACCATAGGGCGAGCACCCAATCCTACATGTCTATCATAATAATCTTCTATTACGGCACCAATAGGCTGTGCCTGTAAATCGGGTTTTATCTTTCTCATCTGCTCATTAATTATAGTAGCCCCCTTGCAACTTGTGTAGCCTAAAGCGGCCAATGCGGCACGGTTGACAACTATAATTTCACCTCCTTGTTCTTTATCTGCTTCCGATAAATCTCCTTCAATAAAAGGAATCTCAAAGAGTTTAAAGAAACTGTCGGTAACATAACTCTGATTCAACGTAACCAGTTCTCCTTTTGCATTTCGAAATCCTGCAGAATAATCAAACCCAAGAATAGAATAAAAACCGGTTGTCCAGCTTTGGATATCCGGACAATTATCTATCAGTTGATCTATCGCTAAAACTCTTTCTTTACGTTGGTTTACAGTTTCAGATGTATACGAAGAATAATCGTTCGATTCATATATCATATTTGCCTGAATTATATCTTTTGTACGGAATCCCGGATCTGTCTGCAACATCAAATTGAATTGCTTATTAAAATAGATGGAAAGTAAGACCAATAAAAAGGTAACAACATATTGTACAAAAAGGAATATCATACGAAAACGAATAGAACGTTTATCGGTACCTAATGCCTTGAGAGCAACAGCCGGTAAAGAGCGCTGGCATTTTATATGTGAATACAGGCTTACAGTCAAAGACAGGAATATCAGGATAGATATCGACAATATCCAGTCGAATTTAGTATAGACTATCCGGCTATCCAACAAGTGGGATACAAAAACAGATGTTATTTCAACAATAAACCATGCAAACACAATAGAAACGGCTATCAGTAGAACGTTTTCTGTGAAAATTTGCGTAAACAGTGTATTGCCACTGGCACCGAATACTTTTCGAAGATTGTAAGTCCTCCCTCGTTTCACCATTAATACAGAATAAAGATTAATAAAGTTGATAATCCCGGCAAACAGTATCAATAAACAAATTCCTCCAAGAATGAATAGATGAGAACGATTCCCACTAACAAGCATACTAGGCCCTGTTTGGTAAAGTAATGCTTGCTCCCAATACATTTGACTGATAGGAATAAGAGAGAATGTGTATTTACGAACATCTCCGAAACGAGAATCTTGATTTATAAACCGGGGATAACTCCCTATTTGATTGGCTTGTTCCACTGCCTTCTCAGAAGTAAACTGAATAAACTCCAAAGGCATCCGTCCCCAGTCTGTCGAAAATGCATGAGAAAGTACTATATCGAAATTGAATGTTTGTTTATTTACCGGCTTTTTCAATATACCTGTCACCTTGATATCTTTACCGTTAGAAAAACGTAACACCTTACCTAGCGGATTTTCTTTACCAAAAAGTTTTTTGGCGAAATCTTCCATTAACAATGCTGATTCCGGAGCTTCCAAAGAAATCTCTCCCTGCAATACTTGATAAGGAAAAAGTCTGAAATAAGCATTGTCAGCTATTAAGGCATGTACAGAAAAACGATTTGTCTGATAATCTACATAATCATTCTCAAGCAATATTACACTTGAACGTGTCAGTATAACATTGTCATCTATATAAGTACTATCACGCTTTCCTATTTCTGCCTTACTCAACACCCGGTTTCCATCAAACGACACTTGAACTCCATATACCTGATTACGGTCTATACAATGCATATCTACTGTTGTTTCACGATAAATATAACGGGACAAGATAATACAACAGGCTAGACTAAGTGTCAGTCCGAGTAAATTGATAGTCGTATATGATTTCGCACGTAATAAAAAGCGTACTGCATATTTCAGTGTTTTCATACTATCTGTTTAAAGTTGTCTGTTTATCTTAATATTAATTCCTCAGCATCGCCAAAGGTATCATATCCCGTCGTAATAACCCAATCTCCCGGCCGTAAACCTTCTGTAATTTCGTATTGTTGCGGATTTTGGCGACCGACAGACAAAGGTACACGAACAGCTTTTGTTTTTGAAGCATTCACCTTATAAATCCATTGTCCTCCCGTAGCCTGATAGAAATTGCCGCGTGGGATAATAAGCGTCTGCTCCGGTTGCCCTAGTTCTATCTGTACACGGAAACTCTTGCCCACTCTTACGTTATCAGGCATATCATCTGTGAAAACAAGATCGACATCAAACATACGGTCTTTTACTTCAGGGACAACTTTCGTTATTCTTAACGGATATTTCTTCCCTTGATAATTAATGGTAGCAGGCAATCCGGTAGTAATCCGGTCAATATAATATTCACTGAGCGAAGTATGGATTTTATATTGGTCAAGTACCTTTATCTCAGCAATACTTTCGCCGGAAGACACTTGCTGCCCGGGAGTAACCTTCACAAAGCTAAGCTGTCCTTTTATCGGAGCCGTTACCACTAAATTATTCAAACGTTCATGAACGCGTTCATATTTTTTCCGTTCTCTTTCTCGGTCGTTGCGGATAAGTTCTTTACGAATCATTGTCACAGCAGAATCGTGCCGCAAGCTCTCCTGTTGCAAAGCTGCATTTTTTTGTTTATAATTATACTCATCTTCAGCTACTTGCAACTGGGCCTTACTCTTTACTCCCATTTGATATTCCTCACGGTCAAGAGCAATGCTTTTTTTCAGACGCTCAAGCTCATAATTATTCGTCAAGGCCTGCTGTTTCAAATTCAGGCTCTTTTGCTCCATTTCAATCTCCTGCTCCTGGTAGGTAATCATTTGTTTTTCCCATTCATCACGCTGATCTTCAATGTTACGAAGTAGGTCCGGATTAGAAAGAATAAGAATAGTATCACCTTGCTGAAGTAAACTGCCTTCTTCACCTACTATGCTTTCTACACTTCCTGCTTCGCGGGTATTGACTTTAATTGTCAATATAGGTTGAATTAGTCCTTCTACATCTACATATTCCATAAAGTCAGCATCTTTCACTTCCGCTATCTGAATATTCTCGGCATCAACACGCAGCTTCCTGGGACCTAATGAAAGGACGATTACATAAATCAGAAAGGAGATAAACAAAAGTCCTCCTGTCAGATAGTATCTATAACGAATGTACCACGGTTTCTTTTCTAATTTTATATCCATGAAATTATCTGGTGTTTTACAAGTTTCTACTAGCTATGGTTCAATTTCTATTCTTTACTGACTTTTCGTTGTTCTCTATTCAATCAGCAGATGATAGTCTTCTGTCAGCATCGTATTTCGCTCAAAATCATATAGTGTCATGCTACGGAGTGTATAATATAAACTCCAATAATTATATAAAGCCGAAATATAGTTACGGCGAGCACTGTCTTTCTCTGAAATAGAGGCATTCAAATCAAGAATAGTAGATTTACCTAATAGGTAGAGTTTGCGTGCCACTTCGCTTCTTCGTTGGGCTGTTTCATCTGTACGGACAGCGATGCGGACACGTTGCGTTTGCAGATTAAACTGCTTCACCAGTTTACGGACATTCAGTTCAAAATCCGTCCTGTTTTGTTCCACCTGCGTATAAACCAGGTCACGGTTAGAACGGGCTACCCGTACCTGTCCCTTTCCCCGTCCCCAATCTAAAATTGGTAGGGAGATACTTAAACTTACATATTGTTGATCTAAAAGGTTTCGATAAGCCTCTGGTAATTTATCCGCTGTCTGTGTCAGTCCGAAACGAAGATAAATGTCTGCTTTCAAACCTGCATTGGCACGGGCTCTCGCAACCGCACTTTCACTTTCCAGCTTGCGCCGTTTCATCGTTTGTATATCCGGGCTATTCTCATACGCCAATGCTAGCGCCTCATTCAGATTAATACTGAAATCCGGTATCCGGGAACTGACACGTACACGAATCTCCCTCTCTTCCTGAATGCCCAGATATGAACGGAGTTCCTGCATACAGTTATCCATTTCAATACGGGCGTTCATACGATTTGTTTCTTCTGTAAGACGGTTAAGCTCCAGTTGCAGCATTTCATTCTCCGTTATTGTCCCGATATTGTAACGTCCTTGTGCATAGCGATATAACGTGTCGGCATTCGCATAATTAAAGGATGCTATGTCATAATTACTTTGGGCAGTGGCTAGAGCAAAAAATTTATTAATCGCATTGGCAGATACAAGTTCTAATGTCTCTACATAGCTTTTCTTTGCCTCCTGATAGCGTACCGGTTCTATTCGTTTATCCCATTTCAAACTATTGTAGCCGAAAAGCGATTGCCGGTATCCTATCATGATAGGTGAAGTCTGCCACGAATATTTATGTTCGCTGAACAAATCCATACGTTGTGCGGACGTTTCAAGAAACAAGGAACCTCCTGTCCAAGGTATGTTTTGTGAAAGATTCAAAGTCAGATCAGTATTCAACAAATTCTGCTCAACAAACTTAACGGAACCGTCCCCCATTGTTATCTTATTAATGGCACGATTCAGATTAGGATCGGATGTCAAGTTCAAAGTCGGTAAATAGTTGGCACGATAATATTTATAATTCCAATAAGCCGAACGGAAGCTATGACGTGCCGTCTGCGCATCGGGAGACTCTAGACGAGCAATCTTCACAACTTGTTCCAATGACAGTTCTGTTGTCTGATCTTGAGCAGCCAATAATTCCGTCGCCAGGATTCCAATACTTATGCAGATTATTTTCAGATTCATTCTTAGTTTTATTTGTTATTTATAATTCAAAACCTGTGCCATTTATATAAATATTTGTATATCAATGAAATATACTTGTTTTTCTTTTTAAAATAGCGTGCAAATACGCACGAAAATAGTGCGTAATCGCACATACAACACATGATTATTATCCATATCTTTGCCGGTGCAGTAAAGGAAAAAGATTATATTCTAATTAGCTAAAAGAATGGAAGAAGTAAACAAACTGGGAAAGATACTTATAGTAGATGATAACGAAGATGTCCTCTTCGCTCTAAACCTGCTGTTGGAACCTTACACAGAAAAAATAAAGGTAGCCACCACTCCCGACCGAATCGAACATTTCATGACCACTTTTCAACCTGATCTTATTTTATTAGATATGAATTTTAGCCGTGACGCTATTAGTGGTCAGGAAGGATTCGAAAGCTTGAAGCAAATATTGAAAATCGATCCGCAAGCGATTGTCATCTTTATGACTGCCTATGCAGATACTGATAAAGCAGTACGGGCTATCAAAGCCGGTGCAACAGACTTTATCCCCAAACCGTGGGAAAAGGAAAAACTACTGGCCACTCTTACTTCCGGAATGCGATTACGTCACTCTCAACGGGAAGTAAACATTTTGAAGGAGCAGGTAGAATTACTTAGCGGTCAGAATTCTTCGGAAGGAGATATTATAGGAGAATCTCCTGCCATGCAGGAAGTTTTCACCACAATAAATAAATTAAGCAGCACAGATGCCAATATCCTTATTTTAGGAGAAAATGGAACAGGAAAAGACGTAATCGCCCGTCTTCTCTATCGCTGCTCTCCTCGATACGGCAAACCTTTTGTCACTATTGACTTGGGAAGTATTCCCGAACAACTTTTTGAAAGCGAACTGTTCGGATTTGAGAAAGGAGCTTTCACCGACGCAAAAAAATCAAAAGCCGGACGAATGGAAGTTGCCACTAACGGAACTCTGTTTCTGGATGAAATCGGTAACCTTTCACTTCCTATGCAATCGAAGTTATTGACAGCTATTGAAAAGCGACAAATCAACCGTTTAGGCAGTACGCAGGCTGTTCCTATTGACGTCCGCCTGATTTGTGCCACAAACGCGGACATCCGTCAACTAGTGAACGAAGGAAACTTCCGCCAGGACTTGCTCTATCGTATCAACACCATTGAAATACATATTCCTCCACTCCGTGAACGTGGAAATGATATTATTCTACTAGCTGAATATTTTCTACAACGGTATGCACGTAAATATAAAAAAGATATGCGTGGCCTGACTCGGGAAGCCAAAAACAAACTGTTAAAGTATGCCTGGCCCGGAAATGTACGCGAATTGCAGCATACAATAGAGCGCGCTGTTATATTAGGAGACGGCTCTTTATTAAAACCGGAGAATTTTCTTTTCCATGCCAGTCCTAAACAGAGGAAGGAAGAAGAAATGATACTGAATCTGGAACAACTGGAGCGTCAAACTATTGAGAAAGCAATGAAACTCAGCGAAGGGAATATCTCCCGTGCTGCCGAGTATCTGGGCATAACCCGTTTTGCCCTATATCGTAAACTTGAAAAACTAGGCCTATGAAACGATTTGCAATCAGAGTGATTTTACACATCTTATTTATAATGCTGCTTTCTATCGGAAGTTGCCTGTTGTTTCAAAAACAGTTATGGTTCAGTACCGTTATCTGCATCATACTATTAATAACCTTTGGTATACACCTATACCGTATGCAATTCAAGCAAATAATTTTATTGAGACGGCTGACAGACGGACTTCGATACAATGACATGATGCAAACTTTCCACCCGCCTTTTAAAAATAAAATAATGAATGAGTGGGCAAAAGAACTTTCAGAGAGCCTAAAAGATTTTCGGGGAAGATTATTAGCAGAGGAAATCAAACATCAATATTACGAAAACTTATTAAATAAGGTAGATACAGCCGTACTTGTTACCGACAAAGCCGGACATATAGAATGGATGAACCAAGCTGCTGTCACGCATTTAGGACAGATCTCACAATTACCGGAAGCACTCCTGAGAGCTTCTGCAATTAATGATATTCCTATTATTCGTATTGAACAAAACAGCACTGTTTTGGAAATGGCTATTTCTTGTACGAAATTTGTAACACAAGGAAAAGAGCAACAAATAATCAGCCTGAAAAACATCCATTCCGTACTGGAACGAAATGAAATGGAAGCCTGGCAAAAGCTGATACGTGTATTGACGCATGAAATAATGAATTCTATCACACCGATTATCTCTCTTTCAGAAACACTGAGCGAAAGGGGGATACCCAAACTGCTTGGAGAAAAAGAATATTCCATTATGTTACAAGCCATGCAGACTATTCATAGAAGAAGCAAAGGATTATTGGAGTTCGTTGAAAATTATCGTCGCTTGACACGAATCCCTACTCCTGTCTGCACCAAAGTTTCTATCACGGAACTGTGTATGGATTTAAAGAAATTATTCCCGGAAGAATATATCCATTTTGAAATCCCTTCATCAGACCTAACCTTATATATAGATCGGGCTCAAATAGAGCAAGTTCTCATCAATTTATTGAAAAATGCCCGTGAAGCCTGTGGTAGGCAATCTGATAAGGATATTCGGGTAGAAGTAATAATTTCGCCTGCTGGCAATAAGCTTCTGACAGTATCTGACAATGGGGAAGGTATTTTGCCCGATGTTCTTGATAAGATATTTGTACCTTTCTTTACTACCAAAACATCCGGTTCCGGTATCGGACTTAGTTTATGTAAGCAAATTATGACTTTACATGAAGGGAGTATTAATGTAAAATCAGAATCAGGTAAAGGAAGTAAGTTTATTCTCACTTTTCCTAAATAATTGCAGTCTTTTTGTGTATCTTGTGGATAATATGAAAAACTCATGAAAGAGAGGTCTTCACCTTCTATCCCCGATAAATAAAAGAAAGTATCTGTTTCTGATTCATAACCCATAGCTTTAGATATCGTAAAGCTATGCTTTATCTCTCCTAAAGCACCGCTTTATATTATAGATGATGAACAAATAGAAATATATATCTATAAACAAGTTCAAAGATAATTCAAAGAATTGCCTTCTTTATCTCTCACAAACAAAGTAGAATCAACTTATCATTTGTATAAAACCAAAAAAGCTGAAACATAGTATGCATCAGCTTTTTATTTTTAAATTTCTTGACTTAATATTTTCGTCGGGGTAGCGGGATTCGAACCCACGACCCCCTGCTCCCAAAGCAGGTGC
>ENA-ORNR01001265-ORNR01001265.1-human-gut-metagenome-genome-assembly--contig:-NODE-1265-length-23325-cov-6.485647_pt1 | contig 23325 bp, 16 predicted proteins | sample MGYA00242114_ERZ509020 | MGnify/ENA primary metagenome ERZ509020 (study PRJEB26280, sample SAMEA2338758) | human gut metagenome | biome: human gut; feature: human-associated habitat; material: faeces...
AATTTAAACAAATTATTAATCAGAATTCTGTTGCATTTGCAAGTTGAATTCAGCTATCGAATACGAAAACTCTCCCGGTCACGGCAGGAAACCGCCCTGTGCCTACCGGCAGCAGGGACGGGGACGGATGCGTCGCCGGATACTTCGCACGATATCGCCCAAGATAGCGATCAGAGAGGTATAGCCGATCACTTCGAGCCATTGTACCCACGTGAGCGGCGTGGTACGGAATACCGGACCTCCGAACTCCACGATCAACACCTGTCCGACGGCGATCAACAGCAGCACCAGGAAGAACGTACGGCTTCCCCGCAGATCGTGCAGCACCGAATGACACGCTTCGAAACCTTTGGCATTGAACATATTCCAGAACTGAAGGAAGACGAATACGGAGAAGAAAACAGTCAGTTGTTCAAGGTTGGGCGCCCCTGTCGTGGCACGCCAGTAGAACAGCATACCGAGCAATACGCCGACGAAAATCGTTCCGCAGGTAAAGATCGTCCGGGCCATGGCCGGCGTGATGATAAACTCGTCTTTGGGACGCGGCGGTTCGTTCATCACCGCCGGATTGGGCGGCAGGGAAGCCATCGCCAGCGCAGCGAAAGTATCCATAATGATATTGACCCACAGAATCTGCACTACCGTAAGCGGCATCTCGGTCCCGAAAATCGAACCTACGAAAACCACGATGATCGCCGCGAAATTGATCGTCAGTTGAAACAGAACGAAGCGTTGGATGTTGCGGTAGAGCGAGCGGCCCCACATCACGGCAGCAGCGATCGACGCGAACGAATCGTCGAGCAGCGTGATATCGCTGGCATCCTTCGCCACCGACGTACCCGATCCCATCGAAAGTCCCACGTTGGCGAAGTTCAGCGCCGGGGCATCGTTCGTACCGTCGCCCGTTACCGCCACGATTTCGCCCTTGCGCTGCAAAAGACGCACGAGCCGCTGCTTGTCGAGCGGTCGCGCCCGGGACATAATCTTCAGAACCTGCACCCGTTCGAGCAGCTCCTCGTCACTCATCGCCGCGAACTCCACGCCCGTCATCTCGTTCCGCGAGGAGTCGGTTTCATCGTGCCATAAACCGATGCGGCGTGCGATCTCGCGGGCCGTGGCCGGAGTATCGCCCGTGACGATCTTAATATCGATCCCGGCCTTCATACAACGGGCTACGGCAGCCGGGACATCATCCCGTACCGGATCGGCGATCGCCGCCACGGCCACGAACAGCAACTGCGGATTCCGCAGCGCGTCTTCGCATCGTTCGGCCGTCGTTTCGGCATACGCCACCGCCAGCGTACGCATCGCACGTCCCTGGAACAGCAGCAACTGTTCGTTCACCTGGGCATCCTTGCCATCCGGCATACACATCGCCCGCACGATTTCGGGAGCACCCTTCACGCAAATCAAACGCTTTCCGGTAGTTTTGCTCTGTATAATCGTCGCCATATATTTGCGTTCGGTGGTGAAGGTCATACGATCGACGATCGGCGCCTCCTCACGCAAAGCCGCATAGTCGAATCCCTCTTCCCGCAAGCGGATCAGCAGGGCCCCTTCGGTCGGATTGCCGATGACATTTGCGTCGGCATCGAGAAAAGCGGTCGAATTGACGGCGATGATCTCGGCCAGCAACCGTTCGTCAATGGAGGCATAATGAATGATCTCCTCCACCCGCATCCGGTTTTGAGTGAGCGTACCCGTCTTATCGGTGCAGATCACCGTAACGGCCCCCATCGTTTCGCAGGCGTGCATCTTGCGCACCAGGTTATTCGTCTTCAACATCCGACGCATCGACAACGCCAGCGAGAGCGTGATACTCATCGGCAGCCCCTCGGGAACAGCCATCACGATCAAAGCCACCGAAACCATAAAAATACGCAGCAGCTCCTTGGAAGTCTGGACCCAATCGCCCGTCGAAAGCTCGCCGCCCAGGTATGCCTTGGCGAGCATCGCTACGAAGATCGCAATCGACACTGCAATACCGATCTTACCGATCATCCTCGAAAGACGCGTCAGCTGCTTATACAACGGCGTAGGCTCTTCGCTGGCTATGGACGACTGCTCGGTTACCCGCCCCGCTTCGGTGCGGTCGCCCACAGCCTCGACGATCATCTCGCCGTAACCGTCCACGACGGTCGTACCGCGCAACAGCGCATCGGAAGGATAGGTCGCCTCGGCATCGAAAAAGCGTTCGTCGGTAGTCTTGTCCACCTCAGGCTCGCCCGTCAGCGTCGATTCATTGATCTTGAGCGATACGGCCTTCACCAGCTTACCGTCCGCCGGGACCGTTTCGCCATTCTCGACATACACCAGGTCGCCCACGACCACATCGCGTCGGGGCACCTCGGTCATCTCCCCGTCGCGGACGACCTTGACCGGAATGTCGTCATTCACCAGATTGAGCCGCTTGAACCGCCGCATGGCGTCCAATTCGAAGAAAAAGCCGACACAAGTGGCCAAAACGATGGCGCAGATAATTCCGATGGTTTCCAGGAACTCCCCATCGATAAAAGCCATCGCCAGCGACAGCAGCGCCGCTACCAGCAATACCTGAATAATCGGATCGCGGAACTTCTCGGCAAACAGTTTCCAGGCCGAATCCCCCTTGCGGGGCGTGATGAGATTATCCCCATGCAGACGGCGGCTCTCCTCCACCTGGGCGGAAGTCAAACCTCTGTGTTGATGTTCTTTCATAAAGTCAGTCGGATATATAAATAAGGTTGTGAATGTTATCGAAAAGAATATTGCCGGGTCGAGGCATCCAGCCGGACCGCAATGAACAACATGATGGTAAAAGCCATGAGCGACGAACCACCGTAGCTGACCAACGGCAGGGGAATTCCCATCACCGGCATCAGTCCGATGGTCATCCCCACATTAACGAGCAGATGAAAAAGCAGGAATGCCGCAACGCAGTAACAGTAGATCCGTCCGAAAGGCTCCTCCTGCCGTTCGCCCATACGCATCAACCGGAATATCAACAGGCAAAAGAGCGTCAGCAGAAGCATAGCGCCCAGAAATCCCCACTCCTCGCCGATGGTACAGAAAATGAAATCGGTATGTTTCTCCGGCACGAAACCGTATTTGATCTGGGTCCCTTGCAGGAACCCTTTGCCGATCCAGCCGCCCGAACCGATAGCGATCTTGGCCTGATTGACGTTATAATCCGTACCGAGGGGATCACTGACCAGCCCCAGGAAACTTAAAATACGGTTCTGCTGGTGCTCCTTGAGGATCGAATTGAAAATATAATCGGTGGTCGGAACGAAAAGCATCGCCGTCAGGAACAGTCCGATCGTAATGAAAATATTGCGCAGATTCGCGCGGAAGGCATAAATCGCTACGAAGACGAGCGACAGCAGTGTCACCACGAGCAGGCAGCGGTAAAGATCCATCGCACCGGGAGCCGCCAACAGCATACCGAAATAGAGAAGCAGCGTACCCAATGCCAGCGCAGCCAGATAAACCATACGGGACCGCCACCGTCCGTTCATCATCGCCTCGGAAAGCGTGCAGACCAGAATCAGCATCACCAGCAGGGTCAGCGGCGTAAAGAGGAACGAAAAAATAAAGAGTACGGCGATCAGGATCACCGGAATACAGAGCCACTTGTTCAAACCTTCGCGGTACAATACGAACAGCAGCGATACGAGCACGATCCCCGACCCCGTATCATTCTGCATGACGATAATCAGCAGCGGCAGACAGATCACCAATCCCACCTTGAAAAGATCCCCCGCCCGGTTGATCGAAAACGAGCTGGAGCTCATCACGCGGGCCAGCGCCAGCGCCGTAGCGATTTTGGCGAACTCCACCGGCTGAATACGGACCGACCCGATCTCGAACCAGGCCTTCGCACCGTTCACTTCACGACCGAACAGCAGAGCGGCTACCAGGGTCAGCAATCCCAGGACATAGAACAGATAAGCCCACTTGTGATAGATGCTCGCATCGACCAGCAACACGACGACCGCTACGGCGAACGATATTCCCATCCAGACGAGCTGTTTCATATAGAAATGCGAGAAGGAAAAAATGCTCTCCGCCCCCTCTTCGTACGAAGCGGAGAGGATAGCCACGAAGCCGACCAGCACGATCAGCACATAGATCAGCACTGTCCAGCGATCGACGCCCTCGAACAATTTACCGATGCCGTTATTTTCCATAGGCCGGGTAATAAATCGTTTTCTGCTTGACCATCTCCACCAGCCAGGGCCGTGTGACGGTGTCGGTCAAATAGTACTCTTCGAGCAGACTGGCGATGGGCAAAGCGGCCGAAGCCCCGAACCCGCCGTTCTCGACATACACCGAAATAGCGATGCGGGGATTGTCCTTCGGAGCGAACGACAGGAAGGTCGAATGATCCTTGCCTCGAGGATTCTGCGCCGTACCCGTCTTGCCGCACACGTCCAGACCCGGCAGATAAGCCGTCCGGGAGGTTCCGCCCTCCTTGTGCACGCTCTGCCACATACCCTCCACGATTGGTTCGAAATATTTCGGATCGACTTTCGTATAATGTTTCTCGTAAAACCGCCGGTCCATCGAATCCCGCCCCTCTACCGAACGGACGATGTGCGGGATATAATAGTACCCGCGATTAGCGACGATAGCCGCCAGGTTAGCCATTTGCAGCGGCGTACACTCCAGCTCCCCCTGACCGATCGAGAGCGACAGCACCGTCAGCGCGTTCCACGATTTCCGATAACGCCTGTCGTAAAACTTCCGGTCGGGAACATAGCCGTTTCCCTCGCCCAGAAAATCCGAATCCAGCTTGCGGCCGAAGCCGAAACTCTCGACATACTCCCTCCATACGTCGAACCCCTCCTTGACGCTTCCGTACCGGGGATTTTCGAGAATATCGCGGAATACGTAACAGAAATAGGCGTTGCACGAAGTCGCTATGGCAAAACGCAGGTCCGCAGGCGACGTATGGGCGTGACACCTCATCTTGAGCCGTCCGACCTGATAACCCTCGTGACAGGGATAACGCATGGAAGGAGTCAGCACACCCTCCTGCATCCCGATCAGGCCCTGAACCAGTTTGAAGGTCGAACCGGGCGGATAACGGCCGCTTACGGCACGGTTGAACAGCGGCTGCCGTTTGTTATAGAGCAGCTCCATATAGTGATTGCCCCGCTGCCGTCCCACCAGTTCATCGGGATCGTACGTGGGCGAGGAAACCATCATCAGAATCTCGCCCGTCGAAGGTTCGATCGCCACGGCCGCCCCGACTTTGCCGGCCATCAGCTCCTCGGCGAAGAGCTGCAACCGCGCATCGATCGTACAGACGATCGACTTGCCGGGTACGGGCAGCGAATCGAAACGACCGTCCATATACGAACCCTTGATCGCTCCGTGCGTATCCACCTCGGAGATCTTCACCCCCTTCTTACCGCGCAGCTCCGGCTCGTAAGCCGACTCCACACCGCTGATTCCGACGTATTCGCCCGCCTGATACGAAGGATAACGCCGTAACATTTCGGAATTGACCTCCCCCACATATCCCAGCAGGTTTCCCCCTACTTTACGAGGGTATTGCCGGGCAGTCCGGTAAACGGTATAGAAGCCGGCGAAGTTACACTCGTCGAAACGAAGTTTGTCCTCCTTGGACATATAGTTCATCACCATACGGGGCGCACGCGGACGCACACGGGCATTGGCCAGCTCCCTCACAAGCCCTTCGTGCGAAAGACCCGTAACCTGACAGAAAAGCGTCGTATCGAACCCTTCCCGATCCATCTCGCGATAGATCACCATCAAGTCATAACACTCGCGACTCTGTACCAGATATTCGCCGTTGCGGTCGAACACCTCGCCACGGGACGGATACTGAACTTCGTAGCGCAACGCATTGCCCCGGGCCAGCTCCTCATATTTGCTGTCGATGAGCTGAATATAAGCAAGCCGCGCGGCGATTACGCCGAAAACGATCAGCACGACCACCTGCAGCACCCGCATCCGGGCAACCCCTTCCCCACCGTAACTCATAGCCGAACCGTCAGTTTAGTGGTGAACAGCCGCGCAAGCAGCCAGATGAAGCCCACCGTAACAGCACTGCTCACGACCAGTCGGACGAGCGTATGGAACAACTGCGCCCAAGACAGGGACTCCAACATGAAAAACAGGAAGTGGTGTACCACGACCATCGCTGCCAGGTAGCGCAGAAATCCGCCCTGCCCCAACCGGATCGAAGAAGGAATACCACCCTCCCGAATCCCCTCCTTACCGCAGACAGACTGCAGAAGCGGCCGGCGCAGCATAGCGACCGGAAGCGTAGCGATCGTATTGATCCCCGCTGCCCCCATCGCCCAATCCATCGCAACGGACATCGACAAAGCCAGAAAAAGCACTGCAACCGGCGGAGCGTCGATCGGCAGCAGGACAATGAAGCCGATATAGACCAAAGGGCAGAGGTAGATACTGATCGACAGGTTGTCGAACAGAAAAATCTGCAACAGGGCCAAAATAAGGAATAAGACGATATAGGGAACAGTCCGGTACATATTTATCTTCTGTTTTGCCGCTCGGCTTCGGCTTCGAGCTCCTGCACATCTTCGATATCCCGGTTGCGCACCAGGATAACATCCGTCAGTTGCGACACATCCACCGCCAGCCGGATCACCACGTCGTAAGCCATCTGGGTATCGGCCAGCGAAAAACTCTCCACATAGCCGATCAGCACGTCAGCCGGAAAATACTGCGAAAAACCGGAGGAAACCACCTCTTCCCCCTCCGTAACGCGGGCATATTTGGACAATTCCTTCATGCGGACGTGGTAGCGATCGTCACCCGCCCAGTAGATCGAGCCGAAATAGTCGTCGCCGGCGAGCTTGCCGCTGGCATTGAACGACGTATTGAGAATCGACACCGCCACCGCATGACGGTCGGAACTGGCGGCCACGTAGCCGACCATGGCCCCTTCCGGAGAGAGCACGCCCATCCCCTTCTCGACGCCGTCGCGTTCGCCCCGGTCCAGCACGATGAAGTTACGGTTCTTGTTGATCGAATTGGAAATCACCCGGGCGACGGTCAGCTCGTAGGGCTTCTCTCCCATATCGTGCAGCAGGTCCGTACGCACCGAATCGGCCGCCGACCTCCGGTAAAAAGCCAACTCCTCCTCGAGTACGGCGACACGCTCCAGCAGGCGTTCGTTTTCGCGCCCCAGGGTAAAATAGGAGCGAATGTCTGCGAAGATGCCGTTCACCCCGCCAACCACCTGGTTCGAGCGGGTGAGCAGCTTGGCCTGCGTATAATTCGAAGAGTGCGCATAATACCCGATGGCGATCGCTTCGAATACGACGAACAAGACCGCCACGTAGATTCTGCGCAGGAATTCGATCAGTTTATACACGGCTCACGGGAAAGCTTCCGCAGCTTCGTTATTTCATCAGGAACGAGAAACGGTTGATATTCTTCAGCGCGATACCCGTACCGCGCGCAATAGCACGCAAGGGATCCTCGGCCACGTGGAACGGAATACCCGTCTTGGCATTCAGACGCTTGTCCAGCCCCTTGATAAGCGCACCGCCGCCGGCCAGGTAGATGCCGTTCTTCACGATGTCGGCATACAGCTCCGGCGGCATGGTTTCGAGCACCTTCATCAGCGCCGCATCCAGCTTGACGAGCGACTTCTCCAGTGCATAGGCGATTTCACCGTAGCTGAGCGACACGGTCTGCGGCAGGGCGGTAAGCATATTAGGACCCGTTACCACGTAATCCTCGGGCTCTTCGTCCAGCTCGGTGAGCGCCGCACCGATCGAACACTTGATCGCCTCGGCCGTGCGTTCGCCGATACGGATGTTGTGCTGCTGGCGCACGTAACTCTGAATATCGTTGGTAAAGACATCGCCCGCGACATTGATCGACTCGGAGCAAACGATGCCGCCGAGCGAAATGCAGGCGATCTCGGTAGTACCGCCGCCTATGTCGATCACCATGTTGCCCTCCGGTGCTTCGACATCCAGACCGGCACCCAGCGCCGCAGCCATCGGTTCGTAAATCATATAGACCTCACGCCCCCCGGCATGTTCGGCGGAATCCCGCACGGCACGGATCTCGACATTGGTCGAGCCGGAAGGAATGCAGATCACCATGCGGATCGAGGGAGCGAAGAGATTGCCCGAAGTCTTGACTTTCTTGATCATGCCGCGCAGCATCAACTCCGTAGCGTTGAAATCGGCGATCACGCCGTCCTTCAGCGGACGGATCGTCTTGATGTTCGGATTGGTCTTCTCGTGCATCTGGCGGGCCTGCGTACCGATAGCCACCAGTTTACCGGTGTGTACGTCCAACGCCACGATGGAAGGCTCGTCCACCACGACCTTCCCGTTGTGAATAATCAAAGTATTGGCCGTACCCAAGTCGATAGCCAGCTCCTGTGTCAGTGAAAAAAGTCCCATAGTACTCTGCTTTCCTCTCTCTATATTATAATCTATTAATTTCTGATAATCAAAATATTGACTTTCTTTCCCAGAAGCCTTCGCCTGCCCGTGAAATCCGTGTCAATACATCAGGAACAAAGGTAATGAAAATGAAAGCAGAATAAAACAAATTCGTTTGTTTTTTCTGCCGAGTGCGTCTTACTTTCTACAAAGGTAGGGAAAAGAAGGATAATTATGTGTCCTTTCCCGTTTTTTATTTACTTTTGTAGAAAAGAAACTTTTATTCCGAAAACTTATGGACCACAAGATAGGCAGCGGCGCCAGATGCGCCATGATCGGATACGGAAGCTGGGCCACGGCGCTCGCCAAGGTATTGACCGAAAACGAACCCTCGATAGGTTGGTACGTCCGCAATCCGGAGGTGCTCGAAAGCCTGCGCGACAAGGGTCGCAATCCCCGCTATTTGAGCAACGTGCGGTTCGACCGCACGCGCATAAACCCCTCGGACGATCTCGACCGGGTGGTTTCCGAGGCCGACATCGTCATCCTGGCCAGCCCCTCGGCCTACCTGAAAAAGACGCTCGAAACGCTGACCGTTCCGCTCAAGGAGAAATTCGTCATCTCGGCCATCAAAGGCATCGTCCCGGACGACTACACCACCGTCGTGGAGTATATGCACGACCATTACGACCTCTCTTTCAAGCAACTGGGCATCATCACCGGTCCCTCCCATGCCGAAGAGGTTTCGCTCGAACGGCTCTCCTACCTTACGGTGGTTTGCACCGATCCGGAAAATTCGCATACGATCGGACACAAATTCGCCACCGAATATATCAAACTCTCCTATTCGACCGACCTGTACGGCATCGAATATGCTACTATCTTAAAAAACATCTACGCCGTAGCCGTCGGCATGGCTGTCGGATTGGGTTACGGGGACAATTTCCTCGCGGTGCTGATCTCCAACAGTGCGATGGAAATGGCCCGGTTCCTGCGGGAAAGCTACCCCGACCAGCGCGAAACCCGCGCCTCGGCCTACCTGGGCGACCTGCTGGTGACCTGCTATTCCGTTTACAGCCGCAACCGCAAACTGGGCCTGCTGATCGGGCACGGCTGCACGGTCCGCGATGCTTTGGACGAAATGACCCAGGTGGCCGAAGGCTATTTCGCCGCCGACTGCATCCGTCACATCAACGCCCGCCACAAGGTGCAGATGCCCATTGCCGATATGGTCTATGAAGTCCTTTACAAAGGGGTTCCTGTTCGGGAAGCCATGCAGGAGCTTACGACAAAACTGATTTAACACCAATACAGTCATGAAAACCCTGTCGTTCGATCCCATTCGCGCCGATGTCGCAATCACCGAGAAGGAAAAATCCGCAGCCCTGCACGCCAACGCGCTGCTGCACAACGGCCAAGGTGCCGGCAACGATTTCCTGGGCTGGGTGGGGCTCCCCTCCGCCCTCGGCGAAGAGGAGTTGCAGGCGATCGAAACCGAAGCCGCCCGTCTGCGCGACCTGGCGGAGGTGATCCTCTGCATCGGCATCGGCGGATCCTACCTGGGTGCACGCGCCGTCTATGAGGCGTTGAGCGACCCGTTCAACCTGCTGTATGAACATCCGGCGAACCCCATTCTGCTTTTCGCCGGACAGAACCTGTCGGAAGACTATCTGGCCCGTCTGCTCGCAGCCGTCGAAAACCGGCGATCGCGTCTTTAGCCGGGCGAGACACATGAGTGATCGTATCACCGACACGCACCTCCCGGGACGTCTTGATACCGGAAATGATATATCCTACGTCTCCCGTCCGGATCTCCTCACGTGGGCACATATCTAATTTCAATATACCTACCTCGTCGGCGTCATACTCTTTTCCCGTAGCGATAAACTTCACATGGTCACCTTTACGGATCACGCCGTTTACCACCTTGAAGTAAGCGATAATACCACGGAACGGATTAAAGACGGAGTCAAAAATCAAACACTGCAACGGAGCCTCCGGGTCACCTTTCGGAGCCGGGACCTTCTCCACGATCGTATTCAAGATCTCGGTCACTCCCTCGCCTGTCTTTCCGCTCGCCCGTAAGATATCCTCGCGAGGGCAGCCCAACAGTTCCACGATCTGGTCTTCGACCTCCTCCGGCATGGCGCTAGGCAAGTCAATCTTGTTCATCACCGGAATAATCTCTAAGTCATTCTCTATCGCCATATACAGGTTAGAGATGGTTTGCGCCTGAATACCTTGAGCCGCGTCCACGATCAGCAACGCACCCTCGCAGGCGGCGATAGAGCGGGAAACCTCATACGAGAAGTCCACGTGCCCCGGAGTATCGATCAGGTTCAGTATATATTCTTCACCCTTATAATTATACTTCATCTGGATCGCATGGCTCTTGATCGTAATACCACGCTCACGCTCTAAATCCATGTCGTCAAGGACTTGAGCTTGCATGTCTTTACCTTCTACTGTCTTGGTATACTCAAGCAAACGGTCTGCCAAGGTACTTTTCCCATGGTCAATATGAGCAATAATACAGAAATTGCGGATATTCTTCATCTGCTAAATTTATTTTTAGGTACGCGAAGATAGGAAATTTAGCCTAAATACTATACTTTTGGCATACCATTTGTTGTTAATAGTATATGACAATACAAGAAATAAATAAAGCATACAACCGAATTATCGGTTCATTAGACGAAAAGGAGCTAAAGAACGCGTTCGATTTTCTCCAAGGTTTAATAGCGGGAATACGTGAGTACTCATTCCAAGACAGGTTGAACGAGCTACAAGATACTTATAAATATATGTTGCGATACCGGATCGAGGGGGCTAAAGATCCGATGCAAGACCAGATATACAACAACTTGATCGCATCCAGCTATGAGTTCGCGGATATAGTGAAGCACAAGGCCTTATCGGTAGATTCGCCTCTCTCCTTTTATAGCCGTAGGCGAATGATGCAAAAGGAGCTTACCAACTATGACCAGCTCCACAAGGTTTTGAGAAACGCCTCTTTGGTGAAGATAGAGACTCCGACCGGAACCATTACGGAGCAGCAGCAAATCGAATCCGCCACGATCCTATTATTCAATAAGATCTGGACCTCGAATCCTCTCAATAAGGAAGAAATAGCCTCCATCAGGAACCTATTGAATGACCAAGAGTTGCCTTTTATCATCGGTAGCCAAATCGTATCGGCATTAATGTTGGGATTGCAAGTCGCTTTCGATAAGGAGAAACTGCTATTATTATTCGATGCGGCCAATCTCCAAGAAGATGAGATTCGTTACCGTGCGTTGATCGGGATTCTCCTGACGCTCTATACCTATAGGAAACGTACGGCGCTATATCCGCAGATAGCGGATCGACTAGCGGCTTTATCCGAGGGATTTCCTAATTTTACGAAAGCGATCCGAACGATTACCCTTCGTTTTATCCTAGCCCGTGAGACAGAGAAGATCACCCGTAAGCTACAAGACGAGATCATTCCGGAGATGATCAAGCTAGGCCCTAAAATCAGTCAAAAGATAAACTTAAAGGATATCAATCCGGAACTTCTCGGAAACGAGATGAATCCGGAGTGGCAGAATATGTTATCGAACAGCTCCTTAGGGAAGAAAATGGAGGAGTTCAGCGAGCTGCAACAAGAAGGTGCGGACGTAATGCACTCTACTTTCGTGCACCTAAAGCATTTCCCCTTTTTCCGGGAATTGGGTAACTGGTTCATACCATTCACGACCGAGCATTCCGCTTTTGGCAATCAGTTGAGCAAGAATCAAACGGAAAAGGATATGCTAGATTCCATGACTCTTGCGGCATTCATGTGTAATTCCGATAAATATTCCTTATATTTCAGTATGATGCAATTGCCGGATCAAGCCCGTCAAATGATGATGGGACAATTTGGTAGCCAAGCCTCCGAGATGATTCAACAGACGAAGGAGGAATTGATCAGTAAACGGGGAAAACTGGAAATCATATCCGGACAGTACATACAGGACTTGTATCGTTTCTTCAAACTTTATCCGGGACATCTGGATTTTGATGACATATTTACATCTGCGTTAGACTTTCATAACCTGCCAATTTTGCAGCCTTACGTCAGTGATGAGGAAAGTTTGACAACTATAGCGGAGTATTACCTCCGGAAGAATTACTTCCTTGACGCGCTCACGATCTACAATCGCTTATCCGACGCAAATCAAGAAAGTGATATCTTATTCCAGAAAATCGGTTACTGCAAACAAATGAATGGCGATATACAAGGCGCCTTGGAGGCTTATTTACATGCGGATCTTATCAATCCGGACAGTAAATGGGTTATTCGCCGGATCGCCGGTTGTTACCGTACCTTAAAGCAACCGGAAGAAGCGTTGAAATACTATCATCGTTACGAGGCTTTCAATCCGAATGATTTATCGATCCAAATATGTATCGGCCACTGCCATCTTGAACTCAAGAATTATAATGAGGCGCTGAAATATTATTTCAAGGTAGATTATCTGGACAATAAAAGCACGAAGGCTTGGCGTCCGATCGCTTGGTGTTCTTTCTTGACCGGTAAATACGATCAGGCCCGTAATTATTACAAAAAGATCATGGATAATCAACCCAACACCCAAGATTTCTTGAATGCGGGACATACGGAATGGGCATTACAGAATATAAAGGGAGCGCTTGCTTTTTATAAAAAAGCCGTGGAGAAAGAGTCCGGTGATTTCTCGAAGTTCCAAGAGCAGTTCAATCAAGATATCCCCGATCTTCTTGTAGCGGGAATCGAGGAGGCGGAAGTGCCGTTGATGATGGATCAACTCCGGTATTCCTTGAGCGATATATTCTAACTAGTCATCCAACAATTTGAGAAGACAAGAAAAAATATCGTATGAAAGAGATGATACTAAAGACAAAGCGACTCCTATTAAGGGAATTAAAACAAGATGATTTTGATGATATCTGTAAGCTTTTACAAGATCCGATTGTAATGTACGCTTACGAAGGAGCGTTCAGTAAAAAAGAGGTACAAGAATGGCTTGATAAGCAATTAAGGAGGTATCAAAACGATGGCTTTGGCTTATGGGGGATGATAGAGAAAGGCAGCGGAGAGCTTATCGGTCAGTGTGGTCTCACCTATCAAGAATTCAACGGTCAACAGGTTCCGGAGATCGGTTATTTGCTTAGGGCGGAATACTGGCATAAAGGTTATGCTACCGAGGCCGCCATAGCTTGTAAGGAATACGCCTTCAATATCCTTAACTTCGACAAAGTATACTCCATCATACGGGACACAAATATCCCCTCTCAAAAAGTAGCACTAAGAAACGATATGAGGGAAATCGCAAATTTCATAAAACATTATCGCAATATCGATATGCTTCATTTAGTATTCTGCGTGGATAAGTCATAGTTATCAAGCGGAAAGACTGGGATTCGAACCCAGGGAGCGGTTACCCGCTCACCGCATTTCGAGTGCGGCCCGTTCGACCACTCCGGCATCTTTCCTTGTGGTTGACGTGTACAAAAGTACATAAAATATAGTATCGTTATTCTCTTGAAAGGCTAAAATTACTTTATCAAATACAAAAAAGGGCATTCTTCACAGAACGCCCCTCTTTAAAACATATAACTAATACCTCTAAATTACTTGAAATAACGATTATATAAACCTTCAAATCCTTTGCCATGACGTGCCTCGTCTTTGCACATCTCATGTACGGTATCATGGATTGCGTCCAAATTCTGTTGTTTAGCCAATGTAGCGATACGTTTCTTGTCCTCGCATGCGCCAGCCTCAGCTTCCATACGCTTTTTCAAGTTAGTCTTCGTATCCCAAACTACGTCGCCAAGAAGCTCTGCGAACTTAGCAGCGTGCTCAGCCTCTTCCCAAGCGTAACGCTTGAATGCCTCAGCTACCTCAGGATAACCCTCACGGTCTGCTTGACGGCTCATGGCCAAATACATACCAACTTCGGTACATTCTCCCATAAAGTGAGCGTTCAGACCTTCCAAAATCACTGGGTCTACACCTTTAGCAACACCTAGTACATGTTCGTCAACGAATTGTAACGCACCTTCTGTCTCTACTAATTCTTTAAATTTGCTTTTTGGTTGTTTACATTGAGGGCAGAACTCAGGAGCCTCATCACCTTCGTGTACATAACCACATACTGTGCAAATCCATTTCTTTTTCATATATCGCAAAATTTTTATTGGTTGTATGGCACAAAATTAACTAAACTATCCGATACTACCATAATTCATCGATAGATTAATTCTATGTGTTAATCGATAAAAACTATGGAACTTATTTTTGACAGCGATTGTTTACTAAGTAAATATTTATTTATATGGATACATCAAAGATTATTAGTTTATTAGGAGACAAAAGTGATTATTATTTAAATCACGTATGTAAGACTATTGATAAATCGCTGCTTCATCTTCCATCACCCACTTGCGTGGACGATGTGTGGGGCAATTCAGATAGAAACATACAGACTCTCAATAGTCTGCAAACCTTGTTGGGGCACGGAAGATTAGCTAACACCGGATATGTTTCTATCCTCCCGGTAGATCAAGATATCGAGCATACCGCAGGGTCTTCCTTCGCTCCAAACCCCATTTATTTCGATCCGGAGAATATCGTAAAATTAGCGATCGAGGGTGGTTGCAACGCAGTCGCTTCTACGTTCGGCATACTAGGGTCAGTCGCACGAAAATATGCTCATAAGATTCCATTCTTGGTAAAACTAAATCATAATGAGCTTCTTACTTATCCGAATTCTTACAATCAAATCGTATTCGGCACGGTGAAGGAAGCATGGAATATGGGCGCCGTAGCTGTAGGGGCCACGATCTATTTCGGATCAGAGCAAAGCCGACGTCAGCTAGTCGAGATTGCCGACGCATTCGAGTATGCCCATGAACTAGGTATGGCGACCGTATTATGGTGCTATTTACGAAACAGCTCTTTTAAAAAGGATGGCATCGACTATTCCGCGGCAGCCGATTTGACCGGACAGGCTAATCACCTTGGTGTCACGATCAAGGCCGATATCATCAAGCAGAAGCTACCGGAGAACAACGGAGGTTTCACCGCTATCAATTTCGGGAAGATCGATCAAAAGATGTACACAGAGTTAACGACAGAACATCCGATCGACCTCTGCCGTTACCAAGTAGCCAATAATTATATGGGACGTGTCGGGCTTATCAACTCCGGCGGGGAATCTCATGGCGCCTCAGATCTTAAAGACGCTGTCGTCACCGCTGTCATAAACAAACGTGCGGGTGGCATGGGGTTGATTAGCGGAAGAAAGGCGTTCCAACGTCCGATGAAAGACGGCGTGGAGTTACTTCATTCAATTCAAGATATTTATTTGGATAAGGATATTACTATCGCTTAGTTTGTTATTGCGTTGAGAAAAGAAGGCCGTCCATCAAAGCTATATACTTTGGGGACGGCCTTCAAATTTTATTTCTTCAACCACATATCCAACCACTCAAAGAATGTGCGTTGCCATAGAACGCCATTCTGGGGCTTCAATACCCAATGGTTCTCATCCGGATAAATCAGCAACTCGGCCGGTACACCCCGAAGAACCGCGGCGTTAAACGCTGCCATTCCTTGATTAGCCAAGATCCGGTAATCCTTCTCTCCATGGATACAAAGGATAGGCGTATCCCATTTGTCCACGAACTTATGCGGGGAGTTCGCGAATGTACGCTGAGCCGTAGCGTTTTGCTTTTCCCAGTACGCTCCACCCATATCCCAATTGGCGAACCACATCTCTTCCGTTTCCAGATACTGCATTTCCATATTAAAGATACCATCGTGGGCGATAAACGCCTTGAAACGTTTATCATGATGACCTGCCAACCAATATACGGAGAATCCACCGAAGCTGGCGCCTACACACCCCAAGCGATCCTTATTTACATACGGTTCCTTGGCTACCTCGTCAATAGCGGTGAAATAGTCTTTCATGCATTGTCCGCCATAATCGCCACTGACAGCCTCATTCCATTCCAAGCCAAATCCGGGAAGCCCCCGACGGTTCGGTGCCACGATAATATAATCATTAGCCGCCATGATCTGGAAATTCCAGCGGTAAGACCAGAACTGGCTAACAGGGCTTTGCGGGCCACCCTCACAGAACAACAAGGTAGGATACTTCTTATTCGGATCGAACTGAGGCGGATAGATAACCCACGTTAGCATCTGCTTGCCATCTGTCGTCTTCATCCAACGCTCCTCCACCTTACCCATCGTAAGCTGGTCGTAAATATGCTTGTTCTCGAACGTAAGTTGAGTTACCGTATGATCCCCTGTCAAATCGATCGAATAGATCTCGTCTCCCATGCTCATGGAATGACGTTGAGCGATCAGCTTATCGCCCAGAAGAGCGACAGAGGCGTAATCGTACATACCTTCGGTCAGCGGGGTAATCTTATTGCCATTCGCCAAGTCTATCTGATAAACCTGCGACTCGCCATGCCAAACGCCCGTGAAATAGATACGCTCGCAATCAGCGCTCCAGCAATAAGAGTCCACGTTGGAGTCAAAATCCTTGCTTACGAATGTTTTCTCACCCGTCTCCAGATTCATTACCATCAAGCGATTTTGATCCGCCTCGTAACCATCCCGTTCCATACTTAACCAAGCGATGCTCTTTCCGTCCGGAGAATAGGTGGGATTCGTATCATATCCCTTGTTCTCTTCCGTTATATTGGTCGTTTGCTTCGTATTCAGATCATATACATAAATATCCGAATTCGTGGAGATCGCATATTCTTTACCCGTCTTTTTGCGGCTGGTATAGGCAATCTTGTCCGAGGTAGTGTTCCAAGCCAATTGCTCGATACCGCCAAACGGCTTCATCGGGCTCTCAAACAACTCGCCCTCCATCACATCCACAGGATTGCTGATCGATTCGCCATCGAAATCGGCGACAAAAGGATGCGGAACGGTAGTCACCCACTCATCCCAATGCTTGTACATTAAATCCGTAATGATAACACCTGTCGCCTTATCCAAATCCGGATATTTATCAGCGGTACTGTTCACGGTTTTCACTTGCGAGATAAACAAGACCTTTTTCTCATCGGGAGAGAAAGCGAAACCCTCGATATCCTTATCATAATCGGAAAGTCGCTTACGGTCCGTCCCATCCGGATTCATTTCCCAAAGCTGGCTGCTACCGCTCTCGTTACATAAGAAAGCGATCTTGGTTCCTCCTTTGATCCATACGGCCTCGTTCTCAGCGAATCCGGTTTTCGTGATTTGCTTATTATCCGATCCGTCCGCGTTCATCACGAAGACCTCACGGTTGCTCTTGTTTTCCGGTACACTATAGTACGCCACCGTATACACCACTCTTTTCCCGTCCGGAGATACGTTCATACCGCCGATACGTCCCATGGCCCACAAAGCCTCCGGGGTCATGCGGCCGTCTTTGATCCGGATGTCTGACTTCCCGATAAGGTTCTTATCGCCGGTCTCCTTCACGTTCACATCCGTAGCCGGATTGCAAGCACCTAACAGTAGGGATGTTGCCATAATCATTGTTCCGATAGATTTATTCATGCCGTTATAATATATTACAATTTGAGTGCGAAAGTACTAAATATAATTTATATCTTCGCGTTACTAATTATAAGAACTGAACAGTATGAATAAGATTTGGTTATTTGGAGCCGCTGTATGTATGGTATTAGCACTCGGCTCATGTAAACCTAAACAGAGCGCGTACAAGGCTGCTTACGAACAGGCCAAAGAAAAAGAGTCGACAGCTCCTGTTGAGGTTGTAGAACAAGAGGAAGAAGTTGTTGAGGTCGCTCCTGTCTCAAAACCCAGAACCTCTACGGCTACCACTCGTACGGAAAAAATCAACGCCGCTCAAGGTGAGGACGCCAGCCGTCTGAAACGTTATAGCGTCGTTGTCGGCAGTTTCAAGAACAAGACAAACGCTTACGCATTAAAAGAACGTATGCAGAATGATGGTTACAACGCAGTGTTGGGCGAGAACGAGCAAGGGATGTTGCGTGTGATCGTCGCTAGCTTCGACAATAAAGCGGACGCCGCCGATAGCCGTGACGCCATCAAGGCGAAATACGCTCCTAACTTCCAAGATGCTTGGTTATTGGAGAGAGCTTATTAATTGTAAGCTATCAGAAAAGATAAAAGCGGAAGGTCTCGTTAGCCTGTAAGAAGAATCTTGCAGGTTATCGAGACCATTCTATTTGAAGGAAACATAAGGACATAAAAATAGCCCGACTTCAACAGCCGAGCCACTTTTCACCAATCTAATCTAACTTAACCTAAAACAAAAACCATCTTTTTCTTTTTGCCTTTCTCTTCTTATATCCTAACAACCTTTTTACCTTAAAAACGTAATACCTATTCGAAATTGTATAAACTCAAAACATCTAAACACATATGATATAAACGAATTACTCTTCATAAACCGGCCACGCACCTTCTTTCGTACAAACGAAAGCCGCTGTCTTTACAGCGAAATGATGGGCCTCGCTTAAGGACTTCCCCTTTAAGAGCGAAATGATTAGAGCCCCCGAAAAAGCATCCCCCGCCCCGACCGTATCCGCCACCGTGACCTCCGGCGTGGGCAACGTAGAGATCTCCTCTCTCGTATAAATCGTACTATGGGAGCTCCCCGCAGTCAAGACAAACATCCGAAGGCCGTATTTCTCAATAAACCATAAAGCCACTTCCCTCTCAGTTCCATTCAAGCCGAATAAGTCCCGAAGAACGTTAAACTCCTCATCATTCACCTTCAACACATTCGCTAAGTACAAAGACTCCTCGATCAACTCCTTATCATAGTATCGCTGGCGAAGATTGATATCCAGCAAACGATAAGCGTCTTTCGGCGCAAACGATGAGATCGCTTGTATCGTCTCCCGAGACTGACGGGAACGCTGGGCCAATGTACCGAAACAAATAGCGTCCGCTTTCTCCGCCAAATCAATCGCATCGGATGTAGGCGATATATGATCCCAAGCCACTCGCTCATGAATCGTATAAGTAGGGATACCTTCTCGTAACTCTACCTGAACGGTTCCCGTCGGGTAAGGCACTTTCTCGATCAAATGCTGGATATGATTCTTATCCAACTCATCAACGATCTCTTTACCCAACTCATCATCTCCGACAGCGCTGATAGCATATCCCTCAGCACCTAGGCAAGACGCATGATAGACAAAATTAATCGGGGCCCCCCCAGCCTTTTTCCCGGAAGGAAGCATATCCCATAATAATTCTCCAATCCCAACGACAATTGGTTTACGTCTTGATTCAGTCACCTGTTCCATGGTCTTTCTATTAAAAACAACTTTCGTACTTATCGACACCGCAAAAGTATATCATCGTTATAAATACAACGATAACTATAGCTACAAGATAAATCACACAAGTTACATAAAAGATTTATTTTCAAGGGACAATAACAGACGTTACCCGTATGTAACATCTGTACAAGCAGCATCCTTACAAAGACTCTATAAACTCGGTTGGCGTTATATTATAAACCGCTTTAAAGCATTTGGAGAAATAGGCCGGCGAGCCGAATCCCGTGGCATAAGCAACCTCGCTAATCGTTCCGGATCGCTGCTTCAATAGGGCGGATGCCTTTTTCAAACGATAGTTACGCAAAAAGTCCGTAGGGGTAATCCCGGACAACTCCTTCACCTTTCGATATAAATGCACACGAGACAGGCCCAGTTTCTCACTGCCTTTCTCTATACTGAAATCGGGATCGCTATAATTCTCCTCTATCAAAGCGATAAACTTACGCATAAACAAATCATCCAGACTCTCTACCTTCCCTTTTGTCTCGATGGAAAGTCCCGCAGGCGATTGAGACTCTTTCAAGAAAACCTCTCGCAAACGATTACGTTCTTCCAACAATTTAATGATACGTAATTTCACGATCTCGATATTGAACGGTTTCTGGATATATTCATCCGCTCCCCCCTCAAATCCATACAAGCGTTGACTGTCATCCGAAAGAGCCGTAAGCAAGATTACCGGGATATGACTGAGGGCCATATCCGACTTAACCCGGCGGCAAAGCTCGAAGCCATTCATCTCCGGCATCATCACGTCACTGACGACCAGTGATACATTTTCCTTCAATAGAATATCCAAGGCCTTGGCACCATTCTCCGCTACAAGTACATTAAAATTCCCGGACAACTCATGCTGTAAATAAGCGCGAATATCCCAATCATCCTCAACGATCAAGATCATATAATCATATTTCTTATTCAACGTTTCTTGAACTTGGGATATATCCAAATGCGCTACACCAGAGGACGATTCTGTCGCATTCGACAGAAAGACACAAGATTCATCAAAATGAGATTTACCTTTCGGGATCTGAACGGTAAACACTGTCCGTTCGCCTTGCTCGCTTTCCACGTGGATCGAGCCTTTATGCATAAGGACAAATTCCCGTGTCAGATGCAGTCCGATACCCGTTCCCGGAGCATAGCTTTGCCCGCTTGTAAAAAAGCGCTCGAATACGGAGGCTAGGTTTTCCGGGGGAATACCCTCTCCATTATCTTCCACCGATAAGACAACCTCCGTCTCCTCCTCCCGCAAACGAATCGTAATCTTCCCCTGCTCCGGGGTAAACTTAAAAGCGTTCGAAAGCAAGTTCGTTAATATCTTCTCCATTTTGTCCGTATCCACCCAAACAAAAAGAGAATCCATTTCATGCAGGAAGGTATAATCAATTCGCTTACTCTGGGCCAGAGTATTAAAATAAGATTTCACCTCTTGGATTAAAAAGACCAAATCCATCTTAGTAACCCGCAATCCCATCTTATTATTCTCTATCTTCCGGAAATCCAGCAATTGGTCGATCACACGTTTCAAGCGTTCCGCATTCTTCTTAACGATGCGGATATCATCCGCGAAAGCGCCTGCCGGGGCATCTTGCGCCATCTTGTTCAGAGGCCCTAGAATCAAGGTCAAAGGAGTCTTTATCTCGTGAGATACATTCGTAAAGAACTGCAATTTCTGTGTCGTGACTTGCTCGATACGCTGGTTCGCTACCGAGAGTTCCTCTTTCTGTTGTTGTACCAAACGATTTCTCTCATTCAACAAATGATTCTTCTGGCGCACTTTACGATTAATATAAACCGTGTAAATAGCGGAACCACCCAACAAAAGCACCAATATCAAGATAATAATCAAGGAACTATAAAGAAAGTTATATTTCGAGAGCAATTGCGACAAATTCGCACGCTGTTTCTCGATCTGGCGTTGATATTCTACCAACCGGTCTGATTGTAAATAAAGGGTACCGGCGTTGGTCTTATCGATCATAGCGGTGCTTAACGCATACTTTTTCGTATAAGCTTGTCCGCTTAAGATCTGCCATGCTACCTTAATAGCCACCCCACCACCTGTCGGATAATAAAAAGAGGCATCCAACTTACCCTGCGCAACCGCCTCCACGCCTAAGCCTCCTCCCAAGAGTCCATCCACGCCTATAAATTCCACGTGCCTCACCAGCGACGAATCTCGCTCCTCAATCGCCTCACGGGCCCCTAAGGCCATCATATCATTATGAGCGAAAACGATATCGACATCCTCTATGGAATCCAGCTTCAAGACTTCCTCATAGGCATTCTCCTTATACCAATACCCATCCAACTCCCGGATCTTCACATTCGGATCAATAGACATCGCATCGACAAAACCTTGATGTCTTTCTGTAGCGGAGGAAGAGCCTCTCCGTCCCCATATCTCTAAAATCGTTGTCTCCCCCTTGATCAAGGAGCTGATGTACATTCCGATCGAGCGACCGATCTCGTAATTATCCGCTCCAATATACGTCGTATATTCATCGCTATTAATTTTCCGGTCCAATATGATAGTGGGAATACCAGCCCTGTACGCCTCAACAGCGACAGGCGTAACAGGCTCGGTCTCATTCGACGATATAATCAGCAAATCCACCTTTTTCTTGATAAAACCTTTTATCTGGCTGATCTGAGTATCATTATCCTGACTAGCATCCATTACGACCAACTCGATCTCCGGATGATTTAAAGCCTCTACTTCCATATCACGTATCATGGATTGACGCCAAATATCCGTCATCGAGCATTGAGATACACCGATGACATATTTCTTTTCTTTTTTACCGGGCGAACAGGCAAAGCAAAGAATAAGGAATAGCCAAAGCAGGATATAAAGCGGGTTTCCTTTCATGTGGTATATTTAATTCGATCGTTTATTCTACAAATATACGAAAACTATTCCGAAATTACCCCCAAACAAGTCAAGGTATCTTTTAACAACGGGGTAAATCTATGGATACCGATTTCATTCAAATGATCAGCGTCCCTATAGCAAGAATCAGGTAACGGTACAGCCGTATAATTCAAATAAAAGACCGTTTTATCATCCACGTATTCCCGAGCCAAAGAATCCGTCAATTCTCGATAACTCGAAGGAACCCGTTCCATATATTCCGTGGAAACAGGGGCATTGTACAAAATAAGAGACAGATCCCGCTTCTTACATTCCTCTACGATTCGCCCCAACATCTCTTGTTGAAATGAGGATGGCAATAAATAAGCACCCTTATCATCATAGTAATGACGATCGATAATAACGTCTAGTGTTCCCCCGGTCGCCCCCGTGAAAATACGCTCGATCACATTCCTTTTAATCTCAGCTACGCAATTCTTGAACGGAACGCCAAACTCATACGAATACATGACCTCCTTACGGGTTACCGGCGAAACAGCCTCCTGTACCAAAAGTCGCAAATCCTCCCGCTCCTTTAGATGGGGATAAATAGACATATAGGCAGGAAACTCATCTTGATAGGAATCATCGGCCACGGTAAACGTGTGGTAACCAAACCCCAATATCACGGTTTTCAAATGGGGAAGGTAAGGCGCTTTC
>ENA-ORNR01001278-ORNR01001278.1-human-gut-metagenome-genome-assembly--contig:-NODE-1278-length-23239-cov-7.221273_pt1 | contig 23239 bp, 14 predicted proteins | sample MGYA00242114_ERZ509020 | MGnify/ENA primary metagenome ERZ509020 (study PRJEB26280, sample SAMEA2338758) | human gut metagenome | biome: human gut; feature: human-associated habitat; material: faeces...
ATCTTACTCTGGTCTATGGACATCTTATTCCTCATTTCTAATTATAAAATTAAATCAACCGGATATTATAATCCGACACATGACATTCCGGTCAGTATACCGGTTCCGGCGGATTAAAAACATCATAAATCACTATATAATACCATATTAACAGAAAAAATGGAAGAGTTTTTTATCCTTGAATCGATACAGCCGGGCAAAGGCGCGCTTTCCGAGCAGCTAACGACGGAGCATATCGTCAATGCAAAGGAAAACCTGCCTGCACAGACTAATGAACAAAGTCAATAAGGCTGAAAAAAGGCTCCCCAACATAAGTTGGGGAGCCTGATTATTATTCTTTTACTTTTGCTTTTTCTTTCTGCTTAAAACAACTGTTACTGCCGCAGCCAGAATTATTACTGCTATTAGTCCGAATACCACAACGCCTGTGCCGTGGTTGGTTTCGTTGCTTTCGGGATTTTCAGCATCACCGCTTTCGTTGTCTACAGCGTGGTTGGTTTCGCCGCTTTCAGGCTTTTCAGCATCACCGCTTTCGTTGTCTGCAGCGTGGTCGGTTTCGCCGCTTTCGGGCTTTTCAGCATCACCGCTTTCGTTGTCTGCAGCGTGGTCAGTTTCGTCAACTATTACCACATAATCCGAAGCATGGCTCAGCGAAAGCTTTGCAACACCCTCGGAGTTGACTTTTGCGGAGCCGATAAACTCAAACTCGCCATCTCCGAGATAGTAATAAAGGTTTGCGTAAAGTCCCTTGTTTTCCTTGCCAAGACCCATTGAAAGCTTGGCAATGAAGCCAAATTCGCCGCTGTATTCAAGAGTAAACGATGTGCAGTAGCATTCGCCTGTCAGTCTGTTTATAACCTTTACGGGTATATCAGCATCAGGGGTTACGCTAAGGTTGACGTTCTTAGGACTATCAACGTCATTGCCGTTGATTTCCCATGAGAAGCCGTTGCCCATATCCAGAACAAGAGTTATATCCTTGCCTTTAATCAGTGCGAATGTTTCCTCATGAACGTCTGTCGAGCCGTTCATTTCAACAATTACCCTGCCGCCCTCGTCTGTGTCGGCAAGACGGCTGTTGATAACCTCCCAGCCTGTTTTGCTGTCCTCATCCTTGATGAACGGAAGCTCGGCGTTCTCAGGCGGAAGCGTGGTTGCGGCTGAAGTTTCGGACGGAGTTGGGGTTGTTTCCGACGGAGCCGTTGGGGTTGTTTCCGACGGAGCCGTTGGGGTTGTTTCCGACGGAGCCGTTGTTGGAATAACCGTTCCCCGCTTTACAAGTTCATTGCATACTGTGCAGTATTCATCGCCTGTGTAACCGTTGGCTGTTTCGGTTGGCTCAACTCTGTTTCTGATTTCGGTTGCTCCATGTCCTGCCGCAGGAATAACAATGTCAGCTTCTGACAGTGTCGCTTCCGCGTTGCTGTCGGCAAACAGTCTGCCGCAGGAGCATACATAGTAGTCAATATTGCCGTCCTTTGTGCAGGTAGGCTTGACAGCATAGACCGGCATAAGGTGGCTGGCATGAATGTGTTCCAGCATCGGAGCGATTTCGTATCCGCATATTGTGCAGGTTTCAGCGGCGGTTTCAGTCGCTTCACCGCTTGAAACGTGCGGCTCTATTGTATCCGCAGAGCCGCAGACTTCGCATTTATGCCAATGCGAGTCGCTGTCGAATGTCCATGACGTAAGATAGCGGTGTCCCGCTGCCGCAATTACCGTATCGGCGGCGGTTATTTCGTTTTTGCCGTCGGCGTCTGAAAAGAACTTGCCGCAGTAACCGCATTTGTAGTATTCAATATTTCCGTCTGCTTCGCAGGAGGCGGGAACGGCATCGACCTTTGTCATGTCGTGACCCGTTGCAGATATGATAAATACGTTTAACTCGGTGTCGAGAGAATCGGTTTCTCTTCCAAAATATTTATCGCATCTATCGCAGTAATAGTACGGCAGATGTCCGTCGGTTGTGCAGGTTTCAGGGACATAATCGAAATACTGCATATTGTGACCGAGAGGATCTCCGTATTCGACGCCGCAGGCTTCGCAAATAGCCTTATTAGTGCAGGTCGCATTACCTCCAAGGTGGTTTTGATAGTTAAACTTTACGGTGCAGAGGTCGCTGTTTTTGCAGATGTACCAGTGCGCGGTTTCGTTGTAGCGATAGCCGTCGTCAATATCCGCCTCGCAAAGCTTGAACACTTTAGATAAATCGTTGAAGTGGTAATCAATCTGGGTTGTCGCGCCGTCTGCGCCTGTTAATATTAACGAATGGTCGCGGTCTGCAAGCCATAAGTGAAGTCCTGTGTCGCTCGGGTCGGCGGCAATATTGTTGGCAGCAATTGCCTTAACGCCGTCAACGATGACTTCATCGCCGTTAGGATTGTCAACTGTCAGCAGGTAAACAGGTTCGCCTGCGCTGTTCTTTATCTGGCTGTTCTGAGAAATATCGGGGCTGACTGTGCTTGTCGAGTACATAGCTACCGAGCTGTTGTCGATATAAATTTCGCTTGCAACGCCGTCAACGCCGTTTCCTATCATATCAGGTCCGCAGGAGCCTTTCTGAACCAGCGAAACAACGCTGTTTTCGATATAGATTTTGTCGCCTGTTCCGTTGATGCCGCCGCCGATAATTGCTGCGCCGGATTGGCTTGCTGCGTAAAGAATTGAGTTTTCTATTCTGATGTTTGTGCCGTTTGCGTACTGACCGCCGCCGATTGCTGCGCTGTAATCGTCTGTTACGGCTTTTACATTGGCGTTCGCTATTGTAATGTTCGAGGCGCTGCTTTCCTTACTGCCGCCGATTGCAGCCGCGCCGAAGCCGCCGACTGCGTTGATGTTGCCGCCTAAAATCTTTATATTTTCAGCGGTTACAGCTTCGGAGGAGCTTGAATTTTTTTCGCCGCTTCCGATTGCCGCTGAAGAGCCGCCGCCGGTGGCGTTGATATTGCCGCCTGAAACAGTGATATTCTCTGCGCCTGTGTAAATACCGCCGCCGATTGCTGCGCCGTGCTTGGAAGCCGCGTTGATATTGCCGCCCAATATCGTAATGTTTTGAGCAGTTTTTCCTTTGTACTGACCGCTGGTTGAGCCGATTGCGGAGCCGTACATATTCGCCTTTGCGATGAGCGTGCCGCAGCTTTCGTCACACTTGTGAGAAAAACTGTTTTTAGCCTTTTCGCAGGTTATTGTCAATGTGCCTGTTCCGTCTTTTGCAATGCCGCAGCCGTACATACTGTCGGAGATAAGAGTGTTGGTAGTTCCGTCTGCAAGCGTGATTGACACGGTGTTGTCATAGGCTATGCAGAGCGCCGAGCTGTCGGTCCACGTTGACGGGTAGCTGATATTTACTCCCGCAAGGGTGACGTTCGCATAGGGCACATTGATTACGATTATGTCCTGTGTTGAGGAAACGCCGTCTGCGTTCTTGATTACAACAGGAGTGTTTGTGTAAACGTTCAGCGTTCCTATATCGGCGGATACCTGCGTAACCGAGTCCGTTACAGACGAGATATAGTAGTCGTAATCAACGCCCGGGGTAAGCGCCGAGCCGTCAGCCGCAGCGATTACAAGGTCGCTTCCTATGGCTGCAAAGGCGCGCATGGCAGCAACGTATTCGTATGTTTTTTCGCTGCCGCCGACCTTAACGGTATGCTTTGCCGAGCGGTCGGCGTAAATGTAGAGGTTGGTGTCGGAATCGCTGTGGGTTTTGAAGGGCAGAAGCTTTCCGTTAAAGTAAACGTCCTCATTCTGTGGGTTGGATATTGTAATAAGAGCAACCTCAGGATAGCTGCCATCCGCATTTTTGCTACAGGAAACGGGAGCTTTGCTGATTGCGTTTATGCCGTAGGTCTGTTCGCCGTATGCCCCGTTTTTGCCGCGGATATATACGGAAGCGGAGCTGTCTATATGAACCTCGCCGTCAGTGTTGTTTGTCGTAGCTAAAGCGTAATATCTCTGATTGCTTTCAAGGGTGTAAACGCCCTTTGAAAGGGAGAAATATTTTGCGTTTCCGAGCGCGGAGGCACCATTGCTCTTTGCGCAGATAAATCCGCCTGAGAGGATTATTTTTCCCTCCTGATAGCCGTCTATTGCGTTTTCTTCGTTGGCAATTGCGGTTATTCTGCCGTTTTTGAATTCAATGAACTTATTCGGTTCGGAATCCAGTATGCCGATAGCAGGGGCTTTGCTTGTCTGCTCGACATAAAGAGTGCCGCAGGTTTCATCGCAGGTGTGACCGTCCTCGGCGGAACCTGCATAGCAGTTTACAGTTAAGCTGCGTCCTACTGAGAGTGTTTTTTCGTAGCCGCCTGCTTTCAGTATGTTTGTGCTGTCGCCGTCGATTATAAGGTTGCAGTTTGCGTATTGGCTGCACTCGATTGCAGGGAAGTATTCATCGCTGCTGTCGTAAGGCGTGTCAATGTTTACGCCGTTAAGGGTAACGTTGACGGTTGTCAATGTTGTGTCATTGCCGATAACGATACGGTCGGTTGTAGGAACGCTTTCGTCTGCGTTTTTAATTGTAACGCTGCCGGCGCAGTTGTTTACTGTAAGTATGCCCGTTTTGGCAGGGTAAGTGTACTCTAATCCGTATTCAAGGATTTCGTTGTCGCCTTTAATAACAAGGTCGGATCCCATTTCCTCGAATATTCCTTCGTTAAGACCGTAGGAATACTGCTTGTCGCCTACCTTTACGCTTGCAGTGCCTGCTATATCCTTGGGAACGTAAGCATAAAAGGTCATATCGGAGCTGCTAAGGAATCTGTACTGCTGAGGGTCGCCGTTTATAGTGATTTCCTCGCCGCTCGGGTTGCTGATTGCGGCAAGATAGACGTACTCGCCTTTATCGTTTTTGAGTTTAGCGTCGCTGCTGAACGGCTTCAGGTTCTTAGTCTTGTCATTTACCAGATAAACCATACCGCCGTTTATTCGGTAGTTACGGGTGTTTTCGGAATTAGACCAGCCGCCGAGCGCGTAGCTGTTGTAGCCGCCCTGGGCGGTTACGATACCGTCGTTTATAATAATGTTGTCTGCCTGACCGGTTGCGCCTGAACCGATCGCGCAGCCGTAAGCGTTATTATTGTCAAAGTAGGTTATAACAGCGTTGACAATACCGCCGTTAATGTAAATGCCGTCAGCGCTGCCTCCCTGACCGCTGCCGATGGCTGCGCCAAAGACGCTTTCTGCGTTGATTATACCGCCGTTGACGGTAATATTGTTTGCTTTAGCGTTATAACCACCGCCGATGCCTGCGCCCTTGCTGCCTTTTGCATTGATTCTGCCGCCGTTTATGACAATGTTGCTTGCGGATCTGTTATCATCGCCGCCGATAGCCGCAGGGCCGTTAGAGCTTGCCGCATTAAGTCCGCCGCAGCTGCTGCCGCAGATATGACCGGCTTCTCCGCTGTGTTGGCAGGATATGGTGAGCGTTCCGCATTCGGCACTGTCTGAGTTCTTGGACAGTGCGGCGTAATTATAGGTTGTGGAAATAATATTGTCCGTGTTGTCGGCAAGGATTATGTTTACATTTCCGCTGCTGTTTTCGGCAATTTCAACAGCGCTGTGTTCATTCAGACCTCTTTGGATATTTATTCCCGCAAAAGTAATGTTTGCGGAAACGCCGCTCTCAATGTAAATGTCGTTGCTGCACGGCTGAGTTGGGTCAACGTTTTTTATAGTAATGCCCTTGTCCGATAAAATTTTCAGCGTGGAGCCGTCAATTTTATAGTCTGTTCCGTAGACAAGTGGTTTATTGCTGTCCGTTGCGTAGAAGTCAAGCTTCATATTTTCAGCGTTTGACAAACCGCTTTCGGTGTAAATATATTCAGTGGTGGTAGTGCCTACCGTTACGCTGTTTCTGCCGTTTTTCGGCATGAAAACGTAGGATTTGTCAACCTTGGTAGCGCTGTCGAATGCTGTGTTATATGTGCTGTTTGACGGATATGCTTTTCCGTTTACGGTAATGCTTTCATTGCCCGAATTGTCTATTTCCAGTAAAATCAGCTCTCTGCCGCTTGAATCCTTCGGCAGGGAGGACATACCTATTTTGTCGGAATGTACGGTACAGTTATCGCCGCACTTCGGATATACCGAGCCGCCGTCTATTACGATGTCGGCAGGCTTTGCCACGCTGTCGGTAACGCCGATTGCGTCAGTGCTGCCGCTGCCAACTGCGTAAACAACGCCGTCGGAAATTCTGATTATGCCTGTTCTGTCCGAGTTGCAGTTGTTTCCTGCGCCGACAGCGACTGCGCCTGTGCCATTGCTGTCATAAGCGGTATTTGCGTAGATAGTGCCGCCGCTTATGTTTATGCTGTCAAATCTGCTGCAGTAAGCAGCGCCTATTGCCGCGCCGTAAAAGCGGCTGCCGCTGTAATTTTTGAATGCACTGCCGTATGCCGAAATTATGCCGCCGCTTATGTTTATAGAGTCAATGCCGCCGTTAGTGGCGCTGCCGATGCCTGCGGCGCCATTATCTCCCCGTGCTTCGATTATGCCGCCTGAAATGTTGATGTCGGATACATCGGCTAAATTGCTGCCGCCGATGCCTGCGCCGTCATGGCCTACAGCTAAGATCACGCCGCCTTTTATGTATATGCCGCCGGTTTGGGCTCCGTTAATTCCCGAAGCGCCTATGCCCGCGCCGTGTCCCTGGCCGCACCTTGCGTCAAGCAAGCCGCAGCTTTTGCTGCACTGATGGTTTTCCTCGTTTGCGTGTTCGCAGGTGATTGTAAGCCTTCCGTTTTTGGACAGCTTTTCAATGCCTGCCGCGTTCACGCCGTGAAGTAGGTTGGAAGTCCCACCTTTAAGGGTTACGGTTACGTCTGCAGAGCTTTCGCCCATGGATATAGCCGAACCGTCGGTTGGATCGATTCGCAGATTGTCAAGCGTAATATTCGCGTCAACGCCGTTTGCAATAAAGATTTTTGCGTTGACTGTTTGGTTGTCTACGCTCTGTATTGTTATAGGAGTGCTTTTCAGGACGGTCAGTGTTAGAGTTTCCTCGTTATAGCTGTAATCTCCGTTCGCAGCGGTTCCTCCGCTTATAAGAAATTTGCCACCTACATTTTCTTTAGCTTCTCCAGCGTCTGCGCTGACGGACAGGGTTCCGCCTGCTATCATTGCCGAAACAATAAGGGCGCAAGCTGCGAGCAATGCCGCAATCTTGGATTTTCTACCATGCTTTTGTTTCATTTTGTTACGTATAATCCAATTATCCTCTTTTGAGGTTAATTGATTATTCTCCTTTCTCCCATTTCTTGGGTTTTATTGAATACTCCATTATAATACTAAAAGCACTGTGGAACTGTATCTATAGCACTACAGCTTTGACTGTTCGGAGGTGACTCAGACCACGGCTTTTCGTCTATTACTGTTAATCAGTCTGTTAACGCATCGACGTTTCTATTTATGTGATTACACTGCCGAATCCTCTGTGGAAGACGGCAGCGCTCAAAATATTTGTCAGGTATAAACATATGTCACCTCTTTTTTCTCTTTTGCTGCAGTTTTAGTGCGGAATTTATATATTATCTACTAATCTAATCTTACCGCACAACGGCTTGTTTTGTCAATAACAATTCCCATTACTTCACCGATATCTTTTAAAACTTCATCATAGTAATCAAAAAGATAGTAGTTCTGCTCCATACTCCATACTTTTGCAGTTACTTTTTTGAACTAATCTGGCTCGAGGCTTTATTTATAAGGCCGTGGCTTTGACATCTGCTCAACCCTAAAATCTCTACAAGCCGCAGAAATGCGGTGTTTTTTCGTCAAATTTTACCATTTTACTTGTTGTACAGGGTTATATTTTGTCTGGAATTTAAAACATCAAAAGTGGCAGAATCCAAGTAAAATCAATGGATTCTGCCACTATACTTTTCTTTAAGTGTCAAAGATGGGATAATACCATATTAACAGAAAAAATGGAAGAGCTTTTTATCACCAAAATAAAAGGAGAGCTCCCTCACAGGAGCCCTCAATCACAATATGACTTCTCAAACTATACGCAGCTTCGTTCCATACGTTACTTCGTACAATACGCTGCTACGCAGCTCAGGCTATTTCATATCCGGCTTCCACTTTTCAATATCGCTCACCTTTACCTCAAGAAGCTTCGCAACCTTTTCAAGTGGAATATTATCCTTTAAAAGCGAACATGCCATTTTTTTCTTGGTCTGCTCTATTCCCTGTTCAACGCCGGCCTGATAAAGCTTTCTGTCCTCTTCCTCTTTATTATACTCAAATATACTCGTCATCTCGACCTCCGAACGGTTCTTTCGAAGAAATTCCTCAAGGATTCCTTCCCTGATACACTGCTCTATCGCTAATCTGACTCCATCATCAAGTGAACCCGTCTCTTTCTTATATCTTCTCACCAAAGCCACATACTGCGCGTATTCCCTCAGTGAGCCACACTGTTCCATTAACTTGACATTTCTTCCATAATTCACATTAAAGACACGAACCCTGAGTTCAAGTGCAGGGTCATCCACAGGTGTCATAAATGAATCTGACAATCTGTATTCACTTACATCCTCCGTATCCGCTTCCCCGTTATAAAACACAATAAAATTCGGTGTCGGCAGTTTTATCAAAGACGGCGTATATAATGACTTTATATCAACCAGTTCACTGTACTCTGCCGAAATGTAAAACAAATCACGCAAAGGCATATTGGGATTGACCGTTGACTGGTGCTCATACAGATATATATTGGTATCCAGAAGAAATGCCAAGTCATTTTTCATTCCCATATAAACCGCATTCTCAAGTGTAACAATCTCAAGACCATCTACATCATCGTAATGCTTTCCCGATACAGCGTTGTATAATTCAAGCAGCCTCTCTTTATTTGAAAAAAGCATTCTGAACACCGTATCCTTATACTTGCGGTTAGCCTTAATTTCCTTCACAATTTCAATTTCTTCGTTGCCACTGTTTTTACGATTCATCAATGATACCTCCCTGTTATTCATAGAGGACATCATCAGACAGGTGACAGACACCCCTTACGCAATCGTCCTCTGCTCAATGTTAATGGAATAAAAGCATAGACTCATGAATAAGGGATGCGCAACATTCGTTACACTTAGAACATAGTTTTTCAAGAAATATGCTTTAAATTTATTTTACTTCAAAGTATCTTATTTGTCAACACAGCGTTTGGCAATCCTCCGTATTAAAACAACTTGTAAATCCCATGAGCATTGTGCTATAATAAATCAACGCAATAAAGTATTGTTGTTTTATTCTGAAAATTTCAAATATAAGACAACCTTGAATTTATTAAGGAGGCTTACTTGCAGATGAATACACTCACGGTAGGATTTATAGGTCTTGGGCTAATCGGCGGTTCAATCGCAAAGGTACTAAAGAAAAACCGACCAGACATATATACTATAGCATACAATAGAAGCGAAGCTCCGCGCAAACAGGCATTAGCGGATGGTGTAATCGACACAGCGACAGGCAAAATAGATGAAAGCTTTCTTGAATGTGACTTTATTTTCCTGTGTACCCCTGTTGAGTACAACTCAGAATATTTAAGAAAGCTGATACCATTCATAAAAAAAGGCTGTATAGTAACCGATGTCGGAAGCGTCAAAGGATATATACATCACACTGTGGAGGAGCTTGGTCTTGAGGAGTGTTTTATAGGCGGGCATCCTATGGCAGGCTCTGAGAAGACCGGTTATGATAATGCCTCAGACATCCTGTTAGAAAACGCATTCTATGCCATCACTCCTACCAAGGCAACTACACAGGACATGCTCGCAAGGTACATAGAGCTTGTCAAGCTCACAGGTGCCATCCCGGTTGTGCTCGACCCTGAGCACCACGATTACAGTGTAGCAGGAATAAGCCATGTTCCCCACATCATTGCCGCCTCACTGGTAAATCTTATAAAGCACTCCGATGATGAGGCCGGAACCATGAAGCTCCTCGCCGCCGGCGGCTTCAAGGACATAACACGAATCGCCTCCTCATCCCCGCAGATGTGGGAGCAGATATGCACCACCAACACGGACGCTATCGTAAAGCTACTCGGCGATTACATTGACTATCTCTCACAGATAAAGGATATTGTAGCAAGTAAAGAGCACTCCGCCATAAATGCCTTTTTTGACGAAGCAAGACAATACCGTAATTCTGTCGCGGACGGCAGAAAGGGACCGATTATACGTGAGCATATTGTATACTGCAATATTCAGGACAAAGAGGGTGCCCTGTTAGATATCATAAGCAGAATAACCGCGTCACATATCAGTATTAAAAATCTTGCCATCGTAAATAACCGCGACAGCGAGGATGGTGCTCTAAAGATTTTATTTAACAATGAGCTTGACAAGCTCGCCGCAATCAATGTGCTCGGCGACTGCGTCGTACAATAAATTCAGCCACTGGAAGCAGCCACACCCTACCGGATATATGTGCCTGCCTCCGGTGTTCCAATCAATTCTCTTGCTATCAGCTCCGCAAGCGGCTCCATCGCATTGATAACCTCCGCAAAGCTGTTAGTCTGCGCTCCCGCCTCAATCAGCATGCTCCTCTTACACAGATGCAGGTTATATCTGTACGCTTCGATATATATACATCTGAAAAAATCAGGATAATATGTCTTTCCCAGCAGATACATCTGATATGTGAGCGCAAGGTTTTCCTTCAGATATGGATTATACAGATAATCTATATCTTCCTGGTTATTAGAATAACTTATTCCGTTAAAAAGCATGACCTTTGCGGTAGCTTTACCATTAATATCCGTGACAAAATGCAGATTTTCATTAACCCCATCCCTGTGCAGGTCAATAACCATGTCAATCTCCGGATGCTCCGCCAGCACATCCGAAATCTCCTTCTCAGCGTAGGTATATGCCCTGCTTCTGTCAAGCTTTCCCTCCACCATGTCAAATTCCGTATTTATATGTATCACCTCAAATCCATATTTTTCTTCAAGAAGCTGTGCAAGGTAGTCGCCCACCTGCACTATCGTCATGTCACTTCCTGCGGAATCCGCAAATGCTTCCTGTGAATGGGTGTGATACAAAAGTATGCATGGTCTTTTATTCTTCACCGACAAATCCAGCTTCAGAAACTCCTCCGGCTTTAATAAATCCCTTGAAAGTGCCGTGTGCACCGGAATAACATAAAAATTATCATGTACAAAATCATAGTTTATCAGGCTTTCATAGGAATAAGGAGCGATGGCATCAGTCCATGGAATACTTCCGGCAGGGAGAATATAATTCTCCTGTGTGCAGCCCTGTTCATCGCCGGAGTCTCCATTATCCATCGGTGTGCTGTCATCATTATCGTTGCTGCCCCCTTCTGAAGCTGTAGTCTGATTTTTTTCCCCTGAACCGAAGTTATTTTCATCACCGGATATATCTTTATTGTCCGTATTCGGCACACTGTCCGGATTATTTTCATTATCCACATATATATCAGCCGCGACAACCTCCCTGTATGCTATGCCACCCGGCAAATCACAGCTCATTTCCCACTCTGTCCGTCCGCTCTCATAGCCGGCTTCCGCCCCCGCTCCCGCCGCCATAAAGCGGACAAACGGAAATATATTTCCAAACACAATGACCGCAGGATGTGTGTTCTCGGCATAATAATATAGCGGCTTATCATAAAAGCCTGCCGGACAGAATGTATTGCATGCTATTTTTCCGCCTATCGTGACTATCTGTCTCAGCCCCGCCTTACTCAGCGCTCCAAAAGCAGGCAGAACCACACAGCTTGTCACAATGACAAACGTGATAATTCTGCTCATTGTTTTGTTAAAGAATCTATGTCCTGTCACAGCATACTTCCACACATCAAGCTTATTGCAGTATATTCTTTTCACGTCAAAATGATGTTGCTATTTTTGCGACATTGATATATTGACTGCCTCAGATATCGTGAAGCTTATCCTCTTGACCAGCTCATCAACATCCTTCGGTGTGACATACATCCGGGACATACTCTCAGGTATAAAGTCCTGAACAACCTGTTTTCTCCTTGAATAATCCATGCTGTCAAGCAGACCTTCAAGCGCATCTCCCACGATGGTTGCGGCATCCACAACTGTCGGCACTCCTATTGCAATGACCGGCACCCCCATGTTCTTATCATCTATGGCATTTCTATGGTTCCCGACTCCTGAACCCGGCATGATTCCTGTGTCGGAGAGCTGTATGGTGTTGGCAAGTCTTGCCGTGCTTCGCGCCGCAAGGGCATCAATCACAATCATGCAGTCCGGCTTCAGCTCTTTTACAACTCCCATGATAATCTGTGCCGTCTCCATTCCAGTCTGTGCCATAACCCCCGGCGATATGGCGCTCACGTATCCGAAGCGCCGGTCATCCGCTGCCAGCTTCTCTGTAATATCCAGATTATTCACCACATAAGGTCCCAGCGCATCCGGTGTTGCCTCACGGTTTCCAAGTCCCACCACCATGACATGGTACGGCGGTTCCTTTTTCATATGCTTTTTTATAGTCTCCCTGATATATCCGGCAAGAAATTCTGACACCTCCCTGTGGTATTCCCCATCATTCTCGGACAGTGAAACCGTCTCAAAGGTGTAATATACCCCCTTTGCGCGCCCCATGCTCCTCTCACCTGTCTCATTCAGTACCCTCAGCCGGCTCACCTTAATTCCCGTACTCCCATCGGTCTGCTCATCAAACACGACCCCATTAAGGCTTCCGTCCTCGTCAAGGCTCTCCTTCGCCTCAAGCGCTAAATCTGTTCTTATCTTCAACCCCATGCTGCAAACACCTCCAAAGGTATTTTCTCCAAAATTTCTTAAAAAAATTCGTTCCGGTGCTTGACAATTCAAAAAATGCGCTCTATAATATACAAGTATGTTTACATTAGTGCTACCGTGTCTGTTCTGATGTAGACACTTATACTTAGAATATTTTTATATACTATTTGGAGGTGTATCGAATTGGCTAACATTAAATCTGCAAAGAAGAGAATTTTAGTTGCTGCTACAAGAGCAGACCGCAATAAGGCAATCAAGTCTAAGATTAAGACTTATACAAAGAAGGTTGAGGCTGCTGTCGCTGCCGGCGATAAGACTGCTGCTGCTGCCGAGCTTAAGGTTGCATCTACAGAGATCGCTAAGGCTTGTTCTAAGGGTGTATACCACAAGAACAACGCTGCAAGAAAGGTTTCCAGATTAGCTACTCTTGTTAACAGCATGAACTAATCTAAGCCTTCTGCAACACATAGCAAGCTTATTATATAACGAATTTTAACAGATTATTATACCACTGCTTATTGATAATCTGTTTCTGATTTATAAAAAATAACCCATGATGGTGGCTGCCCATCATGGGTTATTTTTTATGCTGCAGAATACTTGACTATCAGCATCTCAACAGCTAATCTGTCCTCTAATCTTCCGGTTTTCACCGCTTCCTCAAGCGTAACACACTCTTCAAGTGCTCTTCTTAACGTACCGGTCTTAAAGGGTCTTGCCTGCGCCTGAAGCTTTCCGACAAGGAAGCCCTGTATTCCCATCTTGCCAGCAATCGCCGCCGAAGCATTCCCATTCTCAGTAAGCTCCTTTACCATAAGAAGCTGGTTGAAATTGCGCGCTATCAGAAACATGATTCTCATAGGCGGTTCCTTGAGTGTGAGCAAATCATAGTACAGCTCAAGCGCCTTTTCCTGATTCTTCTGCGATATGGCGGTTATCATATCAAATATGCGGTTCGTGGTCTGTGTGGTGCACACCTCCTCCACATCCTCTGAGGTTATTCTCTCACGCCCCATCGTGTAACATATAAGCTTTTCAAACTCCCTTGATATGTTCTCCATGGAGTTGCCCGTCTTGGTAAGAAAAAGTCTGATTGTGTCATCATTCATCACGCGGTTCTCTCTCTTTAGAAGTCCGACAACCCACTTGATTATGTCATTATCGCTCTGCTCATTAAGCTCACTTATATAGCCCTTTTCCTTGACCGCCTTATAGAGCCTGTTCCGCTTGTCAACCTCATTCTCTATGAACACAAGAACCGTTGTGTCCGGGAGATTCTTTACAAGCTCCACAAGCATATCATCCGCCGACGTCTTGAAAAACTGGCTGTTCTCAATAACCACAAGCCTTCTGTCCGCAAAAAAAGGCATGGTATCAGCTATCTCCGCCACCGCCTTACTGTCAGGAGCCTTGCCCTCAAAATAAGAATAATTCATAGTATCTCCGTCAGGAACTATCGCTTTTTTCAGTCTGTCGCGGAGCCATTTTTTCAAATAGTCCTCACTGCCATACAAAAGATATACAGGCTTGAAGCTGCCTGATTTGATATCAGCCGTAATATTTCTCATTCAACTCACCAATTCATATTTTTAATATCTTGTCTTTGCAGGTGTTTTTCTGCTTTTTCAGATTTCTATGCCCACATATTTACGCTTTTGCTTGTTTTCTATTTTTGTTTTCCGGCTTTTGTGGATATTTTTCTTCTATTTCATGCCTTAAGTATCTCCGAAAGATTCCTCTGTATACCCTCGGCAATCTCCGGCTTATTCATTGAATATACATGGATATTCTTGACGCCATTTGCCATAAGGTCGATAATCTGGTCGGTCGCATAGGCTATACCCGCCTGCTTCATTGCCTCCTCCGAATCGCCAAACCTGTCGACAATGTTCTTGAAGCGCTCAGGCACATTACAGCCCGACAGCTTCACTGCATTCTTAACCTGTCCCTTCCTGGTAATCGGCATGATTCCGGGAATAATAGGAACAGTTATACCTGCCTCCCTGAGCCTGTACATGAAATTGAAAAATATATTATTGTCAAAAAACATCTGTGTTGTCAAGTACTCACAGCCCGCGTCAACCTTTCTCTTAAGCCCTAAAATATCCTCTTTCCTGTTCGCCGAATCAGGATGTACCTCAGGATAGCATGCACCTCCGACACAGAAATCACCACTTTCCTTTATGAGCTTAACAAGCTCAGAGGCATGTGAAAAATCTGTAAACACTTCCCCCTCATAATTCTTCGGAATATCGCCTCTCAGGGCAAGAATATTCTCAATTCCCGCACTCTTCAGCTCTGAGAGCGCCGCCTTAATTCCCTCTCTATTAGCGCATACGCAGGTAAGATGCGCTATGGTCGGAACATTATATTTCTCCTGAATTGCCTGCGCAAGCGCAATCGTATGTCCCTTGGTGCTTCCGCCGGCACCGTAAGTCACGCTCATGTAGCTCGGTGAAAGCCCCGCTATCCCGAAAGCCGCAGCCTCAACATTCGCAAAATCCGTATCCTTCTTAGGCGGAAAGACCTCGAATGACAGCGTAGGCTTTTCACCATTTATTATGTCTCTTATCTTCATCTTGTACCTCGTATTTTTCTCATGTATTATTTAATATAGCATTTTTCATAGGTACAGGCAAGCGGCAAATCAGCCTCTGTCATCCAATACTCCCCTCATTCTTTAGCCGCATCGTCCTAATTATTTCTTTCCTCAACGATAATCTCGATATCCTCAAGATAGAATTGCCGATCAGGCTCATAGACTACCCTTGCATTCACCACCACGTTATAAGGAATCATATCCTCATCGTACACTGATTTTCCATCACGTTTCACATATATACGTCCTGCATTTACAAAATACCATATTCCATCCTGTTCATGAAAAGAATAATGTGAACCAAAATCAATTCCATCAAATGACTCATTGTATTCCTTGTGTTCCTCAAAATGTCCTGACAAATCAACTGAAGCCACATCTTCACCATTCAATGTCATGGTGACAACATTTCCTGTATCATCAAGATAATAGCTCACAGCATTGTCCAAATCACCGCCCCAATCTGAATATTCCTTTATGCTGTAAAAATCCTCTTCACTATTTTCTTTAGCATAATCTGCTTCAATTATATAAAGTTCATCACCCGAAACACCTGTACCTGTATCCATATTTGACCAGATAGCATACTCGTATACTCCGTCATTATCATAATCTCCATAATGAATCTGCGGCATAACCATGTGTGGTGACATCCAGTAAGTCCAGACAGGAATTACATGCTCACCATCCCTTATGACCATTGTTTCCCCTCCGTACATTCCATACAGCACAATGTCTGAATCTGCAACAGAGTCAAGAATAACATAGTTATCCGATACATCAAAAATTGTATCACCCATTTCCGAAACACCTGTCCAAATCTGTGTTACCTGTTTTAATCTATCTGCTGTAATCCCATCCATGTATTTATTAACCAGAACAATGCTCTCATATCCGGATGAATCTACATCATATTCATAAGCAGGCATCCACAATCCGTTGGCATCCCTATATTCCAGTTTAATCGCTCTCAAGCTTCCATCATCAAGCGTATACTCTACCACCTTGATTTTATCATCTAAATCCGAATAATAGTTGTAAACCTTATAGGATGTGTAATTGATCTCCAGCAAAGCCTGCCCTGAACTTACCGGATTCTTTAATTTCTCATAAAGCTCAGGATTTCCGTCCTTCTGCTCTTCAGCCAGCAAATCAAATAATTTAACCGGATTTACAATATCATCCGTTACATTTGCATCAAGAAAACTCAATCTGTCTCCTGCGCGCTCATACTGTTCATAAATCGTGAGAGGAAGCTTGCTGTCATAGTACCTGAGCTTTCCATCCCATGTTGCCAGTGCGTCGGCGGAGGTTATGTTGATTCCGTCTATGATATTGTATACATCATCTAATGAGTAATCATTTATAAATCTTATATACCATATAATGTCACTTTCCACAGCACTATACATGACAATATACTCTTTATTATCCGACACTTCGTTGTCTTCATAATAATATATATCTCTTATATAATTTTCATTTGTTCTCAATGATTTATTTCTATAACCAATGAGATTATCAATTTTCCACAATAAAAGGCTTACCTCATTCCTTCGATAATTGTAGCCATACATATTACCCGACTCATCATAAGGAATAAGACTTAAACTTCTTGAATCTTCTGTGTTGGTTATATTAAGCACATTGTCCGAACAGCTTCCCTTCCAGTTATTCTGCGATACATACTCTATATTCCAGCCTTCATAGTCGATATGGTTTGCATCACCCTTGCAGTCAAGCTTTAAATGGACAGCCTTTATAAATTTGTCCGCCTCCTCGCGGGTTCCTCCGGCAGGCAGCTTGAGCATCCACGCAGTTCCGTTCCGGGATGAGCCAAATATAAGAAAATATCCCTCCCCGGCCGCGTCCGTTCCCGAAGCTGACGTCTCATCGTATTTATATACACTCACGCCGACCTCACCGTCTATATATTCCTCAAAGGTACCACTGCGAAGCTGTGTTCCCCACAATTTAAGCTTTTCGTTTGCCTTAAGCTCATCATAGGTGCCAAAGCCATCGGACATTTTGTGGCTGCTGAGGAAAAAAGTCTCTCCCGACTTCTCATCTGTTATGCCTATGCTGTCCTCATTGTTTGAAAAGCTGTAGCCCGGTACCGCATCAACCCATACCTGCCAGCCGTCATACGCCAAAATTTTGGACAGCTCCAGATGGACAGCTTTTATCAATTCATCCGCCTCCGCGCGCGTACTGCCGACAGGAAGCATCATCATCCAGACCGTGTCGCTCTCAGGTGAACCGAACACAATGAAATATCCCTCTCCCGACTCTTGGTTTTCCGCCGGAGAAGTCATTTCATTATACTTATATATAGTTACCCCTACCTCACCGTCTATGTACTCCTCAAGGGTTCCGCTCAGTGCCATCCCCCATTTACCCGGAGTATCATTGTGCTTGAGGTCATCGTAAGTTCCAAGCGACTGCGGAATCTCATAGCTATAGATAAATGACCTCTTCCCTGTCGCGTCATTTATTATGTCTATGCTGTCCCCAGCATTTGAAAAGCTGTAGCCCGGCATCGCCTCAAACCACACGCTCCAGCCGTTATTATTTATAACTTCGGAGCCACCTTCAGCCACCGATTTTTCGCTATCCGGTTCAGTCACCGTGGTTTCACTATCCGGTTCCGCGCTGCTGCTCTCATCGATATTTTTACCTGCAGCAGACTCATTATCCGGAGCACTGCTCTTAGGATTAGTCATAAAGCATACCATAACGACAACACATGCGGCAACCGCTGCAAGCACAAGCCAGAAAGCAGGCTTTTTATAGTTAAGCACCGTCTTTATTCTGGTCTTGACACTCACCTCCCCAAAGGCAAGCGGACATGCGCTCACCATTTTTTTCGGCGAACTGCAATTTAAAAGTGTCATGGCATACTGCTTTTTATATTCGATATCTTTATCCGCTATTACCCTCTCATCACATGCAAGCTCGATGTCCCTGCAAAGAAGTATATATGCCACCCAGCTCAGCGGATTGAACCAGTACACCGCAAGCAGTATAAAACCAAGCGGCTTCCACACACAGTCCAGACGCTTTAAATGCGCCTTTTCATGCGCTATTACATAGCCTCTCTCCTCCTCTGTCAAGAGCGACGGTATGTATATCTTAGGTGAAAGTGTACCTAAAATAAATGGTGTGTCGATGTCATCGCATATATAGATATTTTCCCCATTGTTAAAAGCTGCTCCGGTCTTTCTTTTAAGCAGTATATATGAGCACACCGCATATAAAAGCAGAATCACACATCCTGCAGTCCATATAAATGCAAGCCTTCCCAGACTGATACCACCAAGCTTCCCAGCCAATATCGCAGTATAGCCCGGATTACCGGCTGCAGCCTTCTGATTGTCGGACGTGGCTGCTCCGCTCAGATTATTGTCTGCATTATCAAGGTTACCTTCAAAATTTCCACCTGAAATATCATTAAGTCCACCATTATTTACCCTGTCCGCAGTACCTCCTTGCATGTCATTTCCGCTTGAAATGTTTGGAATATTTCCGTCTACAATATCCCCATCAGTAAGGCTTCCGGTCGCAGCATTGCCATATGTCATATTTCCGGACATATTGTTTTTGTCTGCGATATTCCCAGCTGCAATACCTCCATCCGAAACACTTCCGCCTGTAATATTTCCACCGGCTGTATTCCCCGCCGTAATATTTCCCGCAGCATTATCAATTTCATTATTCAGCTTTCCGGAAGCCATATCAGCATTGCCGCCGGCGGCACCTTCATTGTCCAAAGCTCCCCCGACAGCACCACTCATGTCCTGCAACCCTGCATTGACATTATCCGTTCCGGCATTTTCTAATTGATTTTCATAATCTGCAAATATGCCCTGCGTATCCGGAATCAGACTTAAACGGCTCTCAATCGCAAACGGACACACCAGTCTTATCGCAACCAGCGCCCACAGAAAGCATATTATCTTTCTTGGAACCTTTTTCAGAAATATTCTCAACACAACTATCGCAAGAATCAACCAGCTCGCGGATATGCTCATTTGAAGTATTTTGTAAAAAACATCAGCCATCTTAACCCCCGTTTCCCAGACATCAGCCTGCCTGAAAAGCACTCAATTTTCGTTGTCCTGTGTAAATGCAAATCGTTTTTGCCTGATTACCTGCTCTCATCAATAATTTTTTTCAGATAAGCTATATCATCCTTAGACAGCTTCTTTCGCGATGCGAATGCCGCTACAAATGACGGAAGTGAACCGCCATAATTCTCGTCAAGGAACTCCTCACCCTTCTTAAGCTGGAACTGTTCCTTGCTTATCAATGATGTCACCACACCGTCTACGTTCTGAAATATCTCCCTCTCGCAAAGCCTTTTTAATATCGTATACGTTGTCGACTTCTTCCACTGAAGTCTCTGTCTGCTGAGTTTTACAAGCTCACCTGAGGCAATCGGCTCATTTTCCCAGATGATGTCCGCAAACTTCATCTCAACCTCGCCCAGTCTGTACTCTGCCATACGTTCTCCTTTCCTGCTTCATTCTTTTTAGGTGTTTGCGAAACTCATTTCAGCCAATAAACAGTTGTGCAATACACCGAGCTTCGCAATTACCTATTCATTCTTTTAGTCCGCTATATCAGCCCATTTCATTGGTCTACACTTTGTAGTTCATTTTTAGTCTACTACTTGTAGAGTTAATTGTCAATACAATTTATTATTTTTACAGTCTTTAATAAATAGTGGGTACGGATTGATATTTACAGCATTGTTTGGCAATTGGTTTAAAACAAAAAGGAGACCTTTAACTTTTAAAGTCTCCTTTGCCTGCCCTGCCTATTGACACTAACTTTATACATTATTTCCTATGCTGTGTCACCGCTGTGCGCGGCAGTCAATCACAGATAGAATACTCAAGCAGCTCATACTTCAGTCTGCTGTTCTCCTGTATTCCTTCCGGCAGGAGCGCTCTTGCGACAAGCTTTAGCTCTGCCTGTGCGTCATCCTCCCGCCTTAGATTTGCGTAATCTCCGTCAATGCTGTCTACAATGTAGAATATTGTTTCCATTTATATAGTCTCCTTTTCCTCTGACATTTGTTCTTCCAACAATTTTTTCAAAACTTCCTTACTTGGTAAAACCGTTTCATACTTACTTGCAAAAATCTGTGAATTATTTTCCGGCAAGGTCATCTCTACTACCGCATTATTTTTGTCCTTGCAAAGTACAATTCCAATTGTCGAATTTTCATCCGGCAATTTTACTTTTCTATCATAATAATGCACATACATCTGCATTTGTCCAATGTCCTGATGTTTTAATTCACCAATTTTAAGGTCAAACAAAACAAAGCATCGCAGAAGGCGATTATAAAACACCAAATCAACCATAAAGTGTTCCTCATCAAAAGTAAAACGTACCTGTCTGCCAATAAACGCAAAACCCTTTCCAAGTTCAAGCAAAAACTGTTGCAGATTATCTATAATACGGTTTTCAAGGTCACTTTCTGAATACTCTGGGAATTCCTTCAAGCCCAAAAACTCCAGCACATAAGGGTCTTTGACAACATCCTGTGGATTTTCAATGTTCTGACCCTCCAATGCAAGGCGATACACCTTTTCTTTATTTGTGCTAAGTGCAATTCTTTCAAACAACGAACTATCATACTGCCGTTTTAACTCAGCTAAACTCCAATCATTCTTTACCGATTCAATTTCATAAAAATGACGTTCATCCACATTATCAATCCGCATAAGTTTCAGATAATGTGACCAACTCAGGAAAAACTTTCTTCCAGAATCCACTGTCGGCAGATTTTCGAATTGGTCAGACAATGTCTGACCAATTTTATCTGTCATATATACAAGATAAAATTGTCTCATCTGCTTAAGATTCGTCACAGAAAATCCTTTTCCATATTTTTCAATAAGATATTCTGAAAGACTCTTTAACAAATATTTCCCATAAGCAGCCCTGTTATCTCCATGTTGTTCTTCTTCAACAATCATCTTTCCAATTTCATAGTATGCATAGACCATTGACAAATTAACTGCCGTCTTGGCATTCTTTCTTGCTTTTGCGAGAACTTCTGAAACATTTTCAAAAAAATTCGAATCTATCAGCGCTATCTCTTTATCCATCACTACACCTCCCAGCCTATTTTTATTATATATTTTCACAATTTTTTATACTTATCACATTCTTATATACAAGCACCTTATTCTGTTCATTATACTATAATCACCAAACTCAATCAAGAAAGTTCACAGCTATATATTCACACCTCATTTCCCTCCGCAATACTCATAAACCAGCATTTCTGCACCGGAAGCCCTGATTTTCGCTATAATCGCCCCACCTTCATCCGTCCTAAGCACAAGCGCGCCGACATCCTCCAGGCGCTGTAGTGTTTCCTTGTGCGGGTGCCCGTATGTATTCCTGGCGGCGCATGAAATGACTGCCGCCTGCGGCATAATAGAGGCAAGAAATTCTTCACTTGAGGAATACTTAGAGCCATGATGACCTACCTTGAGAATCGACAGGCTGTCAACCCCACAGTACCTCACCGCTTCCGCTACATCAGCTTCCATCTTAGAGGTCATATCGCCTGTGAACAGAATGGATTTTCCTTTATATTGAAGAAGCAGCACAATCGAATTGTCATTCTCCGACTCTCCGGTGCCGGTCTTGGAGAAACCTGTTTTATACGCTTTGCGGTCAACATTTGCATTTGCATCAGAATGTCCAGGTTCATTGAGTGACACAATGCTGCATTCGCCAAATACATATTCCATTCCATACTCCGCGCACAGAATTTCCGTGTCTTTGTCTGCCAAAGCCGTCGCAATATCTTCTATATCTTCTATATCTTCTACAGCATCTATATCCACAATCCCCTCCATCCTTGCATTGATTTCATCTGCTTCGGCATTATTCAGCCACGCCAATGCACCTGTATATTTCGATGTCACACATCCTGATATACCACCTTCTGATGTGTCACCTTCTGATGTGTCATATTTCAATGCTCCATATTCTGATGCCCCATATTTTAACGCCCTTTCCCTCAATTCCAGATACTTAGAATAATCACTCCCATTCAGCACAAGATTATAAATATCGGGAATATAAGCATTACCGGATAACGCCTGAGCCCAGCCATTCTCATGGTCGGCGTCACTGTGCGTCAAAAACAGGAAATCAAGCCTTCTCACACCCTTATATTTTAGAAACGGTTCAATCACTTTTTCATAGATATTCTTTGAAGAAGTACTTCCGCCATCGATAAACACATTGCCGCCGTTTGGAAGGCTTATCAATATCGCATCCCCCTGCCCTACATCTAAGAATGTCACCTCAAGGCCGCAGCGCCCTCTTGACAACAGAATTATGATGGCAATTACAAGCAGGCTCCTTAAAAATATATTTGCGCCCATGACACATTTCCCAGCTTCCGGCTTCTCTGCTTCACATTTCCTTGCTGCACATTTCCTTGCGCCACCTTTCACTGCTTCGCGTCTCACCTCTCTGTGTTTCTTTGCTTCACATTCCGCTTCTCCACATCTCCTTACCGCTCTCTTTTCAATCCACACCACAACACGTTTTCTCTGTGAAAAAAGAAATAACAGAATATAGTACACCATCACCTGCCACAGCTCCGGTCTGCCTGCCACAAACACACTTCCCGGAAGCGAAAGCATAAGTTCACTGCCATATCGAAACAGGATAAGTATGTAATGTCCTGCACCGGCAAAAAAACACCCTGCCGGTATACTTATAAGCCCCAACAGTCCGCAGCAAAGCGCGGATATCATTATTAAACTCATCAATGGGACAACAAGAAGATTCAGAAAAACAGAATAGACAGGTACTTCGTAGTAGAACCACAAAATGAT